>Ga0193752_1002213_pt1 | contig 14909 bp, 11 predicted proteins | sample H1c1metaG_FD_144924 | JGI IMG/M metagenome (GOLD analysis project Ga0193752, IMG submission 144924) | Soil microbial communities from a riparian zone of the East river system, Colorado, United States - H1c1 | ecosystem: Environmental > Terrestrial > Soil > Riparian zone | place: USA: East River... | reverse complement strand
GGGATTCGGCACGTGCGCGAGCGGGTGTGGCCGAGCACTCCGCGCGCAGTCGAGACGGTTTCGCAGTTGCGCGGCGTGTTGGTCGCGACGTTCGTGACGTATGCGGTCGGCAGCCTCGGCGTGCGCGTGGTCGAGGCGGTATTTCACGACGACCCGCATGCGGTGGACTGGCCGGGCTGGGCGGTGTTCTTGTTCGTCGCGGCGAACCTCGCCGGTGCGACGACGTGGGCGCTCGATCGGCTGCAAGCAGAGCGCAACGAGTAGCGGAGCACTTGTTGTCAGCGTCGGCCGCGGACGACGATGCGCTTGATTTTGGCGCGTTCGTCGCAGCGATCGAAGAAGAACCACAGCGTCTTTTGCGTGATCACGCAGGTGGGTTCTTCCCAGAGCGGAGGGAACTTCGCGGGTGTGCCCGCGCCCGGATAGGCCTTTGCGAAGCTCGCGTAGCTGTCACCGACGCCAACTCCGCGATCGGTCTTCGGGCCCTTCTCGGTGATGACGAGCGTGCTGATCGAGAGCTTGCCAGCTTCGGCGAGCTCGACCGCGCGCTGCTTGATCGCGTCCGGCACGGGCTCGCCGGTGTGGGCGCGACTCCAACCCGAGAACGGTCCGTTGCGAACCGTGAGAAAGACGGGAGGCTCTTCGAGCACGAAGCCTTCGAGCGGTTGTGCATCGCCGTAGAGCGCAGTCGTGTAGCGAGAGGCGATGTCGCCGGTGATGCCGGCCAAGCGCGCGCCGATGAGCAAGCCACCTACGCCGCGTGCCGTGATCAACCAAGCGGCTGGCGTGCCTGCGGCGGACGATGCGCGTTCACCACTCGGCAGCGCCGCGGCAAACGTGTTCGTGGGATCGGGGGCGGGTGCTGCAGCTTCCGGCGGCGGTTCCGCCGCTAGGGGCTGCGCGACTTGCGGCGCGCCTTTGGTGCCTGGCGGAGGGGGAGGGAGGTCGGGCGCCGACAATGCTTCGAGATCGCGCTTGTCGAGTCGCGTTTCGATCGTCGGTTTCTGCGCGATCTTCGTGCCGGGAAGGATCGGATTGATCAGTAAATCGACGTTTTCCGCCGGCGCCGCAGGCTTTGCCGGCGCCGCTGGAGCTGCGCCGACTGGATTTGCGCCCGGCTTGGTCGCCGCGAGCGTTCCAGGAGCCGGCTTGGCTGCAAGCTTGGACGCGGCTTGTGGCGGAGGTAGCGCTGGTGCGAGCGACGGCGCGGGTTGCTGCGGTTGCGCCTGAGCTTGCGGCGCTGCGGAGTCCGCCGGCCTCGCGAGCGACTTCAGCCTGATTCCGGAGCCAGGTTTCGGAATCACCGGCGCCGCGAGCGAGTTCAGCTCCTTGGCCGAAACCGCTGGATCCGGCGGAGCTGCTGGCGGCGGGGCCGGAGGAGCTTCCTGAGTACACGCGCTGAGCGCGAGCAGCGCGCAGAGCGTGGCGTGTCGAAGATGGCGGCGGCGCGGGAACAGCATGACTCCGTGCCGCACTCTATTTAACGACAGACCCCTGCTGCAAGCCGGCGATTTGCTCCTCGGTGTACCCGAGCTCACTCAGGAGCGCTCGCGTGTGCTGGCCCAACGTGGGCGTGCCGCTGCTCTTTACCGCCGGCGTCTTCGAAAACCGGATCGGATGCCCGGGCGAACGATACGCGCCGAGCTCCGCGTTCTCGAGCTTCCACATCATGTCGAGCGCTTGGACTTGCGGGTCCTCATACAGGTTCGGGCGATAGCTCACCGGACCACACGGAATGCCCGCCGCTTCCAGCTGCGCGAGCCAGTGAACATTCGGCTTCTGCAGCAGGCGCTGCTCGATCGCCCGCATCAACGCCTTCTGCTCGTAGTAGACGGCGTCCGATGCGTTGCCCAAGTCGACGCCGGTGTGCGGATCGTCGATCTCGAGCACCGCACACAGCTTCTCGCGCAGTCCGCGGTTCAACGCCGCGATGCTGAGATATCCATCGCCCGTCGGATACACGCGATAGTACGGGTAGACCTGCCGATCGGTCGGGCGATGCGCGCAGTCCGGCACTTCGACCGGCCGCGTCGTGTCCGGCAAGTCCTCGCGCAAGCGCATCTCGGCGAACTCGTCGATCACGGCCGTGTGTTTTTTGCCTTGTTGGCGTGCTGTCCGCAGGAGCTCGAGTTCCGCCGCGTGCTGGCGCTCGTCCAGCCGATCGATGTGGATCAGGTTTTGCGACTGAAGCGCGAGCCCGGTGCTGAACAGCGACGTCTCGATCTTCTGTCCTTCACCCGTTTTCGTGCGGTGATAGAGCGCGGCGACGATCCCGAGCGCGTTGAACATCCCAGTGCCGATGTCGATGTAGTTGATCGCGCCCGGACCGCGGGGCGCACCGTCTTCGTCCGCGTAGTTCGACATGATGCCGGACGCTGCGTGCGCGATGATGTCGAAGCCCTTGCGTTTCTGGTACGGCCCGACTTCGCCGAACGCGGTGCTCGAGACGAAGATCAGATCCGCTTTGATCGCAGACAACGCTTCGTAGTCGATCCCGAGCTTCTTCGCCGCGCTCGCGCCGAAGTTTTGAATCACGACGTCGGCTTGCGGGATCAAGCGGTACAAAACCTCGCGCCCTTCGGGCTTGCGCAGATCGATCGCGAGACTCTCCTTGCCTCGGTTGTAGGCGAGCGCCATGCGCGTATTGCCGCGATAACGCGTGCGACTCCCGAGCCGTCGCTCTTCCGCGCCGTCGGGAGGCTCGACTTTGATCACGCGCGCGCCGAGGTCGGCGAGGAGCGAGCCGCAGTACGGCCCCGCGATGTACTCGGAGATATCGACGACGGTCACACCGCTCAGGAGTGAAGTCACGGTCAGCCTCCCCGCGAGCACACGGCTCGCGAACGCGCGGAGCGTATGTCATTGCTGCGGTGGTCGCGAGCCAGTGCTGGGGGCAGCAGTAAGTCCGCGCCGATTCGGGAGCGAAACGCGGCTCAACGTGCGAATGCGAACGCGCACACTGAGTCCGTGTTTGGCGCACGCGGCATGCGTGTTTGTCGGAGCACTAAGGAATCAACAGTACCTTGCCGGTCGTCGCGCGACTTTCGAGCGCGCGATGCGCTTCTGCCGCGTCCGCGAGCGGGAACGTTCGATCGATCCGAACCTTCAGCTCGCCGGCCTTCACCCAGCCGAACAAGTCGTTCGCGCGCGACACGAGCTCTTCGCGCGTCGCAGTGTAATGGCCGAGCGTGGGCCGCGTGAGAAACAGCGAGCCCTTCGCTGCGAGTGTCTGCGGATCCAGCGGGCCCACTGCGCCGCTCGACTGACCGAACAACACGAGCATCCCGCGCGGCCGCAGCGACCGAAGACTCTTCTCGAAGGTCGTCTTACCGACCGAGTCGTACACGACGTCGACCCCGCGACCCGCCGTGAGCTGACACGACTCCGCTTCGAAGTCTTGCTGGTCGTACAGGATCACGGCATCGGCGCCGGCTTGCTTCGAGATCTCGGCTTTTTGTGGCGTCGACACCGTCGTGATCACGCGGGCGCCTTTGCGCTTCGCGATTTGTGTGAGCAGGAGCCCGACGCCGCCTGCGCCAGCGTGCACGAGCGCGGTGTGCCCGGCCGATAACGCAAACGTCGAGTACGCGAGGTAGTGAGCGGTCAAGCCTTGCAGCAAGACCGCAGCTGCAAGCGAGCTATCGAGCCCATCCGGAACGGGGATGGCGCGTTCTGCAGGTACGAGCACATGTGTCGCATACGAGCCCGGAGTGGAGGTCCACGCGACGCGCTCGCCCGGCTTCAAGGATGTGACGCCTTCGCCGATCGCTTCGATGACTCCCGCACCTTCGAGCCCGACCGGAATCGGCCGCGGCGATTGGTACTGCCCGCTGCGCGAGTAGACGTCGATGAAGTTCACACCGATCGCTTCCGTGCGCACGAGCAGCTGCGTGCCCGTTGGCACGGGTGTGGGGAAGTCCTCGAGTCGTAGCTCTTCAGGACCGCCAGGTTGCTTCGGGCGCACTGCTTTCATGATTCGCTCCTCGGGCTTGTCTACTATACGAGACGGGGTCCTTCAATCGTATCGATCGCGCGGGACGATGACGCGGTCCCAGGCCGATTCCCCGCGCGCACGCTCGTACCCGATTTGCTCGAGTCGCAGCATCCATGCCGGATCGTACGTGGCGTTTGCACCGGGTTCCTCCGCGAGCTCGGGCGGAATCATGGTCACGCGAAGTTGCATTCGCAAACCGCGCACTCCGCCGCTGACCGCGCGCGTGAGATCGGAGACGCGTTCTACGAGCTCCGCTTGCGTGGCACGGAAGAACAGCGCCTGCGAACGCTCACTCATCGCCGAGCGGCTCTCGGGATCGATCCGCACCTGATCCGCGCTCGCGAAACCGTTCATGATCACCCAGACCCGCACTTCGATCGTGTCGCTCGTGCCGAGCGCTTTCAGGCGCGCGGCGAGCATCCGGTAGTCGTCGTATTGCAGCGGGACGAGCAAGCTGCTGAATACGTCGCCGGCTGCGTGCACGTGCCGATCGATCATCGCCGGCGTGAACACGCCCGGCACCGCAGCGCTCGCGACCATCAGTGCACGCGCGCGCCGCAAGCCGCGATCATCGTCGCCGAGCTCGTGGCCGAGCTCCCAAAACCGCACCGCGCCGAGATCGAAGTCGGTCGTCGCGATCGCGACCGTGCGCCTCGTCTTGTACTCGCGATACAGCTCGGCTTGCAGCGGCTCGTCGAGCAAGCTGTCGACGAGGTCGCGATAACGCGTCGCATCACCCGGGTCGCCGCCTTGAAGCGCCGGCCAAAAGTCGGCGGTGGGCGCGAGCTCGAGCGGCGCCGTTCGATACAGCGCGGCACCGCGATCGACTGCCGCTTGCGTGCCGATCAGCGCAAACGGAGCGAGCAGCGCGCTGCTGCTCACACCCGTCACGAGATCGAAGTGCGGCATCCCCGGTTGCGCGCGTTCTTGCCAACCGCGTAAGAAGCCAGCGCCATACGCGCCGTTCTGACCGCCGCCTGACAGCAGCAGAATGTCGAGCGTCGCGTCGCGGCGTTCGCGCACGCGTTGCGCGAGTAGCTCGACCAGCCGGCGGACGGTCCCGGCCTGCGCTTCGGCGGCGTCCGTACCGGCCGAACGAACCTTCGGGACTGAGGCCGACGTGTTGAACAGCGCGCAGCTCGTCGTGGCGATACTGGCGACTGCCCATGCGATGAACGCGAGGCGGCGCGAGGCTTCGGGGAGCGGCATGCGCACGCACGGTACAACACCCTACGCGCGCTTACGACGCCTTGCCCCGGCCTGCGTGATCGGCGCTACAGTGGCCGGATGATCACGCTGCGATACGTGCTGTGCGACGTCTTCACCGATCGGGCCTTGGCCGGCAATCCGCTGGCCGTGTTCACCGACGCGCGCAAGCTCACGGCTGCGACGATGCAGGCGCTCGCGCGCGAGATGAACCTCTCGGAGTCGGTCTTCGTGTTACGGCCGGAGCGCGGCGGGCACGCGCGGATTCGCATCTTCACGCCGTCCAAAGAGCTGCCGTTCGCGGGGCATCCGACGCTCGGGGCGGCGTTTGTGCTCGGAGGCCCGCTGCAATCGGAGCTCGTGAACCTAGAGACCGAGGCAGCGATCGTTCCGGTGAAGCTCGAGCGCGAAGGCGCGCAGATCGTGTTCGGCTGGATGACCCAGCCGCTGCCGGCGGTTTCGCCGTTTACTGCGACGACGGCGCTTTTCGACGCACTCGGGGTGCGCGGGTCGGCGCTGCCGGTCGAGTGCTACGACAACGGGCCGAAGCACGTCTACGTCGCGCTGGAGACGCCGGATGAAGTGGCGCGGCTCGCGCCGAATCTGGCTGCGCTCGCGAAGCTCGGGGAGTTGGGGATCAACGCGTTTGCTCCGACCCAGCAAGGCTGGAAGACGCGAATGTTCGGGCCCGGGATGGGCGTGAACGAAGATCCAGCGACGGGTTCTGCGGCGGGTCCGCTCGCGGTGCATTTGCTGCGGCATGGGCGCATTCGCAGCGGCGACGAGATCTGCATCGAGCAAGGCGCCGAGATCGAACGGCCATCGCGGTTGTATGCGCGCGCGCACGGCAGCCCCTCGCGGATCGAGCGGGTGGAAGTAGGTGGCGCCGCGGTCGTCGTCGGTCGCGGCGAGTTTCGGATCCGCGACGACGCTAGTACTCAACTGTAAACTCGCAACGTATTGGGTGTTGGCACCTGACATCCGACCTAACGAATTTGATAGGCACTCGGCATGTCGCGAAAAACGTGGCCAGGACTGCCGTACCCACTCGGCTCGAGCTTCGACGGTAAAGGCGTAAACTTCGCGCTTTTTTCAGTGCACGCGGAGCGCGTGGAGCTGTGTTTGTTCGCGCCGGATGGTCAGCGCGAGCTCGAGCGCGTGCGCTTGCCCGAGTACACGGATCAGATCTGGCACGGGTACTTGCCGGACCTACAACCGGGTCAGCTGTACGGCTATCGCGTGTACGGACCGTACTCGCCGGAGAACGGTCATCGCTTCAATCACCACAAGCTGCTGATCGATCCGTACGCGCGACAGCTGCGCGGGATGGTCCAGTGGGATCACGCGAACTTCGGGTATCGCATCGGCGACAGCCGCGAGGATCTGTCGTTCGACCCGCGCGATAGTGCGCGCTTCATGCCGAAGTGCGTGGTCATGCCGGCGGTCGAAAGTGATCCGGCGCCGAAGCGACCGGAGATTCCCTGGCAAGACACCGTGTATTACGAGCTTCACGTGCGCGGTTTCACCGTCACACATCCGGAAGTCGCGCCCGAGCTGCGCGGTACGTTTGCTGGGCTCGGTTCGCCGCCTGTGCTGCGCTACTTGAGAGAGCTCGGCGTGACGACCCTCGAGCTCTTGCCGGTGCACTCGTTCGTGGACGACCACTACTTGCAACAGCGCGGGCTGCGGAACTACTGGGGCTATCAGACGCTGAACTTCTTCGCGCCCGAGCTGCGCTATTTGTCGGGGGGCGATCCGTCGGAAGCACGGCAGTTCGTTCGGGCTGCACACGAAGCCGGCCTCGAGGTGATTCTCGACGTCGTCTACAACCACACGGCCGAGGGCAATCAACTCGGCCCGACGTTGAGCTTTCGCGGGATCGACAACGCGACTTACTACCGGCTGCGGCCAGGCGAGCCGCGTCACTACGCGGATTCGACCGGCACCGGTAACACGCTCGCGATCCACGAGCCTGCGGTGTGCAGGCTCGTGATGGATTCACTGCGCTACTGGGTGGAGCAGATGGAGGTCGACGGATTCAGGTTCGACCTTGCGGCGTCGCTCGCGCGCGGTCCGAACGGGCAGTTCGACATCTATTCGAGCTTTCTCGCGGCGGTCGGGCAGGATCCGGTGCTGAAACACGTGAAGCTCATCGCCGAGCCGTGGGACGTGGGCGACGGCGGTTATCGCCTCGGTGGTTTTCCGCCGGGCTGGGCCGAGTGGAACGACCGCTACCGCGACACCGTGCGGAGGTTTTGGCGTGGGGATAACGGCGTCGTGAGCGAGCTTGCGACCCGCATCACGGGCTCGAGCGATCTGTTCAATCGCTGTGGCCGGCGGCCGTGGGCGAGTGTCAATGCGATCACGACCCATGACGGTTTCACGCTCGCGGATTTAGTCAGTTACAACGACAAACACAATGCTGACAATCCCCATGACAATGGGGACGGGACGGATCACAATTTCAGCTGGAATCATGGGGTCGAAGGACCGACCGACGATCCCGAGATCTTGAAGCTCCGCGCGCGGCAACAGAAGAACTTGCTCGCGACACTTCTGGTGTCGCAGGGCACTCCACTGATTCTCGCCGGCGATGAGCTCGGTCGAACGCAGCGCGGCAACAACAACGCGTACTGCCAAGACAACGAGATGAGCTGGGTGGATTGGTCGGGTGCCGCGCAGTCGGGGAACGGGTTGTACGCGTTCATGAAGCAGCTCTTGCAGCTTCGAAAGGAGCATGTCGTGTTTCGGCGGCAGCACCCGTTCACCGGACACGTGATTCCGGGAACCGACGTGATGGACGTGGTTTGGCTGAACACGGACGGCACGTCGCGCATGTTGAGCGATTGGGCGACCGCAGACGACAGCTTCATCGCGTTCATGGTGAGCGGTCAGGCGGGCGACTATCACGTCAGCGCGACGGGTGAGCGGTCAGCCGGCCAAAGCGTGTTTGTCGGGATGAACGCGAGCTCGGAGGAGCGGGAGCTCTGGGTGCCGGACTGCGGGCTGGGAACGCTGTGGCACGTGGCGATCGACACATGTCGTTCGGAGCACGTGCAGGCGCTCGTGGCGTGCGGCGAGATGTACGTGCTCGGACCGCGTGCATTCGTGTTGATGCTGTCTCGAGCCAACGGCTGATTGCGGCGAATCGGTCGCGGCTGACTCTATAGTGCGCCCATGGGTTTCTACGATGTCTTCGCGAACTTTTACGATGCTTCGCTCGAGCCGCTGTATGTGGAGTACCGCGCACTGGCCGCGGACGCGCTCTCGCTGACGTCGAGCGCGGTCGTGCTCGATTTGCCGTGCGGTACCGGGCAAAGCTTCGAGGTGCTGGCGAGTCGGGTAGGGTCCGGAGGCACCATTTTCGGGGTCGATGCGAGCGCGGGCATGTTGCAGCGTGCGGCGGCACGCGTCTCGAAGTGCGGCTATTCGAACGTGCACCTGGTTCAGGCCGGTGCGGAGTCGTTGGCGGCACCGCAGCTGGCAGCTGCGGCCGGCCGCGATACCCAGGTGAATCGGCTGCACGTGTTTCTCGGCATGACTGTGTTTGCCGACCCGGACGCGACCTTCGAGAACTTGTGGGAGCTCCTTGCACCGGGTGGCATTTGCGTGCTGGTGGACGTGCACGCGGAGCGGTTGGGTGTTCAGGGCTGGCTCGTCAATCAGATCGCGCGCGCTGACATTCGGCGGCGTTTTTGGGAGCCACTCGAGCGTGTCGCGCTGGACTTCGAGCGCCGTCACCTGCCGTTTCGCAGGCAACACGGTGGGCAGATCATGCTCGCGCGAGGCCGGAAGCCTTAGTGCTTCAAGCCGTGGCAGGCTGGTTTCGCTTCGCGAACACCTGCCCGAGTCGAATCCCGACCGATTCGACGTAGCGAAACAAGAACGCAGACGCCGGGATCGAAACCGCGAACGTCAACGCGACCAGCCAAGCGCAGTGCGCGGTGCGGCTCAGGTCGGGCGCGACGCGCAACAACACGTGTTGCAGCACGAACAGCAACACCATGTGACACAAGTACAAACTGTAGGAGATGCGCCCGACGTACTGCGCGATCGGATGGACGAACGGCTTCACGGCCCAACGCGTCCAAGGATTGGCTCCGCGTTCGAGCGAGAGGCCGAGTACGACGCCCCAGATGCAAAGCGGGATGAGCCCCGGGTATCGATGACCCAGCTGGAAGACGAACAGCGAGATGATTAGCAGCACGAGCGCCGGAGATTCCGAGATCGGCGTGTGCAGGTTGCGCTTGTACAAGAAGTAGCTCGCAGCACCGAGGTAGAAATACTCGGCGTGAAACGGCAGCGCGGCGCCGAAGTCCACGGCAGGGAGCGCGCCGCTCGTCGCGAGCACGAACAGCAGGAGCGCGGCCAAGTTCACGATCACCCGTCGGGTTGCACTTCCGCTGACTGCGAGCGCGTATGCGAGCGGTGCGATCAAGTAGAACTGCCACTCGAGCGAGATGCTCCAGGCTGGCTCGAGAAACGCGCCCGGCCCTTCGGGCAAGATCGAGTGCGGCACTACGCCGTGCAGCATCACCAAGTGCAGCACGGCGTGCCAGCCGATGTTGCGAAACCACTCTTGAAACTGCAGCGCGACTTCGGATGCGTGTGCGTGCGTGAAATAGCGACTCGAGAGCGCGAGATCGTTCTGCGCGATTTGCGATGCAGGGATCGCGAGCAGGAAGAGCAAGATGTACACGGGGAAGAGCCGCAAGAACCGGCGGACGATGAACACGCCGTAGGTCTCTTTGCGTGCGTCGAGCAGCTTGAAGATCACGAACCCGCTCAGCAGCACGAACACGTCGACCGCATGCGCGCCGCGGCAAACGACGGCGCAGACGCCGCTGAGGTCATCGCACTCGAAGCCCGAGACCCACATCGCGTGGCACACGACTACCCACGAAGCCAAATAGGCGCGCAGGCCATCGAGCAGGGCGAGGTGATCGGACCTCTGAACATTGTCGGGCTCGCGCTCGCGCGAGGTCTGAACGAACGAAGAATCGAGCGCCGCGATGCCTGCTGACGGCGTCGCCTCGAGAGTGGAGACGGTCATGATAAGCGTTCCGTGTCATCGAGCCGAACACTCGAGACGACAGAGCGACGCTAATGATTGCGCTGCGAGAAGTCGAGCGAAAGTCAGAGCCAAACGCAGACTGCGACAGCGCGTTCGATGTGGTGGAAATGTATCGGTCGCAAGTCTGTTGAGTTTTGCCTCAGTCGACAGTCAGATCGAACGTCAGCGCGCGCCCGCGTAGTCCGGCGACGTCGCGAGCTCTGTTTCGAACTCGGTGATCAAGTGCCGGTTGTCGAGCTGCCAAGGATGGAAGCCGGGGCGGTAATAGGCCAGGTAGTCTCTGAAGAAGTCGCGCGACGCGTTCGTATACGCGAGCATTCGGCCGAGGTCTCGCCAGGCCCTCGCCGAGAACAAGCCGCCGTCGATCCACATGAACCGCAACATGTGGAAGAACGCGTAGGCCTGAAATGTAAACGTCGTAGCGAGCATGACGGCCACGCGCTCGAGCCCAAAACCGCCGACCGCTTCGTAGACGTCGAATGGCACGCCCTTGTGCTCGGTCTCCTCCGCAGCGTGCCAGCGCCAGAAGGCGCGCATGCGCGGGTCGGCACCTTCGAACGCGCGTGGGTCCGAGAGGATCCGGTTCGCACCGATCGCAGTGAAGTGTTCGAGCGCACACGTGACGGCGAGGCGAATGCGCGGGTACGTCGTCAGCGCTACGAACCAGAGTAGCCGCTTCACCCAGGCCTCCATACGCGTCGCCGGGTAGCCGCGCTCATCGAGCATTCGGTTGTAAGTTTCGTGCTCGCGTTGGTGGATACCTTCCTGGCCGCAAAACTGGCGCGCTTGCTTCAGCAGCTCGGGGTCCTTCAGCTTTGGAAGCTGGCGCTTCACGCTCTTCACGAAGAAACGCTCGCCGACGACGAAGAACGGCGAGAGCGAATCGAAGAACGCGGTGCGGGAAGGACTTCCAGCAAACCAGTGGCGAGGGATTGTCGCGTCGAGCTGGAACTTGAGGTTGCGGACCTCGAAGTCGGGCGCTTTTTCCATGGCGGTCTCCATGCTTCGACTATGCGGGCCACCGGGCTTTCGCGGCAGGTTGGGGCATGCCAAGTTTCTGTCATTGGAGGCCACCGGTTGATGACTGGGCTGCCCGCGGAAAAACCGGACCTGGCGAGCGCCGAACCGAGCTTACCCGCGGTTTATGCGCTGCATTTGGCCCAGGGAGTCCGCTTGTGTGGTGGTCCGGACGCGCAGCTGTTGGCGGAGCTCAACCTCTCGGTCGACGAGCTCTCGGATCCGAGCGCGCGCTTGAGCTTCGCGCGCATGAGCACGCTGATCCCGCGCGCGATCGAGTTGAGTGGCGAGCCCGCGCTCGGCGCGTTGGTCGGTTGGAGCGTCTCGATCAGCAACTTCGGCGCGCTCGGCTTTGCTGCGATGTCGTCGCCGACTCTGCGCGACGCGATTCGAATCGCCGAGCGGTTCGTGCCGCTGCTGACGAGCATTGCCCGCGTCACTCTGGAAGTCGACGGCACGAAGGCGACGATCGAGCTGGAGGAGGCGCATCCGTTTGGAGTGGTCCGCGAGTTCCTTGCGTGCATGGCGCTGATCGCGATCGGGCGTTTGGGTGAGGCCCTGACGGGGCGAGCCTTGGAGGGACAGTTCGAGTTTGCGTTTCCCGAGCCGTCGTACTTCTCGCGCTTCCCGCCGAACGAGGCTGCGCGCTTTCACTTCGATCAACCGAGGCATCGGCTGAAGTTCGACGCCGCGTACTTGAGCCTTCCGATCGTGACGGCAGACCCGGCCGCGTATCGGACGGCGCTCGAGTTGTGCGAACGGCAACTCGTGGAGCACGAGCCAGGCGCGTTGCTCGTGCAGCGCGTCAACCGTGCGCTCTTTGCAGCGGACGGCGGCGTGCGAACCTCGGTGCATGTGGCGCGCTCCCTCGGGATGGCGGAGCGCACGCTCAAGCGCAAGCTCGCGGAGCAAGGCACGTCGTACACGGAGTTGCTCGATCGCCGGCGTCAGACGCGCGCCCTCGAGTTGTTGCGGACTGACTCGTCGATCGAGGAGGTCGCCGAGCGCCTCGGCTACTCCGATGCGGCAAATTTTACACGCGCGTTTCGGCGCTGGACTGGAAAGTCACCGCGCGCGGTTCGGAAGGCTGCGCGCAGCGGGTAGCACGGGTAGTCGCTGCTGTTCGTTGACGGTTCGCGAGCCAGGCGGTAGCACGCGTCATGGCCCAGCGACATGCCTCGCGCACGATTCATAGTCGTCAACACCACTTCGGCTGGGACAACTCGCTTGCACCGATCGCACACGTAGTTCCGGGTGAGACGATCGAGGTGCAGTGCTTAGACGCCGCCGGTGGCCACTACACTGAGACGAGCACGGCCGAGGACATCGCGCGCATGGATACGTCTCGTGTGAATCCGGTGACCGGTCCCTTGTTCGTCGAAGGGGCGAAACCTGGCGATGCGTTGCGTGTGACATTTCAGGGGTTCGAGCCTTCGGGCTTCGGCTGGTCCGCGAACATTCCTGGCTTCGGTTTACTCGCGGACGAGTTTCGCGAACCGCGTTTGCAGCTCTGGAAATACGATTCGACGGCGCGCCAGCCTGCGTTGTTCGGCTCGGCGCGCGTACCGCTCAAGCCGTTCGTGGGCACAATTGGGGTGGCGCCGGCGGAGCCCGGACGACATTCGATCATTCCGCCGCGTGCTGTCGGTGGCAATCTCGACGTGCGCGATCTGGCGATTGGTGCGCAGCTGATCTTGCCGGTCGCGGTCGAGGGCGCGCTGTTGTCGATTGGCGATACGCATGCGGCGCAAGGTGACGGCGAGGTCTGTGGGACTGCGATCGAGAGCGCGATGAAAGTCGCGGTGACGATCGACGTCTTGAAGGGCGAAGCGCCGAAGTTTCCGCGCTTCAAAACGCCCGGGCCCGTTACGCGCCACCTCGACTTCGGAGGCTACGACGTCACGACCGGTGTGGGGCCAGACTTGATGACTGCGGCGCGCGATAGCGTGCGTGCGATGATCGATCTGCAGGTCTCGCGGCACGCCATCGCGCCTGTGGATGCCTACATCTTGTGTTCGGTCTGCGGAGACCTACGCATCAGCGAGTTGGTCGACGTTCCAAACTGGGTCGTGTCCTTCTACTTTCCGCGGTGCGTGTTCGAGTGAAGACTCGCCGTCGCCGTCTTCGCTCTCCTGCCCCCAGCTCGGAATCGGTTGAATGTCTGAACCGATTCGCGTGGTTGCGTCGTCTTAACCAGAGGCATGCGTAAGTCGACAATTCAGGTTTTGTGTGTGGTCGCGATGAGTGTCCTGCCGGCCGCCGCAAAAGCACAATGTTGTCCCGGCTATAGCCTGGCGACTGCGTGTTCCGGTGTCACCCTCACCAAGTCCCGTTGGTGCATCGAAGACACCGTTCCCACCGGTCAGGCGGCGCTCACGACTGAGTTTTGCGCGTATGGCGACAAGGTCATCGGCACGCTCGAAGAGGTCTTCAACATCCCGGCGCCGGAGGTCTTCGAGTTCCAGCTCGATGCGCAGACTGGTGGCGCGCATACCGGAACCAGCTGCAACCATCTCGGCGATGGCGTTGCCTACGACGGGTTTTCGGGGAGTGCTTACGGTGCCAAGGGCTTTTGGGGCTATCTGCTCGCGTTGCATGAAGCCATCAACGATTGGACCGGCATGTCGAGCCCGGGTTGGCCGACTGATTGGTGGGCCGACCATCAGAGTGCGTTTCCGAACCTGATGGACTTTCACGTGATGGACAAGATTGGCGTCGAGAACAACGACCAGAACTTGATCAAAGCCGCGGCCGCGCAAAAGAAGCGCTTCTATCCGGGAGGTGATTCGGCCGATCCAAAGGTCGTCGCGCTCGACAACGTGTTTGCGGCAATGCCGAACGGCGATGGTTACGCCGGGTTCAGCCAGATGTTCAAGCTGCAGAGTGCCGACGGCGTGCGTTGGGACAACCTTGGCGTTCCCAATCCCGACGTAAAGCGAAGCGAATACGTGGTCGCGTACATGAGCCTTGCGGCGCGGCAAAACGTGCTGTCGATCTTGCAAGGCCCTGGGGCCAATGGCGGCGGAGCCATCTGCAACAACACGCCGGATGGAACTGCCAACGACAAGCCGTACACGTGTGACGCCGTGCATATCGAAACGATTGCGACTGCGCATTGTGCGATTGCCGCAAACGGCAAGCCGCAAGCGGATCTGATGAAGCTGAAAGGCGGAAACTACACGAACATCCCGAGTGGTCCGTGTGGTGCAACTTGTCCAGTGGAGTGCGGTTGTGACGCCAGCGATCATTGCGTGGCTTCGTGGTTGGGTGCGAACGGGGCCGCTGGTGCGGGCGGGCAGGGAGGTTCCGGGGGGCGTGCTGCGAACGCAGGCGCCGGTGGTGCCGGTGCGGGTGGTCGAGCTGGTGTGGCAGGTCGCGGGGGTGCGGGTCGCGGGGGTGCGGGAGGCGCAGGTGGAAACGCGGGCGCCGCGAGTGCAGGTCGTAGTGGGAGCGGCGGAGCTGCAGCTGTCAGCGGCAGTGCAGGCAACCCGAGTGGGAGCGGCGGCGCAAGTGGTGCGAGTGTCGTGGCGGATGGCGGCACGGACGCGGACAGAGACGACGAAGGCTGCGGCTGCAGGACGTTGAGTGCGCGGACTGGTGGCTCGCCAACCTCCTTGT
>Ga0193752_1002212_pt1 | contig 14910 bp, 10 predicted proteins | sample H1c1metaG_FD_144924 | JGI IMG/M metagenome (GOLD analysis project Ga0193752, IMG submission 144924) | Soil microbial communities from a riparian zone of the East river system, Colorado, United States - H1c1 | ecosystem: Environmental > Terrestrial > Soil > Riparian zone | place: USA: East River... | reverse complement strand
GATTCCTGGTCGTCATACTTTTTTCGTTGCTGGTTTTGTCCTGTGATCCGGCTTACCATCTCCGGTACGCGGTGATGAACAGTTCCGGCCAACCTATTTATTGCGTAGATAAACAGGCACACGGCGCTCAAGCGGTTACGCGCATCGAAGTTGATTCGGCGATCCAGGTCTATGAAGAATCCGGATTCGGCCGGGGCCGCGGACAATTCAAAGAATCGCGTGCCGATGTCGCTGCACGTTTTGTGTTTTATACCGATTCCACGCTGAGCGACAGCAGCCGCGTCATTCCCGGCAAGGGATGGAAATTTCACCCGCTGCCGATCGGGGATTACAACGCGCGGGTGTATATCCGGCGGAAGGACCTGAAATAAATTCCGTGGAAATACACATCGCATCCGAAAAAGAACTGGGCAGCGCAGCGCAAAAACTGCTTGCGGAATTTTCAGGCGCACGAACGTTTGCTTTCCGCGGCGAAATGGGTTCGGGGAAAACCACGTTCATCAAAGCGATATGCCGCGAACTGGGTGTAGCCGAAACCATGTCGAGTCCCACGTTTTCACTGGTGAATGAATACCGGTCCGCATCCGGTTCTGCAATCTATCATTTCGATTTTTACCGGCTCGAATCCGAAGATGAAGCTGTTCAGGCCGGTCTGCACGAATACTTTTACGGCGGAAATTACTGTTTCGTGGAATGGCCGGAGAAAGTGCCGTCGATTTTGCCGGAGGGGACGGTTGATGTTTTCATTACGGTGAATGGCGCAGAGAGGATAATCAGGGTGGAGGAGGTCTGAACCCTGAAAAGGCTAATAGCCATTGAGGGTGTCAACCCTGAAAAGGTTAATAGCCATTGCAGGGTTAGGACCCTTGCGTACTTTATGAGACGAGGGTGCCAACCCTCAAAAGGTTAATAGCCATTGCAGCGTTAGGACCCCCGCGTAGGACCCTTGCGTACTTTATGACAAGGGTGCCCACCCTCAAAAGGTTAATAGCCTTTGCAGCGTTAGGACCCCCGCGTAGGACCCTTGCGTACTTTTTATGACAAGGGTGTCAACCCTCAAAAGGCTAATAGCCTTTGCAGCGTTAAGACCCTTGCACACTCTTCATCGCGCCAATCCTCTAATTCATTATCTTTACACCCCCCTTTGGTCAGGGAGAGTAATACATCCCGGGATGTATTACTCTCCCTGACCAAAGGGGCCCTCATGCCAAAAGAGGAAATGCTCGAGGTCGCGCGAAAAAAAGGGGCACTCAACATTGGCATTCCACGTGAAATTTCATTCCAGGAAAACAGGGTAACACTTGTTCCTGATGATGTGGCGTTACTGGTTAATCATGGACACCAGATCCTGATTGAAACCGGCGCCGGCAAAAACGCGAATTTCCAGGACAACGATTATTCAGAGGCTGGCGCACGGATTGCCCACAGCCCCGAAGAGTTGTACAAGAATGCGGAAATCATTCTGAAAGTTGCACCGCCTTCCCTGCAGGAAATCGAATACATGCAGCCCAAGCAAACGTTGCTTTCAACACTTCAGCTTCCGGCACAACCCGAAAATTTTCTCCGCAAACTCCTCGATAAAAAAATTACCGCACTCGCTTTCGAATGGATCAAGGACGAAGACCAGGTGTTCCCGGTGATCCGCTCCATGGGTGAAATTGCCGGTGGAACATCCATCCTGATTGCCGCCGAATATCTTTCGAATGCCAATAACGGGCAAGGTTCTATCCTCGGTGGAATTTCAGGTGTTGCACCTACGGAAGTCATCATCATTGGCGCCGGAACCGTTGGCGAATATGCTGCACGGGCCGCTTTAGGCCTGGGCGCAACAGTAAAAGTGTTCGACAATTCAGTATACCGTTTACGTCGCCTGCAGAATTCGATGGGCGTGCGCGTGTTTACGTCCATCATTCAGCCGCGCGTACTCGGGAAACACCTGCGTACCTGCGATGTGGCCATTGGCGCTTTACGCGCGAGCGGAGGAAGAACGCCTTGCGTGGTGACCGAAGAAATGGTTGCGGAAATGAAGGTGGGCGCTGTGATTGTTGACGTGAGTATCGACCAGGGCGGATGTTTTGAAACATCAAAAGTTACAAATCATACGCAGCCTGTGTTCCGTAAACACGGCGTTATTCATTATTGCGTTCCGAACATTGCCTCACGCGTGGCGCGGACAGCTTCGTATGCATTGAGCACCATATTTACGCCCATCCTTCAGCAAATGGGCGACGAAGGTGGTCTCACCAACATGATCCGCGATCACCAGGGCGTGCGCAGCGGAGTGTATCTCTACAATGGAATTCTCACGAAAAAATACCTCGGCGACTTGTTCAATATCCCTTCCAAAGACATTGAACTCCTCATCGCCGCGATGTAACGGTGTGCGGGCATTTCGCGCGCATCAGCATATCAGCACATCAATAATCAGCACATCAGAATGACCTGGCGCAGAATCAAATTATATCTCATTGGTGTAGGACTCGGACTTCTCTTGTGCCTCGTACTTTTTCGCGGAAGGACTTTCGATTCCTGTTCGCCGCAATCACGCGTTACGGCCCAGATCGCCTCGATCAAAACGATTGAAATCGATTCAACGCTGGGCAAAAAAATGCTGGCGATCAATCTCCCGGCTGATACACTTCGTGCACGGATTTCCCGCGGTGACGTCGATTTTTCCCGCAGCCAGGCTCAAAAAGAGCCCTGCCACGAATACCTCGTGAAATTTGATCACGCCGGAAAACACCTGGAGGCCTACGTCGCCGTGTGCGCCTACGATTCTACAGCGAAATTGCTGTACCTGGAAGGGATGTAATCGGGCAAATCCGTGTAGGGACATATACCGCGCATTTTCCATACGCGTTTTGGTGAATTATCGGGTTGTAATTCAAGAAAGTAACCCATAATTTGCGGGCACTCAAGCGCACCAATCTATCATCATGAAAACAAAACAACTTACCCTCCTTGCGATTGCTTTGATCGCCGGCTTTTCCATGAATGCACAGCAACTTTTCCAGGGTGCTGAAGCCATGAAAATCTGCAGAGGAAGCAAAACCGTTACCATCAATGAACAGTCACGCGTTCCATCCTTTATTGTGTTTCGCGAGGACAGCAAATTTTCTACTGCACAAATCCAGGACGTACTTCGTCCGGCGTTGAACATGCAAATCGCTGATGCGATGCGTTCCAAAAACGTTGTTACCGACGATATCGGATTTACGCACGAACGTTTTTCACAAACGTACAACGACATTCGCGTTGAAGACGGTGAATACATTGTCCACACGAAAAGCGGTTTTGTGCAAACAGCCAACGGCATGTGGTTCGATGGAATTGCTGTGAACACGAATCCATCACTTACCAAAGATGCAGCCGTGACCAAAGCAACCGCTTACGTGGGTGCATCATCGTACCGCTGGCAGATTCCTGCTGAAGAAGCGTGGCTGAAAGTAATTACGCGCAACCCGAATGCAACGTATTATCCGGCAGGTGAACTCGTGATTGTTTGCCGCAACGGAAACGTTCGCGAAAAAGATTACGTGCTTGCATGGAAACTCGACATTTACGCAGCAGATCCTGTTTCCCGTCAATGGATTTTTGTGGATGCACAAACCGGTGAAATTGTTCACACCAAAAACCGGATTCACAACATTGATGTTCCTGCAACCGGAACTACGATGTACAGCGGAACACAGAGTTTCACGTGCGATAATAATGCAGCAGGTCAATACCGTCTCCGGGAAACTGCACGCGGACAGGGAATTGAAACATACAATTGCAACAACACGACGAATACGGGCAATGCAGTTGATTTCACCAATACATCGACCAACTGGACGAGCACCGCAAACGACGACGATGCTGCACGCGATGCACACTGGGGCGCAGAAGCCACATACGATTATTACCTGAATGAAATGGGTCGCGATGGTCTCGACGGAAATGGAATGCTCATGATTTCGTATGTGCATTATGATTCCGGTCTCGACAATGCATACTGGGACGGACAATCGATGTCGTACGGCGACGGTTCGCAACAGGCTGGTGGATTCAATCCGCTTACGGCGATTGATGTGTGCGGCCACGAATTCACACACGGTGTAACAGAACACACTTCTAATCTTGATTATTCGTACGAGTCAGGCGCATTGAACGAATCGTTCTCCGACATTTTCGGAACTGCGCTTGAGCATTACAAGAAACCGTTAACTGCTGACTTCCTCATTGGTGAAGAGATCACGGTGAATGTCGGATCAGCATTGCGCAGCATGAGCAATCCCGGCACATTTGGTGATCCGGATTGCTACACGGGAAACAACTGGTACACGGGTTCCGGCGACAACGGCGGTGTGCACACAAACAGCGGTGTACAGAATTACTGGTATTACCTCGTGAGCCAGGGCGGAAGCGGAACGAATGACCTGGGTGATGCATTCAACGTAACCGGTTTCGGTTGGTACGATGCAGCACGCGTAGCATTCCGCAACAACTCATTTTACCTCGTGAGTACTTCAGAATATGCCGACTCGCGCGCAGGAGCAATCCAGGCTGCGCAGGATTTGTTCGGTGCATGTTCTCCGGAAGTCATTGCAACTACTAACGCCTGGTATGCATGTGGCGTAGGCCCTGTCTTCAGCGCTACAGTTGTTGCCGGCTTCACTGGCGATATCACCACGTCATGTTCTGTTCCTACGACCGTAAATTTCACGAACTCCAGCACAAATGCGAATACGGCTGTTTGGGATTTCGGCGACAGTTCTACAGATACTGCATACAACCCAACGCACACGTATACTGCAGCGGGAACATACAACGTACAGTTGATCTCCAGTTCAAACTGCGGAACAAACACAGTGGTTCAGAATTCGTACATCACGATCAATCCACCTGTGTCTCCTGCAGGTACCGGAACAGTTATTTGTACTCCGGGTAGCGTAACACTCAATGCAACAGGAACAGGAACATTGAGCTGGCACGATCAGCCCATTGGTGGAAACCAGGTGGGAACAGGCGGAAGCTATACAACGCCTGTGTTGAATTCCACAACCACGTATTACGTAGAGAACGTTACGCCACAACCACCGGCGAATGTCGGACCGCCATCATATAATTTCGGAACAGGCGGACAGCACAACAACACATCTGTGCAGTATCTCGAGTTTACCGTATTCCAGAATTGCACGCTCGCAACCGGAGAAGTGAATGCAGGCTCAGCCGGAAATAAAACATTCACGTTATGGGACGGCGCCGGAAATCAGTTGAACCAGTATACCGTAAACGTTCCATCAACCGGTGTGAATACAGTAACACTGAATATTCCGCTGACTCCGGGAACGTACCGCATCGGCGGAACGCAAATGAATTTGTACCGGAACAACAGCGGAGCAAATTATCCGTACACCGCCAATGGTGCATTGAGCATTACCGGTTCTTCTGCAGGATCTGCGTTCTACTATTACCTCTACGACTGGGCCGTAACACTCGACGGATGTCATAGTGTTCGCACACCGGTTACAGTAACTGTTGGTGCAGCAAACCTGGTGTACGATGCGTCTGCATACGATACCACGTGTACAATTGCAAACGCGTTTACACTTACCGGAGGTTTCCCTGCGGGTGGAACATATTCCGGTCCGGGTGTAAACGGAAACGTTTTTGATCCGGCTGTTGCAGGCGCTGGTCTGCACACGATCACATACACGTATACAGATACTTCAGGTTGTACGGGTACCGCAACAGAGCAGGTTTTTGTTGACGTATGTTCGGGAATTTCTTCCGCAACGCTTTCAGCGGGAATGGTATTGTACCCGAATCCAAGTGAAGGAGATTTTACGTTGGAGTACACGAATACATCCGGTGAAGCGGAAGCACAGTTTGTGATGATGAATTCACTCGGACAAGTTGTCGAAAGCAAAAAACTGATCTGCGCGCCGGGAATCAATCGATGGATCATTGACGCCGACATGTACGCTGCAGGAATTTATTTCATCAATTTCACTGCGGGAACGGAAGTGCATTCGAAGAAGCTGGAAATTCAGTAAAAGAGTTTTGAGTTAAAAAAAAGTTTCGGGTTCCGGGTTTGTTACCCGGAACCCGAAACTTTTTGAGCATACTCACTCGAATCTTTTACACCGGAAGGAGGCTGAAAGAATCGCCTGCGGCAGCAAGGAATTTCTTTTTTTGATTCGACCCCTTCAGGGTCGTATGTTATTTTATAACGATACGATTGACTCCGGAGGAGTCACATGTCCCTTGAACGAAGTGAATGGGAAAAGGAAAAAAAATCCTTGCTGCCGCAGGCCCGTCCTGAACTTGTCGAAGGGCGATTTTACCCTGCTTAACTTTTCGAGCTTCTGCGTTTCTTCTCCTTGATGATGAGATTGAGCTCCCGTCCCGTCTGTCCTTTGACCGAAGTATTCTCCTGTGCACGACGAATCAAATACGGAAGCACATCCCTCACCGGCCCGTACGGAACATATTTTGCAACGTTGTATCCGTCGTGCGCGAGGTTGAACGAAATGTGATCGCTCATTCCAAGCAGCTGTGAAAAGAAAATGTGCGGATGATTGTGCGGAATTCTTTTCTCATCGAGCAATTCGGAAAGCAGCTTTGAGCTTTTTTCATTGTGCGTTCCTGCGCAGAGGCCAATCCGTTCAATGTGATCGAGACAGAACCGGAGCGCAAGATCGTAGTCGCGGTCGGTATCTGCTTTGGTATCGTGAATCGGATCAGGATACCCTTTCTCTTTGGCCCGTGCGCGTTCTTTTTCCATGTATGCGCCGCGTACAAGTTTGCCTCCGAGAAAATAATTTCCGTCGACCGCTTTCCGGTAAGACGTTTCCAGGAATTGCAAACGGTCTTTGCGGTACAGCTGAAACGTGTTGTACACCACAGGCATCTTCGTATTGTGCCGCAGCATCATCTCATCAGCGAGATCGTCGATCGCCTGCTGGATCCAGCTGTCTTCTGCATCTACAAAAACAGGTTTTGAAATATTTTCGGATGCAGCACAGATGTCGTCAACACGTTTCCACACGCGTTTCCATTCTGCTTCTTCCTCCGGCGATAATTTTTCACGCGCAGAAACTTTTTCAAGCAAAGCAAACCGCCCGAGTCCCGTTACTTTAAAAACACAAAACGGAATGTTGGGATCAGTTTTCGCACGTTCAACGGTAGCAATGATTTCTTTTGCACCTGCATCAAAATCTTCTTCCGATTCTTTTCCTTCTACCGAATAATCGAGGATGGTCCCGACTTTGTATTTTCCGAGCTCGGCGATTGTTCGTGAACACTCTTCAATATTTTCTCCGCCAACAAACTGTTTGAAAATGGTAGGCTTGATGATCCAACGCACCGGGAAATGAATGGCCAGGGCGAAATTGGTTAACGCTTTCCCGATCGACACGATAGTTGGATTCGAGATCACTTTAAACAACCAATACGATCGTTTCAGATCCCCGTCTGTTTTCCCCGAAAAAGCAACTTCAGTATTGTCAAATGAGACCATCGCGAACTTTAAAACGGGACAAATTTATACAAAAGAACGGGCGGAAAGGCATGTGAAGCAGGGTGGCACCACCCGTTGTCACGGAATGCCCTAAGAAACTCATTATCAGCATATGGTTGTTAATTTCATTGCGAATTAACCCGCAAAGTTTAGGCCCTGTTTTCGTTTCTTTGCTATACATGACCGTTTTCAGTCCAGGAGAAACCAGTGAAATCACTTTCGGAGAGAAGGTATTTGCTAAACTGACCCAGTTCCTGAAACGGAATAATTTCACTTCCCTGTTTATTCTCGTCGATGAAAACTCCCTGAAGAACTGCATGCCGGAACTGATCGCACGCGTTCCTAAATTGCTGGAAGCGGAAGTGATCGAACTCGAAAGCGGGGAGCGAAATAAAAACATCGAAGTGTGTACACAAGTGTGGAAAGCACTCGGGGAACTGGGTGCCGACCGGAGTTCGCTGTTTATTAACCTCGGTGGTGGAGTGATTACCGACCTCGGCGGGTTCATTGCGTCAACATTCAAACGCGGAATTACGTTTGTCAATATTCCTACAACGTTGCTGGCACAGGTCGATGCATCCGTTGGAGGCAAAACCGGGATTGATCTCGGCGCATTGAAAAATGAAATCGGTGTCTTCGCAAACCCGGCTGAACTTTTCATCTACACCGGGTTTCTGAAAACACTTCCGAAGCGGGAACTTTCATCCGGACTGGCTGAAGTTTTAAAACACGGTTTAGTCGCCGATGCAGAATACTGGTCGCAATGCATTGGAATGGATTTACTCGACGTTGATGAACTCGAAGAGATCATTCACAAATCCATTCAATTGAAGTCCGCTATTGTCGCTATGGACCCTATGGAATCCGGCGAACGTAAAAAACTGAATTTCGGTCACACCATTGGTCATGCCATCGAAGGTCTTTTCCTGGAAAGAGAAGAACAGACCATGCTTCACGGCGAAGCCATTGCAATCGGAATGATTTGTGAATCGTGGATTTCAATGAAGCAAACCGGTTTGCCCGAAGAACAACACGAAGAGATCACCCGTAACATTTGCAGGTATTTTCCGTTACAGTCTTTAAGTCCTGTCGATGATCATCGCATTGTTGAATTGATGCGTCACGATAAAAAAAATGAAAAAGGTGAAATACGAATGGTCCTGCTGAAAACCATTGGCGCATGCTATACCGGAAAATCAGTTTCACCAGCCCTCGTCATTTCTTCACTGGATTATTATCGCTCCCTGGCATAAACGTACATTATGAGTCAAACCCATAAAGCAGCAATCACCATTCCACGGATCCTCAAAGGAACAGTGCAACTGCCTTTATCGAAGAGTGAGTGCAATCGTTTGCTCATTATCCGCGCGCTGACAGGAACAGCAGAAAAAATGCCGCGGCTTTCAGATGCGCAGGATTCAAGCGTGCTTTCGGAATTGCTTGAAAGGTCGCAAGCGAACGAACCCAATGCGGTGTTTGATTGCGGACCTGCAGGAACCAGCATGCGGTTTCTCACGGCGTATTTTTGTACGATTCCCGGAACGCGCACAATAACCGGGTCTGCGCGGATGCAGAAACGCCCGCTTGGAATTCTTGTTGAAGCATTGAGAAAGCTCGGCGCAAAAATTACCTATAAAGGAGAAGAAGGTTTTGCACCCATTGAAATTACGGGAACAAAACTCCAGGGCGGACAGGTAGAATTGGATGGCAGTGTGAGCAGTCAATTCGTTACAGCGCTCCTGCTGATTGCACCCACGTTGCACAATGGCCTCGTCATAAAATTTAACGGCCCTGTTGTTTCTACGCCGTACATCTTTATGACTTTGCGTATCATGGAACGCTTCAATGTCTTCGCGATCTGGGATGGCGATACACTTTCAGTGAGCAATCAAAGTTATCGCGTTGAAGATCCGTCAACACAATTCAAAGTGGAAGCCGATTGGAGCGCAGCTTCGTATTGTTACAGCCTTGCGGCGATCGCTGATGAAGCTGATATTTTTCTCGAAGGATTAAAAGAACAAAGTCTGCAGGGCGATGCCGTGAGTGCGCTGATTTTTCCATTCCTCGGCGTGAGTTCGAAATACGAAGAAGGCGGAGTACGCATCACGAAAAATCACTACAAGCCGAAAGCATTCGCATTTGATTTTGAAGAGTGCCCGGATATTGTTCAAACGTGCGCCGTGGTTGCAGCGGCAAAAGAAATTCCGTTGCTGATGCGTGGACTCAACACGCTCCGCGTAAAAGAAACAGACCGCATTCATGCATTGGTTACCGAGTTGAAAAAATTTGGTGTGGAATGCAGCGAACCCGGAAAAGGAATTCTTGAAATCCGCACGTTTGCTGGACCGAAAGAAAATAATCCCGTTGTTGAAACGTACGAAGATCACCGGATGGCCATGGCGTTTGCACCACTCGCTATTTTACACCCGGGCTTGCTGATGGAAGAACCGACTGTGGTGGCTAAGTCGTGGCCGGGGTTTTGGGATGAGCTGAAAAAACTCGGAGCGAAGGTCTCTTAAGTTTTACGCTGGCCTCGTTTTTCGGTTAAAATGAGGTGTGTCAAATTGTCTGTTTATTGTCACCAGTATTTTAGACTTATGAAAAACAATTGGTTGACAGTGATTATAGTTTTTTTGCAAAACTTCGTTATTTTGTTCCATACATTAGTCAATAATTTAAAAATCGTAAGATGGATAAGGTTTTGAAAGAGGCTATTAAGATCACACAGAAACAAGTTTTTGTGCCTCAGAAATTCAGTACGCAACCTAAAAAGGGAACGGGTAATACTCAACAAGCTAACGCCAAGCCGAAAAAGCGCTAATTAAGATTTATAAATTGTTTAGTTGGGGGCGAAAGCTCCCTTTTTTTTGATGGATAAATTATATAAGAAATCTGATACGTCGCGAGTTGGAAGAAGTCCAGAAACAAAACTGGAAATCGAAGAATATCGCACCCCCTTCAGGAGAGATTACGCGAGATTGATTCACAGTCCTGCCTTTAGACGTTTACAGGGTAAAACGCAACTATATCCCGGATTTGAATCTGATTTTTTTCGTAATAGGCTTACTCACTCTATGGAGGTAGCCCAAGTAGCGAAGTCGATCGCGATTCGCTTAAACAACAGATTCACGTATCCGGATGGTAAGAAATTGGATATTGATTTAGACCTAGTGGAGTTCGCAGGCTTGGCCCACGACCTGGGACATCCACCGTTCGGTCATCAGGGTGAAGAGGCATTGGATCAATGTATGTATGGTCAGGGTGGGTTCGAAGGGAATGCACAGACGTTAAGAATCATTGTTAGGCTCGAGAAAAAAATACTGGGACTGGTCGGTTATAGAGACAAGCGGGACGAAAGAGTAGGGCTTAATCTGACTTCAAGAACAATCGCCTCAATATTGAAATACGATAATGTTATTCCGTTCTCATCAAAGTCTAGAAAAAAACTGAATAATGGGGACAAGCCTGTAAAGGGATTTTATGAGTCGGAAAATGACATTGTCTCGAGAGTAAAAAAGGATGTGTGTTTGAGAAAAGTACTTGTAGGAAAATTCAAAACTCTTGAGTGTCAGATTATGGATATTGCAGATGATATTGCATATTCAACTTACGACTTGGAGGATGGTTTTAAAGCCGGTTTTTTTCGTCCGTTTGACTTAATGTTTCCAGAAATATCACTTTTAAGAAAGGTCGCAGGAAGAATTAGTGATAGACTGGATGAAGAGATTACAATTGATCAGATCCAACAAACCTTAAACGACATTTTTCTGTTTATGTTTGAAAGGCCCGATACGATTGCTGTATTGGACAGCCTGAAGGAGCAAGATGTCAAGGAATATATTTCGCTCAGAACCAATTTTGCCTATCGTTTATCATCCAACGTTGCAGAAAACGGATTTCTAAGAAATAATTTCACTTCTAATCTGGTCGGCCGATTTATTCGTGGGGTAGAGTTTGAATACGACAGGAAGAATCCGGCATTATCAATTGTAAAACTGAATGCCGAACAAAGATTGCGACTCGAGGTGCTGAAAACTTTTACTTATGAAATGCAAATATGTTCTCCTAAGCTAAAAATCGTTGAGTACAGGGGAAAGGAAATCGTTCGGAAGATATTTGAAACACTGAGTAATGATGGAGGGCACGAATTGCTTCCGCCTGATTTTCGAGAGTTATATGAATCTACTTCCAAGAAGCAACGCAATCGAGTCATTTGCGATTTTATAGCAGGAATGACTGATCGGTATGCGATTGAATTCTACGGAAGGTTAACCTCGGAAAACCCCGAAACAATTTTCAAACCGTACTGAGGGCTATCTAATATTCACCTCCCTTTCCAGCTGAACTCCAAACTTCTCGTTCACTGAGTCTAAAATCTTCTGCGACAAATCATAAAGCTGTTTCCCCGCCGCGTGACCGTAATTCACCAGCACCAGCGCCTGCTCCTTATGCACACCCGCATCACCTTCACGAAAACCTTTCCATCCGCATTGTTCGATCATCCATCCTGCGGCAAGTTTGAAAGCATCGCCTGAAGGATAAGAAACAATTCCCGGGAATTTCAGTTTCAATATTTCAAACTGCGCACCGCCGATCACCGGGTTTTTGAAAAAACTTCCGGCATTCCCAATCACTTTCGGGTCGGGTAATTTGCTGGTGCGGATGTTGATCACGGCGTCGCTGATGGCTTTGATGGAAAGTTCCTGCACGCCCATACGTTCCAGTTCTTTCTCAATCGCTCCATACGATGTATTGAATGTGGGTTTGCGTTTGAGTTTGAACGTCACGCGCGTAATCACAAACTGGTCTTTGAACTTCGTGAAGTTCACGCTTTCCCGGTAACCGAAATTACATTCGTGCGCTTTGAACTTCACGAAGTACCTGCCACGGATGTGATACGCTTCCAGCTCCTGGAAAATATCTTTCAGCTCAACACCATACGCACCGATATTCTGCATCGGTCCGGCGCCTACACTTCCGGGAATGAGCGAAAGATTTTCTGTTCCGCCCAGGCCATTGGCAATGCAGTGCAACACGAAGTCGTGCCACACTTCTCCGGCACCCACACGCAGGTACACGTGTTCATCATCTCCGCCGCGGTTTTCAATTCCTTTGATGCCGTTGAGCGCTACGAGCGTATCCACGTTTTTGGTGAACAGGATATTGCTTCCACCGCCGAGAATAAACGGTTCGTTATCCTGCCACTCTTTGCCGCGCGATAAACTATCCAGCGTTTCTTCCGAAGTAAACTTCGCAAACAGCTTTGCAGACACATCCATACCGAATGTATTTAATTGCCGCAGCGGATAATTTTCCTCCGTTTTCATCGTTGCAAATGTAGCAAAGAGTAGGCAGTCTTTAAGTAGGCAGTAGTTTAAGCAGCAGACTCCCTGCTAGCCTACTGCCTACTTAACGACTCCTTACTCAACTACTCCTTACTTTACCTAAATTCGCTCAACCAATATCTCATGACGAAAAAAGCAGCTGTTTCTGTCATTAACGATCTCGTGACTGACCAGCGCGTGCATAAAGTGTGCACTACGCTTCACACGATGGGTTTTGAAGTTACGCTGGTGGGACGGAAACAACGTGCAAGTCTCGAACTCCAGCCGCGGGCATATCAAACCCGACGCATGAAACTGCTTTTTGAAAAAGGCGTTTTGTTTTATGCCACGTTTCAGTTCCGCTTGTTTTTCTTTCTGTTGTTTCGCAAAGCGGATGTGCTTGTATCGAACGACCTCGATACGCTGATGCCCAATTATCTTGTATCGAAGCTCAAAGGAATTCCGCTGGTGTACGATACACACGAGATATTTACGGAAGTTCCTGAGCTGACCGGACGAAAAAACAAACAGAACGCATGGCGCCGCATAGAGCGCTGGATATTTCCAAAACTCAAACACGTGTTCACCGTCAATCAATCCATTTCCGATTGGTATTTCGACAGGTACAAAATCCGTCCGCTGGTGGTGCGCAATATGCCCCGGAAAGCAAGCACGGGCACAGGAAACAAAACACGGGAAGAACTGAATCTTCCTGGGGACCGGAAAATCGTTTTGCTTCAGGGTGCGGGCATCAATATCGATCGCGGTTCGGAAGAGCTCGTGCAGGCCATGAAATACCTCGATGGTGTTTTATTGCTCATTGTTGGCAGCGGCGACGTCATTCCGAAACTGAAAGAAATGATTGCGCAGGAAAAACTCCAGGACAAAGTGATCCTGAAAGGTAAAGTTCCGCACGAAGAATTGCGGAGCATCACCGCCGTTGCAGATCTTGGTGTTACGCTCGACAAGCCAACGAACATCAATTACCGCCTCAGCCTGCCGAATAAAATTTTCGATTACATACAGGCGGGTGTTCCTGTACTGGCCAGCGATCTTCCCGAAGTCGCGAAGATTGTCCGTGAATGGAACGTAGGAGTTGTGGCCACTTCGTTCGATCCGGAAAAACTCTCGCAGACTATTTTGCTGGCGCTGCATGCTGCGGAATACGATGTTTGGAAAGCGAATACGGTGAAAGCATCTGATTCATTGTGCTGGGAGAATGAGGAAATCGTTCTGACTTCGGTGTATTCCCGGTTTGTGTAGCGACTCACCACTACGCGTTTATTGGCTACGCTCAAGAAAAAATTAACCACCGAGGTTCACAGGGGTATTTCACAGAGGCTCACTGAGCAACGGTTCTGAGAAACACTCAGTGAACCTCGGTGAAAACCACTCAGTGCTCCCTGTGGTAAAAAAATAAAATCACGCAGCGATTCGCCGTGCCGCCGTGGTAAATTTAATGTTGGGTGAGCGAAGCGAACCTATCGCGGGTTTGTCGAAGGACATCTATTTCCTTAAATTCGCCCCGCCAATGCCACACCCCCGATTACACATTGTCTCTTTCGACGTTCCATTTCCTCCCAGTTACGGTGGTGTTATCGACGTATTCTACAAAATCAAAGCACTTCACGCACTCGGGGTAAAGATCACGCTGCATTGTTTTCATTACGGCCGTGAGAAATCTTCCGAACTCGAAAAGTATTGCGAAAAGGTGTATTACTATTCGCGACGCACGTCTGTGTTCCAATTGTGTTCTTCCGAGCCGTTCATTGTGAACTCGCGGAAATCGGAAGAAATGCTGAATGCATTGGCTGCCGATGACGCGCCCATCCTTTTCGAAGGCTTGCATTGCTCGGCGTACGTGGCGCATCCTGCGTTGAAAGCCAAAAAGAAAATTGTCCGCACGCACAACATCGAGCACGATTATTACCGCGCATTGGCACGCGTAGAGAAGAAGTGGTCGAAGCGACAATATTTCAAACGCGAAGCCGGCAAGCTCGAAAAGTTTGAAGCGGTGTTGAATCATGCGCAGCACGTGCTCGCTATTTCTCCGGCGGATGCGGCTGAAATATTGTCGCTTCG
>Ga0193752_1002211_pt1 | contig 14911 bp, 13 predicted proteins | sample H1c1metaG_FD_144924 | JGI IMG/M metagenome (GOLD analysis project Ga0193752, IMG submission 144924) | Soil microbial communities from a riparian zone of the East river system, Colorado, United States - H1c1 | ecosystem: Environmental > Terrestrial > Soil > Riparian zone | place: USA: East River... | reverse complement strand
ATCCTGCACCTTCTTCGCAAGGTCCTCGATGAACTTCACCGCCGCCTCGTCCTTTATATCCAGCTTCATCGCGAGATATTCGCTGTAAAGGTGATCGAAACAGATGAGCTCGGGCGGGCGCAGGCTGCCAAGTTCGAGATATTTCCAGAATTTCATAATTTTGCCTCGCTAAGAATCAGACGTCCTCGTCAAGGTTTGTTTGCGGTGCTGCCGGTTTCGAGTACCTGATCGGGGCCTCGATAAGAAAAGGTTCGTTTTCCGGAGCTTTCCGGTTGGGTTCGATCCGGCCTTTTTCCGGCAGCGGGTCCGGCCAATCTTTGAAAACCTTTTTCACACCAACCGGATAGATAACAAGGTCACCGTTCTCCTCTATCTTAAAGCGAAGAAAATTCTTATAATCCTCTATTTTTAGCGCGGAGAGCGCTTCGTTGTGATGTCGCCCGAAAACATTTAAGGAAAAGAAAAGATATACACCCATTATGGTTGGGCCGGCCGCAAAGCCGCCCGCAAAGATCGCAATCGCACCAATAATTATCTGCCACCAGCGCCAGTCAGCAGGACTGTGCCCGGGTGTAGAATCGATATGGTGGGACACGGTCCATGATACAAAGAATACACCGGCCAAATGCAGGATCCCGTGACCAAAACCGCCTAAAAATCGATACGCCGTAGATGTAGTTTCCGTAAAAAGGAAGAAACCACCGAAGATCGCGGCCATCCAGAAAAATGCCATCGGCTCTTCTACCGGCGTCCAAAGTACTGTTTTGAGTGCCGAAGTAAATTGGCCCGGACCAAATTCTCCTATCGGCGCCAAAAAGGCCCACGCGGTCAGAACATAAAGGGCGCCCGTAAGAAGGCCAAATTTAGGGTTCTTAAAAAGGAAAAGCCAGTTGCCCCAGTTGAGACCAGTCGATGTTTTCTCGTCCGGGAAACTAGCCTTGTGCTTGTATCTCGGCCTCAGTCCTGCGGTTTCAACAGCCTCCTTGTGGGTTGGATGGAGAAAAGCGCCGCCACCGCCCGCAACGATCCGCTGCCGCCGCGACGTTTCGGTAAGTTCAGCGGGAATCTCACCCTTTCTCGCTTTTTGAAATCCGGCTTCGATCATTTCCTTGCGCGACATTTCTGCGTGCCGTTTATAATAGTGCCTGTCGCCCGCAACAAATATATCGGTCCTTCCTTCTAAAACCCGGCCTTCGAAAAAACCTATTTTGTCGTTATCGTACGCTGGATTGCCGCGATACATTTCCTCGGTTATCCAGCTTGGTTCGGCGTTGAAAAGAATTATCTTGTCGTCCTTTTCGACCTTATGTTCGATCAGATAACGGAAATATTCCATCTGCGGCGTATCGAGGCTCGAGCTGAGCTGCATATCAGTGCCGAAGACCCACCATCCCCCAGGAAGCTTTATCGCGAAATAGCTGCGATCCTGAACGGCTTCCCAGCCGGCAAACCAACGCGATTCGCCGAAATGGTTTTCCATAAAGAGGAACGAAAAGCCTGCGAGGCTGTCGTACCAGTCGTGATTCCCGGGAATGGCAAATATTTTTGGGGCTTTTGACGCATCTTTGTCATCCGGGCGAGAAAGCGCGGCTGTATAAGGACCGATCAAATTATTCTTGTAATTATCTTCACTAGCGATCGGATAAACCTCATCCCCTCCAAAGATAAGTATCCGACCGCGCTTTGTCGCTTCACCGCCTAAATCTAATGTCGGTCGGGTGATGTGATACGCCATCGAATATGTCGAGTTAAATCCATCACCTACGTCCGCTATATAGTCGAACCAAAACTCGCCGTCGGTCATTTGATCGGACGCATCGTAGAAAGATGGCTCGGGACAACAGTCCTTTTCTTGCAACGGTTTAGCGGCGCCTTCTTTGGAGGTGTCAGGGTCGGCAGGCGGTTTCGGCGTGGTATTGCCATGTTTATTCGACGCGGCCTCAAGCAGCCGGCGGTCTGCGTTCCGGCCGAAGATCGTAGTGATCAAAACCTGGATCGCTGTTTGGCCTAATTTGATCGGGTTGTACCAGCCGACCATTTTTGCGGGAGTGAATTCGTTCTTCTTCATAGCTCTATCCTCAAAGCAAACGATCCGCTGCAAAAAGAAATACCGCCACCCGCGGCAAAGCGGATAACGGCAATTTAAATATCTGATATCAACTGTGGGAGTCTTAACATATCTTGGTACTTACCCCTATATGGTCAAGAACAAGAAAACGTAACGGCGCATTCGCGGGAGCGCATCAGAGCAAAATCTGTCGGTAATTCTGGGTATTACGTGGATGTTAACACAGCTTTTGGGTGTGTCAACAGAATATTTAGGGGGAGGGAGTGGGTTAAGGGAGGAATTTTTTCAGAACGAACCAACCCGCGTCTGATGTATCAGGGCAATCTTAAGCCAGTCACTACAGTTCCCGGTTCTGACTCGTATGCCCGTCTATTTCGCGGTCATCCAGTTCTTTCCGGAGCCGATCTCGACGGTAAGGGGCACTGATAGCTCGGCGGCAGCTTCCATCTCGCGTTTGATGATCTCCGTGGCCTGTTTGACCTCGGCCTCGGGCGCTTCGAAAAGCAGCTCATCGTGGATCTGCATTATCATCCGCGTTTCCAGGTTCGCGGCTTTGAGCGCCTTATCAACCCGCAGCATCGCTATCTTGACGATGTCGCTGGCGGTGCCCTGGATGGGCATATTGATGGCCTCGCGCTCGGCTCGTGCGCGAACGTTATAGTTGCTGTCCTTGATCCCCGGCAGGTAACGCCGCCGGCCGTAGAGCGACGTGACATAACCCTGCTCGCGCGCCACGAGCGGCGTTTCATCCATGTAACGCCGGATGCCTTTGTAGGTGTTGTAGTAGTCCTCGATTATCTGCTTCGATTCAGCACGCGACAGGCCGATGCGCTGCGAGAGCCCGAACGCCTCGACCGCATACGCAATACCGAAATTGATGATCTTGGCGAGGCGGCGTTTTTCCTTCACCTCTTTTTCGTCGGTAATTTTGAACACCAGCCGCGCCGTCTTGGCGTGAATGTCCTCGTTATTTTTATAGGCCTCGAGCATTATCGGGTCCTGCGTAATGTGGGCGAGGATACGAAGCTCGAGCTGCGAATAATCGGCCGAGATCAGCCTTTTGCCTTCCTCGGGGATAAATGCCTCGCGGATCTTCTGGCCGAGCTCGGTGCGGATGGGGATGTTTTGCAGATTGGGATCGGTCGAGCTCAGGCGGCCCGTAGCTGCGACCGTCTGGCTCAGGCAGCCGTGAACGCGCCCGTCCGCGTCGACCATCTTCGGCAGCGCATCGGCGTACGTGCTCTTTAGCTTGTCGATCTCTCGGTAGTCGATAATAAGCTTCGCGATCTCGTAGGTTTGCGCAAGCTCGTCGAGCACGTCGCGGCTGGTCGAGACTTGGCCCGTAGCAGTTTTCCGTCCCGTGGAGATATTCAGATCCTCGAAAACCTCGCCGACCTGCTTTGGCGAGCCGATATTGAATTCGCGCCCAGCCAGCTCGTAAATTTTCTCGCGAAGCGTCTCGAGGTCCTCCGTTATCTCGTCGGAAAATTCCTTGAGTTCCTTGATATCCACCTTCATCCCGGCCATTTCGATGTCGGCGAGAATGGGCACGAGGGGCAGCTCGATATTTGAATAGACCTCGGTCAGATCGTCCTCGCGTATCTTGTCGTGAAGCTTTGGCGCAAGCTGGTAAACAAAATCGGCGCGCTCAAGCGTGCGGTAAACCGCATCGTCGAAACCATCCGGAATTTCCGTGGCCGGCTCCTGGTCAAGATTGACCTGCGCGAGATAAGGAAGCGCAAAGCTCGACCGGCTGGTGTCAAGCACATAGGCGGCGATCATCGTATCGTCCACCACCGCTTCGGGCTCGATTCCCACGCGCGCGAGCACGGCCATGTTGCGTTTGAGATCGTGCGAAGTTTTCTCGAGAAATCCGTTGGTCAGGATATCCTTGAGTGGACCAAGGGCCGATTCCCGTCCGTCCTTGAAGTTTTCGATGTCGATATAAGCGGCGATGCCCGAACCCGTGGATATCGCTATGCCCTCGGGCGCCTCCTTGTGATAACAGCTCATGCGCCCGCCGGTTTTCGAGTCGTTTACGTCGAAGCTCCAGTGCTCGATCTCCCAGAGCTTGCGGACCAGTTTATCGAGTTCGTCGCGGGTGTCGATGATGGTGTAGGTGCGGGCGGCAGCGGCAGGCGTGTCGTATAGCCCGTCAAAGAGCGGAGCGGCATCGGCGAATTCCCGGGTCAGCGCGGTAAATTCGAGTTCTTTAAAAAGAGAATAAGCGAGCGGGCGGTTCGGCGTGCCGAGCTTGAGCGCGTTCAGATCGAGGTTGATAGGGACCTCGCAATGGATCGTCGCGAGCTCGAGTGATTGGCGAATGATCGGCTGGTTGTTCAGCAGGCTCTCGCGGTAGGTCTTGTGCGTCACTTCTTCGGCCCGCTCCATTGCGCCCTCGGCAGAACCGAAATCCAGTACGAGTTTTAGCGCGCCTTTCGCACCGATGCCGGGAGCGCCCGGGATGTTATCCACCGAATCGCCCATCAGCCCGAGCAGATCGATTATTTTCGAGGGCGGCACGCCGAACTTGTTCTCGACCCACGCCTCGTCGCACCATTCGACCATCGGGACCGGCACCTTGCGACGGACATTCTGGGTGTTCTGCCGCATCGCGATAACATACGGGTCGGATACGAGTTGGCAGAGGTCCTTGTCGTTAGATACGATCACGGCCTGCATCTGCTTTTTCTTGCATTCCATCGCGAGCGTGCCGATAATGTCGTCCGCCTCAAACCCGTCAAGCTTGATGATCGGAATGTTGAAAGCCTCGCAAACCTGAACGATGAAGGGGATCTGCGCCGATAGGTCATCGGGCATGGCGGCGCGATTTGCCTTGTAGTCGGCATACATTTCGTCGCGAAACGTGGGGGCCGAGGTGTCGAAGATGGCGGCGATGTAGTCGGGCTTTTCGTCGTTGAGCAGCTTGCGGAGCATATTCGTAAAGACGAATATAGCCTGGGTAACCTGGCCCTTGCTGTTGCGCAGGGTATCCTGCTTGGCGCCCATCGGGGCAAAGAACGCCCGGTAGATATGCGACATTGCGTCGATAAGAAAAACCCGTTTCATCGTAGTATTCGCCATGGTTTAAGAATATGTTTGAATGATAGATAAACAAAGGCGCAGATACAAGTTTGCGAATAGACGATAGAATCTGGGATTAGTCGGCGGTGGCTAATTACTCTTTAACACGAAGTCCAGCGTGATCGCGTCATGGTCCGATAGCGGCGTGCCTTCCTCGTTGACCAACTCACCGATCGTCTTCGGCTGAGTTCCGGGCGCGAGATCGATCCCATTCATGGTGCTTCCCGTTCATTTTCCGGACACGCGCCCGCCAACGCGCTTTGCCGCCCAGAAAATGAACGGGAAGCACCATTCAGGCACCCAGTCGCGTAAATTGGTGTTTTTTTCGATGCTCGAAACGTCGTAATGCAGCGTACCGGTACCTACGTTGTTAAACTTTCGCCATTCGTAGCCGCGGCTTTCGAGATGGTCGAAAAGAGCTTTTTCAAAGTACCGCTCGGGATGCGGCAAGTGATTTTTCGCCACGTTTTTCACACCCATCATCACGCGCCGCCAATAGCCGAGTATCGCGCGGGTGGCGCTTTGCGCGTTGTAGGTCGTCGTATTCCAATCGCCGCCGATAACGGTCGGGAGTTTTGGCAGCGTGTCGAGGTGGTCGAGCACGATCTTTATCTGCAATTTACGGTGCGCGCGCGAACAATGAGCATCCAGGTGAACGCTAACGGCCCGAAACGGCCCCGCGGGGTGCTCGATATCCGCTATAAGAGCCTGCAGATAGCCGAGACGCTTTTCCTTGCCCCACATCTTGTCCTTACCGTTTGGAAGCGGCACGTTGTGAACGTTCTTCATGGGGTAGCGTGAAAACATAGCGAGCCCATGGATCGAACGCGTGTTCTCGCCTTCAACCGCCGATTCCACACCGCTTCCCTTCTGCAGCGCAACATATACGGGCACAAAGGCGTAGTTCAGCTTTAGCTCTCGCGCGAGTTCCTGCGCAACGAACCTGTTACCGCTACGGGCCATTCCGTAATCGAGCTCAGTAAGCAGATAGAGGTCGCGTTCTTTCAGGTCGGGGTGATTTTGCAGGGCGTCAAGGATACCCTCGAAGATATTGCCGCGTTCCAGGTTCCAGGCAACGGCGGGGACTGTATCAGTACTACCTGGTTCTGATCCGTCCTCAGCAAAATTCTCTATCACGATCGAGCTCAGGATCCGCTCGACCTCCGGCCTGATCTCCTTATAAAGCGCAGAGGTTTCCATCTCCGGCGTTGACTCGAATTTGAGCAGCTCCGGGAAATATTTCGCGAGATCATGCTCGAGAATATCGGGTGAATGCCCGTCAGGGGAAACTTTGGCCGTCATAATAAAAGACTAAGAATAGCGAAATTGACGGCGAAAACAAAATTACCCGCCGGGCTGTAGATAACCCTTGTTTTTATCAATACTATTTAAGCCGAGCCTTATTTCCTGAGGATAAAGAGTGCTTTCTGCGCTGCCGGTGTAAGTTCATACTTAACCGCCACAAGTTCGCCCCGGGCCCGTTTCGGCGTGTCCTTTATTTCGTCGTAATTTGTCCGGTTGTATATCTCGTAGGTCAGGCCGAACTCATCGGAAAAAGCATCGCTAACGGTCATTCGGCTTTTGCCGGACGCGCGGTCGGATGTCGATGTGAGGATGGTCCTTGTGAATGCCGGCGGAAGATCCCCCGCGTCGAGGAATATTTCCCCTTTAGGCGTTAACCGTACGAGACGAAGCTTTCCCAGATACTTGGGGTCTAGTGAGTAGACTGTTTTCCCTCCCGAAACATTATGAGATTCGGTTGTCCAAATATCTTCAAAGTATTCAAAGTGGATCTTCCAGTTAGGGTCATAATCGCAACTCTTTTCGCAATTGTTACCAAATATCGCCTTGACCTCTGTTTTCCCGGACGTGATCAACCGCAGTCCCGATAATCTGCCACTGCCAAAAAACTCGTAAGCTTTAAGCTCATTCGGATAGGCGTTTTGCTGGGCGACGGTAATGCCCCAGACGGTTAAAATAAATGCGATCGCAACAAAACCCCTGGTAAGTTTCATACAGGTATGATGCCACAAAATCCAGCAAAGTTTTGGGGATTATTCCACGTAAGATAACGGGGTATATCGAATTTCTTACGTAAAGAATGTTTCTGCTACAAATTCGCATTAAAATGAGGCCGCCTAAACGACCTCTTCCCTTCTAACTCAAACTGCCTCGTTTCTTAATTATCCGCAACGAAATTCGCGTCATCCACTGCATCGCTTACCGAAATAATGCGTGTCGGCTCCGCGAAAGTATGGCCCTTCGCCGAAACACTAACCGAGTAATTCCCTCCAGATTGAACGTCATCGAATTGGTAATAGCCGAAAGGCGATGTAATTGCAGTTCTTAGGTTTCCGGCTTGATCGGCAAGAACGACACTGACCTTTCCGATCCCTCGCCCATCTGGCGTCATGACCCTGCCGCCAAGCGCCACTCCGGCGGCGGTAGGTTGTAAGGCAGCTTGCGGTGTGGGTGCCCCCGTTGTGAAGTCCGTGGAATTGACATCAGTATCGGATCCCGCACCATTGCGACTAACGGATGTCGTTGTGCTGGGAGCAGGGGCGTTTGTGGCTGTGTTATTCGTCTGCCCATCGTTACAGTTGGGAGTTGCGCCATATCCGATAAAATCGACAATAGCCGCATTAGGAAAGGGGCAAGCTCCGGATAACACCACGGAATTATTGACCAAGGCTACCTTTGCGGCGGTGGCTGACATTGCTATCGTACCGGTTGTATTCGGCGCTGGAAGCGGATTCGCCCCATTAGCGCCAAAACTTTCGGCGATCAAATAGGTATCACCCGGGCGCAGCAGAACCCCTGCCGGAATCGGCGTTACCTGCCATGCGGTACCCGTAGCGGCTGAATACTGGACCGACCAGCCCGAAATATTGATGTTACCGGCACTAATATTTTTTAGTTCGATAAAGTCGTTTTGATAGGTCGAGCATCCCGCAGTTCCACATCCCGCGCCGCCGTAAACCTCGTTGATAACGACCGTCGTCGACACTAAACTAGTAACTGACTGGCTATTTTGTGAATAAGCTGCGGGAGCCGCGAATAAAATAATAGCGAATACTAAAAATAAAACTGCTTTCATGATGTCTCCTTGACCGTAAATTAAAGGAATTGTATTTGATCAATACAGATTCGACCTTGCCTGTGTGTGTAAACAATTGGTATGCCAACAAATAAAGGGCAGTGTGTTCCGGAACTAACAGGATTTTGTCGAGCGAGGTGAACCCGTGAACATGAAGAGTTATCTTGATCCGAGGCAAAGAAATGCTAATGGGGCGACTCCGACCCGTAAGCCGAATAATCGCCCCTTCCTTTTTTACCTTAAATTACTTCGTTCCTTAATTATCAGCCACGAAATTCGCGTCGTCAACGGCGTCGTTAACCGCTATGATCCGTGTTGGCTGGGCAAAAGTATGTCCCTTTGCCGAAACGCTCACGTTATAGTTGTCACCCGACAAAATATCGTCGAACCTGTAATACCCGAATGGTGATGTAATAGCCGTTCGCAAAACGCCGGCCTGATCGACCAATACGACACGGACATTTCCAAGCCCTTGTCCCGAAGCTGTCGTTACGCGTCCACCCACACTGACAGGCGCCGCGGTCGGTGAAGCTGCCAGAAGCGAAAAATCATCGATCGCCAATCCGTCGTCAGCTCCGGTAGCATCCGTGTCCGTCCAACGGATCCAAAAAGTAGCGCCGTTGGGGATGTTTAGCCCCGTAACGGTAGCGCTCAGCTGCGTTCGGTTCGCAGCCCCATCGCCATTCTTTGCACCGACCGTAACCGTATCCGGTGAAACGAAATTCAGCGAAGCCACGGCGGTCCAGGTCCCGGTTGTAAGACTGGTCGCATCGGTGCTGTATTCAAAGTTCATCTGGTCCGTTCGGGCCGCCGTTCCCAGACGCCATTGTTCGCCCGTGTACCTGATATCGAGAAATGTAATAGCAGCACCCGTGTTATTTGTGAATGCCGCGCCAAAATTAGGAATCAGCGTTCCCGAGCGCAACTGGCCTAACGCTCGATTGGTACCCGCCGCCGCGCCGAAACTATAAGTATCGCCGGTTGTGCTCGCCCCGGTATCGACCGCATATTGTTCGTTATCGCGCGCGCCGCCTCCCGTCTCGGTCATAAACCAACCTGTTAAGGTCAAATTGTTAGTAGTAGACCCGGCTGTATTCGATAACGTGTCGAAATTCTGAGTATAAATAAAATCTCCCGAGGGAAGAGAGATTGTCTGCGCAATGGCGGCAGTTTGAAAACCGATAATTGCTGTGAATATGATCAACCACGCGGCCAACCTGGAAGACGATTTGAAGTTGTTCCTCATAACCTCGATAAATTTCATGTTTATTTCCCCTTTTTTTTCCCGGAACGATAGAATCTGAGGTCTACTGTCCGGGAATTTAATTTACATTTTATAGATAACAATAGTATCAAAGAGATAAACGTTGAACTATAAATTTTTGTAAAATGTCGCATTTTATTAACACGGAGAATAAGCCGCTGACGAGAAAGCGGGCGAGGTTGATATTATTACGACTACGGGAAAAAGATCGGGATCGACTTGCCAGATCAATCAACGCGCTCAAGACGAGCGTCGAAATAGCTTGAATAGTAAGGGCGGGAATAGGGCGAAAAACTTAACGTCGTAAACTTAACCGCGATAATTTAACATTTGCCTTTTGAAATTGTACATGGACACTAGTCGTCGTACCGTTCCTTTGCCGGTGCCACGGCCAGGAAGTCGACCGATATCCGCTCCGAGTAGGTTTCGAGTAGTTCCGTGACCCTGTCCTGTTTTTGCGAGTAAAAGATCAGCCCGACATGCTTCGGCTTTGTTACGCGGTAAACGATCTCTTCATCGGTGTAATGAGAGGTGTCCGGCACATCTTGATTGGCCAGGGCGAGCGCTACGCCGGCGTAGTCCTTTCGCAGCTTCGGCGCCTTGTAGGGCCGTGCCGGGGTTGCCATTTCGATCTTCGCCCACTCACGCCACAGGTTGAAGTTACAAGCATGCTCGAGCGCGTTCGCTATATACGCGCCGCCTACACGGCACGCGACCTCGAGCAGGTAAAATTTCCCGTCCACAGCGCTCTGCAAAAACTCTGCGTGCGACACGCCGCGCTCGTATTTGAAAGCCTCAAGTAGCTGTGTATTAAGATCTTCGAGCTCCTTCCGGGTCTTCGAGCGGTACGGCACGATCGATGTGGTAAACACACCGCCGTAGTGCGAAACCTCGAAAGGCGGCCGGCCATACTGGCTGACTCCGGCCATCATCACCTTACCGTTCTCGACAACCGAATCGACATGAAAAACGCTGCCGACAATAAACTTTTCGATCAAAAACTGCGACGGGTGGTCGCGCCAGGTCTCACGGGCGTCGAGGTCGTTCAATGACTGCCAAACCTCGTCCCTTGTTTCGCATTTACGGATCCCGAAGGCTGACACCTCGTTACGCGGCTTGACGACCCAGGGCCCCGGAATGCGGTCGAGATAGTCGTTGATGTCGTTCGGATTGAATGCGCCGACATACTCCGGGCACGGGATGCCTGCCTTGGCGGCGATGTTCCGCATCGTCAGCTTGTCGCGAAAGCGCAGCGCATGCGAGCTTGTCATACCGCCAAGCTGCAGGTGCTCGCGGGCACGTGCGGCGGTCAGCACGTCGAATTCATCCAACCCGACGACACGGTCTATCGGCTGCGTCCCGGCAATATTGGTCACCGCGCGAACATAGTCGTCGATCGTCGCGTCGTCCTCCACGGTCTTTACATTGTTAAGGCTCGTCCACATCCACGGCTCATCGAGAAGCTTTTTGCGCGTAACAAGCGTTACATGCCAGCCCGCGTTCTGACATTCGTCCAGAAACTCGTTGCCCTTGTGCTCACTTGCGATGCAAACTATGTAATTCTTCATAATCACGCGTTGGATTCCCTTTCTAAACGCAAAAACGTTTAACGAGTGTTGACCACGAATCTCTTTTGACTAAGTAATTGTCCAGCACCGCTTTCTCAATTACAGGTTTTATTTTGTGCTAAAAGAATGGCACAATTTAACGGTAAAAACAACGAATTCCGTGGTTTTTGCCGATGCCACACGTCTTAGGCGAGATGAATTTAGGGGTTTTACTATGGGAGAGATCGATCTAGCAAATTTTATAAGCCATCTTGTAATTTATATGGTGGTGCTTCTCCTCGCGATTTCCTGTCACGAGGCGGGCCACGCCTGGATGTCCTATAAGTTCGGCGACGACACCGCTTACTTGCTCGGAAGAGTGACGTTAAATCCGGTTGCGCACACAGACCCGATAGGCACCCTTCTAATTCCGGTTATAAGCTTTATTCTCGGCGCTGTAGGTGGCGCGATGGGAACGATCCCCCTTATAGGCTGGGGAAAGCCTACGCCGGTTAATCCTCTGAGATGGCGGAACAAGAACGTAGCCAATGTAATGGTCTCGATCGCGGGTGTTCTTGCAAATCTCATTTTACTTATTATAGGGATAGTTGGTGCAACCATTCTGATGTCTCAGGGGTTTGAGATCCGTGATTTCTTCGGCCAGGGAAGCAAAAATCCCTTACCCATCTTTATTGGGAATATGATGACCCTAAATTTGTCCCTGTTCGTCTTTAATCTTTTGCCGTTTCCTCCCCTTGACGGCAGTAAGATCCTCGAGACGTTTTTGCCCGAAAGTTTTAATCCGGTATTTCAGATGCTCGAGCAATTCGGCTTTCTCATCTTGATGGCCCTTATATATATCGGGGTTTTTCGTTGGATAATTACGCCGTTTATGTACGGATTGCTTTATCTCCTTTCAGCCCTATCATGAAAAAACGCATTTTTAGCGGTGCCCAGCCCACCGGACAACTTCACATAGGCAATTACCTCGGCGCGCTGAAAAACTGGGTAGCCCTGCAGGATGAATACGAGAGCCTCTACTGCATCGTAAATCTTCACGCTATTACGCTGCCGCAAGACCCGGCCGTGCTGAAGCAAAAAACGCTCGATCTCGCGCGGATATATCTCGCTGCGGGGGTCGACCCCGAAAAAGGGACGATATTTATCCAGTCGGACGTCGCCGAGCATGCTGAGTTAACTTGGGTGCTGTCCTGCGTCGCGCGAATGGGCGAACTCGAGCGAATGACGCAGTTCAAGGACAAGGCAAAGGAGGGCCGCGAACGTGCAGGTGTTGGGCTATTTACCTACCCAGTACTGATGGCTGCTGATATCCTGCTCTATCAAACCGATCTCGTGCCCATCGGCCAGGACCAGAAGCAGCACCTCGAATTAACGCGTGATTTAGCGATAAGGTTTAACCGCGACCATGGCGAGACGTTTAAGGTTCCTGAGCCTTATATTCCGCCGGTCGGTGCAAAGATCATGTCGCTCGCCGAACCGCAAAAGAAAATGTCAAAATCGGACACGAACCCCACGGGCTCGATATTTTTGCTCGATGATGCCGATACGATAACTAAAAAGCTCAAGCGGGCGGTAACGGATTCCGGCACGGAGATCAAGTTCGACGAATCACGCCCTGCTATCAACAATCTGCTTACCATCTACGGCCTGCTAACCGGAAAAACAAACGCCGAGGCAGAAGCGAATTTCGAGGGTAAAGGCTACGGACATTTCAAGACGGAGTTGGCTGAGGTGGTAGTGGAGTTTTTACGGCCGTTCCAGGAAAGAGTCAATAAGTACGACGATGCCCAACTGGGGCGGATCCTGACCCAGGGCGCCGAAAAGGCCCGGGGTATTGCAAAGCAGACGCTCGGCCGCGTGTATGAAAAGCTCGGGATAAATTGGAGAACGAGTTAAATTTATGGGCGATACGATCACAGTTTACGAAAAACCGACATGCACAACATGCCGAAAGCTCAACAAGCTTTTCGCGGAAAAAGGCATCGATTATACGAAGGTAAATTATTTTATCGACCCTCTTACCGGGGAAAAACTAGCCGGACTTTTTCAGAAGACGGGGATGAGGCCTTACGATGCTTTGCGGCGTGCAGAACCGGAGTTTAAGGGGCTCGGAATTACTGCCGACACGCCTGACGCCGAGGTGATCCGCCAGATGGTTGCGCACCCGGCAATTCTCCAACGACCCATCGTTGAGGTTGGCAACAAGGCCGTGCTTGCGCGACCAATTGAAAAGGCGATAGAGCTTATCGAATCGGCAAAATAAATATGAGTTTTACAAACGGAAATGGAAACGGGCACCGGCCCCAACCGAAAAACGTGCTCGGCACGGAGCTAAAGCATTGCTGCCTTAAACCGCTTACAGGCTTTTACCGCGACGGCTATTGCCGGACGGGCGCCGATGATACCGGACGACACACCGTCTGCATACGCGCTACCGACGAATTCCTCGTATTTTCAAAGGCCGTCGGCAACGACCTTTCCACGCCGATGCCGCAATACGCATTTCCGGGCCTTGTCGAAGGAGATCAATGGTGCCTGTGCGTGCTGCGCTGGCGCGAGGCGCTCGAGATGGATGCCGCACCCCAGGTAATTCTGGAAGGCTGCCATGAATCCGTTCTTAAAATTGTCACTCTTGAGGACCTGCAGCGGCACGCCATCGACGCATGAACCACGATGGACACGATAGAGCACTTACGCGAACTTTTTGCATTCAACGATTGGGCTAATCGAAAGCTTGTCGTTACACTCAAGGAAAACGAAAGCCCTTCATCGCTCCGATACCTGGCACATTCGCTGACAACCGAGCAGGAATATTTCGAGAGGCTCTACGGAAAGGACTCGACCGGGTTCGATTTTTGGCCCGATCTAAACATCGAGAACTGCGGAGCCCTCGCGCGCGAGAATGCCGAACGCTTTGAAAAGCTGCTGGCGAAATTCGATGATGAGGGTTTGGGGCTTACCGCGAGCTATAAAACAAGTGAAGGCATAGCGTACACAAACAGCTTCCGGGAAATTCTTACGCACGTGCTGTTTCATTCCATGACTCATCGCGGACAGGCGCTGTCGGCGTTGCGCCGGGACGGGATCGAACCGCCAAGTATCGATTACATAATCTATTTGCGAGAGAAGAAATAATTTTGGCAGAGCAGGAAACAGACCAGCTTAATTTTGATTTTTTTGGCGAAAAGGCCGAGATCGTAGCCGCTTCGCGCGATGAGCTAAAGCTGACGATGGGCGAATTTGCCGGCCCGCTCGACCTGCTTCTTTTTCTGATCAAGCAGGAAAAGGCCAATATTTTCGATATTCCCATCGCGCGGATCACCGATGAATATCTTCGTTATATTCGGCTGATGAAAAAACTGGATATATCAGTGGCCGCCGATTTTCTCGTAATGGCCGCGACCCTGATCGAGATCAAATCGAAAATGCTGCTGCCGCGTGAGGCGGAGGCCATAGCGAACGAGGAGATCGAAGACCCGCGGAAAGAGCTTGTCGATCGTCTGCTCGAATACGAGAAATTCAAATCTGCCGCGCAGATGCTCTACGAGCGCACGACGGTTGAGAATGCTACCTTTACCCGCGGTCAAATCGAATCAGACGAGAATAATGCCGAGGTAAACGCGGGCGTTTTCGATCTGTTAACGGTTTTTCAAAAGATACTCGATCGTCACAAGGAAGAGGTGCGGATGGAGATCCAGCGGGAAGAAGTTTCGCTGGCCGAGATGATAAAGAATTTGAGGACGAGGATTTTTGCGGAAGGCGAGCTAAATCTGATCGCCTTTTTTGAAGATCTGCGTTCGCGGCAGGAACTCGTAACGGCCTTTATCGCG
>Ga0193752_1002210_pt1 | contig 14913 bp, 18 predicted proteins | sample H1c1metaG_FD_144924 | JGI IMG/M metagenome (GOLD analysis project Ga0193752, IMG submission 144924) | Soil microbial communities from a riparian zone of the East river system, Colorado, United States - H1c1 | ecosystem: Environmental > Terrestrial > Soil > Riparian zone | place: USA: East River... | reverse complement strand
CCAATTCAAAAACAAGCAGGAGTTTCTTTGCCAACCTGCTTTTGCAAACAGCGAGCGACTATATTACAAACGCAGTTTATATACCTGAGCAGGATTCTGTTATACAACAAAATTTAGTTTTGAAATCAAAGTCGCAGCTGACCAAACCTGTAAACCTGGATGGTTATAAAACACTGCGTACATTTTTTACCTACAGTATGCCTTTAAAATTCATAAAGACAACATTGAATGTAAGTGCAGGTTTCAGTTATTCCAAATTACCAGGACTAATAAATTACCAGGAGACCAAGACAGACAATTATACATATAACGGAGGTGTTGTGCTGGCCAGTAATATAAGTGAGTACGTAGATTTTAATTTATCGTACACCGCTAATTTTAACAATTCAAAAACCAATACCAGCAACAATACCAACACTAAATATGTTAATCAAAATATCGGTGCACAGGTTAATCTTTTAAACAAAAAGGGCTGGTTCCTGCAAAATGATATTTCAGGAAATACGTATAGCGGATTATCAGGTGGCCTTAATCAAAGCTTTTGGTTATGGAATGCAGCGATCGGTAAAAAATTCTTTAAGAACAATGCAGGTGAATTGAAATTGTCTGTGTTTGACCTCTTAAAGCAAAATCAAAGTATTACAAGAACAGTTAATAATTTTTATTTAGAAGACGTACAGACCAAAGTATTGCAACAATATTTTATGCTGACTTTTACCTATAGCCTTAAGAATTTTGGTGTGGCAGCTACCACTAATAACCAGAACAGGGGCGACAGGCAGTTTGGCCCCGGTGGAGGTGGCGGCAATCGGCCGTTTTAATTTATATTTAGGCCGAATAAACAAACTGTTTTGAACCAAACGGAACTAGTTGTACAACTGCAGCAGGGGGATGAAGCAGCTTTTAAAAAGCTGGTTGACGATTACCAGGTAATGGTTTATAATACAGCGCTTGGTATCGTACAAAACGAAGATGATGCAGATGATATTACGCAGGAGGTTTTTATACAGGTGTTCCGTTCGGTAAGTTCTTTTAAAGGCGATTCAAAACTTTCAACCTGGCTCTACCGCATTACCATTGGTAAGGCGCTTGACCATGAGAAGAAAAAGAAACGAAAGAAACGTTTTGGTTTTGTGCAGAGTTTGTTAGGCGGTCAGGAAGAAGTGGATATGCAAATGGCAGAGTTTGATCACCCGGGTGTGAGACTGGAAAAAAAAGAAAGGGCAAACGAATTGTTCAATGCATTAAAGCAGATACCGGATAAGCAACGCACAGCTTTTACACTGCATAAACTGGAAGGACAGAGTTACCAGGAAGTTGCAGAGATCATGAATACAACTTTATATGCAGTGGAATCGTTGATGGGAAGAGCAAAAGCAAATTTGAAAAAAGAATTAAAAAAATATTACGAAAACAATATTCCTGAATAATAAAATATGCTATATGAACAAGCAGGAACAAATAAATAAACTGATTGAAGAAGCACTGGGTAGCGTGGATGATGCACAGCGTGCAGAACCAAAGCCTTATTTGCTTACACGTATCAATGCACGGATGAACAAAGGAACAGCCTCCGTGTGGGAAAAAGCAGGTTGGCTTATAACGAGGCCGACCGTGGCTTTTACGGGTTTGTGCATGATCGTGTTGCTCAATGTACTGGTGGTTATGAATAACAAAACATCAGATACTGCCACCGCGGCGGAGCAAACAGCACAAAACCAGGCCGATGAGCTTTCTTATACAACGGCTACTATTTATGATATTGATAATACCCAACCATAATGATAAATAAACAAAACAGGAGTAAAGTTTTCCTTACCATCATCGGCATTTTGCTGGTTGCTAATATTGCGTTGGTTTCTTTTTTATTATTAAAGAAAGATGAACCTAAGCATGAAAAACAGCGGCCCGACAGAAAAGCGATCATTTCCAATTTTTTAAAAACAGAGATCGGCTTTGACACAGTACAATTAAAACAATATGATACACTGAGCGACAGGCATAAAGAGAACATGAAGAAAATGATGGATAGCTTACGGACTCCAAAAGATAAACAATTTGAAAAATTAGCTGCTGCAGATTTCAGCGATTCGGCAATGAATGCAGTTGCAAATCAGTCGGCAACCACTCAAATGGCTATGGAATTGCAAATGTTCAATCATTTGAAAAGGATAAGAACACTTTGTACTCCGAACCAGCTGCCAAAATTTGATTCTCTTTTTGGAAAAGTGTTAAGCAAAAAGGGAAATGAGGCAAGGAAAAAAGAAGAAGGGAAAGTTAAAGAAGCTAAAAAATAAAAACTCCCGGTGAAAAAAAGCGACGGTTTTCAGGATATCTATCGTCTAATTAATAAATCACAAATCTTAAAAAACAATAAAAATGAAAAAACAACTCGTTTTAACAGCCTTTGCAGCGGTGTTAAGTATTGCAGCTGTAAATGCACAAGGCGGCGGTGGCGGACAACGCATGACACCGGAAGAAAGAATAAAATTTACTATTGAAAAGATGGCACCATTAAACCTTGATGCTGCCACAAAAGCAAAAGCAGATGTTATTATTGCAGAATATGTTAACGGACAGCAAAAAGCAATGGATGAAGTAAGGGCAAATGGTGGAGACCGCGATGCGATGATGGCAAAGCGTAAAGAATTTGCTGATGCAAGAGATGCTAAATTAAAATTGATCTTTACTGAGGCACAAATGAAACAATGGAAAGACGAAATTGAACCTTCATTAAGGCCACAAAGGCAAGGCGGTGGCGGTACACCTGCTCCTGCAGCTGGTGGCGGAGGAAAATAGCTTTAAAGGTGAATGCGAACAAAAGGCCCCTGCAATTAATTTTGCGGGGCTTTTTATTGTATAAAAATGCCCCGGATGAAGATCGGGGGCATAAACCTAAAACCAAAACTGTATAGCCAACTAACTTAAATTATTCCTTTCCATCTCATTAAAGCAGCGCCGCCCAACATAGCAGCACCAAACACCAGGATACCCACCGGCATTTTTTCTTTATTCTCCATTTCATCTTTTACCTGGGGCAATAAAGTTGCGTACTGTGCCGATACATTTGTTTCCTCGTCATTTTTGGCAGTGGCCTCTTCCTGCCAGTTATTGATATTGGTACCGGTCAATACAGTTAATTCCTGCAATTCTTTTTTTCTTCTTTGTCTCAGGTCCTGTAAATATTTTTTACCTGCAGCACAATTAAAATCGCCGGTGGCGGGATGAGTAATAATATACCTTGCCTGGTAGTTTAAGGTGTTGGGTGTTACCTGGAACATCAGGTCCTGTGGAAATGACTTGCGGTTGTAACGGAAATGCAATCTGGTAAAATGAACATTCTTGCTGCCATTATCAACCTCATCATTGTCTACATCGCTGTAATCGTTCCAGTCTTTATTCCCGATCCACCAAACACCGCTCTGCACAAGGTCTTGTGCTGTAGGAGGGTTACCTACGCAGGGGTCGCATTTCATTTGATTAATGGGTGTTACGTTCCAGGCATATTCAAGGAAAGCCACGCTTTTATCTTCCTTATCCCATTGATTGGTAAACAGGTTGCCATAAAAAGCGCCAAAATTCTTTTGTACAAACAATGGAATGTTACGGTTGCTCACAATATCCACATTGCGGTAATTGGTACTCTCGATCCTGCCCCTCCTTGTAAATGCATAAACGATCAGGTCCTGGTCACCATCCGCATTGGCCATACCAAGGCGGATGGGCAGCATAAATTTTGGAGAATTAAAACTGATCTGTATTGGTCGAAGGAAATTATTATTCAGTTTCTGCTTTTCTTTTTCATTTACTTTAACCACAAAAAATTTAAGATTGCTTTTGATGTATGGGTCAAGTACTTCTTCTGCATTGGCAGGAATCTTATACCCGTTTTCATTTAACCAGGTTTTTAATCCAATGCTTTCTTTAGCACTGAGAATTAAAATGTCATATTCGCCAACTAAATACTGAGCTTCAATTTTTACTGATGATTTTGCACCGGCAACTTTGCCAGCCAATGCCCTGTTTACATTTGCACTAGGTGCCATCGACATTTTATCTTCCATCATTTCATAACTATTACATGGGTTCTGATCCCAATACTCTACCAATCTCGGCGCACTGTAATCATTCAATTTTTGAAAGATGGATTGATCAACTACTTTAATATCATCTTTTTGCAACACCACCGGCACGGGTACTACCATCGCAAAATCTTTGGTATCGCCTTTAAAATCATTATACATGGTAATTACAGATTTTTTACCATCACGTACCAATATCACCTGGCTGGTCTTGTTCTTCAATGTTCCATCGGCCTTACTTACATAAAAGCCGCAGAAGGAGAACAATACCGGTGATATGGCAATAAAAGCACCGATAATTAAAAGTTTCTTTTTCATACTTATTTTTTAGAGTTGAGGGATTACATGATCGATCTTGAATAAACAACATGCAGAAAATTCTTTTCTTCTGCCGTGTAGGCTTTTGATTTAACCCATTCAAATCTTTTTGCTTTAAACAACCTGTCCAGTACAGGCACAAGTGGTTGCGCCAGCACGAGTACAATAATTGGTGCACCGTTCATGAATTTGAACGCAGTTAAATAAAACGCAACAGCAGCAATGGCAACACACCATACAATCCTTACAACCGTGTGATCGGGAATTGTCTTAGGATCGGTGATCATGAAGAAAGAAAAAAGCAGCAGGCTGCCGGTACTAACTGATTGTACAAAATGATCCATTGGCCAGCCCAGGTAAATGATCTGCCTTAAAAAGATGAGACCGGCAAAGGTTCCTAAAAATGCAATGCTCACATCCAGTTTTTGCACCCTTGTAGTAACAATAAAACCAAAACTCAAAACGCCAAATAAAATTACAGCCCCGCTTCCCCACTGGCCCGGGCTTATCCAGGCATTACCGGTGAAGAAAATGGCAACAACAATTCCCAGGGCGGAAGGATTAAAAATATGCTTGCCGTTGATACGAATAATATATTTAGAAAGAATAGAAACACTGGCAGCAAACATCGCCACCCACCAGTAATTTGTTTTTAATAAAAGACTTACGCCGAACGAAGAGATAAGTACAGATGGAATTCCGTTTTTCAACCGTTGTAAAAAAGGAATATTTTTCTTCCCTAAAAAATATTCGCAGATAAACTGCACAGCCAGGCTTGTTGCAAAATAGGTAAGGTACAACCAGCTTTCATTTCGCCAGTGCAAAGCAAAAATACCATAACTTAAAAATATGCTTTGAAAAAGGATCTGGAAGTACCGGGCATCTTTAAATAAATTAAGTAAATGCATAACAGTTGAATTTGTGTATAAGATGAAACGGGCATTTGAATTACACAATCCAATTGTTAAAAATTAGTCAACGGGCACAAAATAAATATTTATGGAAAAAGCATTGACCTGCATCGCCGCCTGTCATAAAAATCGAAAGATTTTATTTTAATTGCTTATTTTGAAATGACAAATGGTATCATAAGCGGATAAGGAATGAAGCGAAAATTATGATCTTCTTGTCTTAGAAGAAAAACTAACATGCAAAAGCTACTTATTTTAATTGTTCTGAGTTGTACTTTCTCTCCTGTTACTGCCCAAAAAGGTAAACTTCCCTGTAGTGCACCCGAATACAGGCAATTCGATTTCTGGATCGGTGAATGGGAAGCCTTTGGACCAAAAGGAAAAAAAGCCGGGGATAGCAAGATCAGTTTGATCCTGGATAGTTGCATTGTTCTGGAAGAATGGACGAGTGCATCTTTGCAACAAGGAATTCGCTATGCCGGTAAAAGTTTTAATACCTGGAATGTATCCACCAAACAATGGCAACAAACCTGGGTTGATAATGTTGGTGGGACCAATGAATATTTGCTGGGTAAATTTGAGAATAATCAGATCATTTATTCATCTAAACCCTTTCCATTTAATAAAGATACCATGGCTATACGGAAAATGACTTTCACAAATTTAAGTGCAGACAAACTCAGGCAGCATGGAGAGATCAGTAAGGATAACGGAATAACATGGAGTACAGAATATGATTTGGAATACAGAAGAAAAAAAGAATAAAGATCATACAGAGCTTTGTATATTAATATTTAACCAACACTAAAACCAACATCATGAAATATTTCCTGTCCTTCTTTGCGTTATTTTTTTCGGTTTCTCTTTCTTTTGCCCAACTCGATCTGCCACCAAGCGGCAATAACCCCAGAGCAACCATTTCAGAAGAAGTAGGTATTACTTCCATCAGCATTAAATACAGCAGGCCCGATGTAAACAAACGGGAAGGAAAGATATGGGGAGATGGAAACCTCGTTACCTATGGTTTCACCACACAAAGTTTTATAACCAATAAAAATACGGCGCCCTGGCGGGCAGGTGCCAACGAAAACACTACCATCACTTTTGAGCATGATGTAAAAGTAGAAGGCCAGCCAATCAAAGCAGGAACTTACTCTATCCACATGGCCATGGGCGCCGATAATGTTACCCTGATCTTTAATTCACAAATTGATGCCTGGGGCAGTTTTTATTATGAAGAAAAATATGATGTGCTGCGGGTGAATGTAAAACCGGTTGCATTGGATAAAAGCGTGGAATATTTAAAGTACGAGTTTATAGAGCACAAAGAAAAGTATTGTGTTATCGCGTTGCAATGGGAGAAATTATCGGTGCCATTTAAAGTGGATGTTGATGTAGATAATATTGTTTTGGAAAGGATACGCAATGAACTAACCAGCCGTAAAGGTTTTACGCCGGCGCTTATTTTGAATGCAGTGCAATATTGTTTTAACAAGAACATCAACCTGGACGAAGCATTAACCTGGAGCATCAGGGCTATCAATGGTTTCCAGGGACAAAAAACCTATATCACTTTAAGAAACCTGGCTACAGCCTATGAAAAACTAAACAGGATACCTGAGGCTGATTCAACCATGGCGGAAGCGTTGACAATTGCAACAGCAAATCAATATACAGCGTATGGAAGGCAGTTGATCACACAAAAGAGAGCTGATAAAGCCATAGAAATATTCCTGGCTTCGCAAAAAAAATATGGCGATGTTGTAGGTGTAAATAATGGATTAATGAGTGGCTATTCAGCCAAAGGAGATTTTAAAAATGCATTGAAGTACGCAGAGAAAGCTTTAGCACAAACAACCAATGAGGCTGCAAAAAAACAACTTGAAGGATTTGTTGTCAAACTGAAAGAAGGTAAAGATATTAATCAATAAAACATATAAACATGCAAAACGCAATAAGTTGGTTTGAGATAGCAACTACCGATATCGGCCGGGCACAAAAATTTTACGAAACCATTTTTGGTATTTCCATGATGCCAATGGATTTTCCCAATATAAAAATGCGGATGTTCCCGCTGGATGATATGATGACACAGGTTGGAGGCGCTTTGGTTGACAGTGGCGGCTTTCACAAAGCATCTGCAACTGATGGGCCTTTAATCTATTTAAATGCCAATCCTGATGTTCAAAATGTATTGGATAAAGTGGTTGAAGCCGGCGGTAGTATCATGGTCCCAAAAACTGAGATAAGCCCTGAATATGGTTTTATGGCTGTGTTTATGGATACAGAAGGCAACCGGATCGGGTTGCATAGTGTACCACAATAAATATAGAGTTATGAAAAAATTCCTGTTATTGATTGCAAGCTTTCTCTGTTTTGTATTTGCCAATGCTCAACAGGATAGTTTGAAATGGGTAAATGAAATTAATGAACAGGTATGGAAACCTTTTATTGCTCATTTTATTTCCGGTAACAAAGAAGGATTTAGAAAAGTACACAGCAAAAGGATAACCCGTGTAGAGATCGACCGTGGAAAGGTGCTGGATCATGAAAAATATTTTCCGCCAATTGATCCCAATGGGAAACAACCATCACAAAGTTTCAAACGTTTATTTGAGTTAAGATTTGATAAAAGAATAAGCGATGGTAAAAAGGCCTGGGAAAGCGGCTATTACAAGGGAACGGTAATACAGGAAGGAAAAGAGCCAAGAAGTTATTATGGAAGATTTTTTGTAGTACTTGAAAAAGAAGAAGGTATCTGGAGGAAATTTAAGAGCTAATAACGAACTTGTGCAAAAAGGTGATAGCTATACATGGCGCTGGCATGGCTGGGATGATGAAACAACAGAACATGGAAACATATTGGAATGCAACGGAAAAGATCTTTTTAAATTCGGCTTTGGTAATGCCGGTGATTGCAGTATAACTATTAAAGAGGAAGAAGGACAAAATATTGTAGAACTTGTACAGGATAATATTCCTGATACAGAAGAAGGAAGGCACTTGTGACACCTTGGTTGCAAAACGGGATGGACATTTTACCTTGCTAATCTCAAATCCTTACTCGAAGGAGGATTGGACCTTCGCAATAAAAATGAAAAATTGAAACGTGTAATAACCTCGTAATAATTTATGGCTTACAACGAAAAACTTGCCGACAGGGTCAGGGAACTTATTTCACTCACTCATAAAATTACTGAAGAGAAAAAAATGTTTGGTGGACTTTGCTTTATGGTAAACGATAAAATGTGTGTGGGGGTAGAACAGGAAAGACTGATGGTGCGGCTTAACCCCGACCTGTATGAAGAAGTGATGGAAAAAGAAGGGTGTAACCCGATGGACTTTACAGGAAAAGTAATGAAGGGATATGTGTTTGTAGATATAGAAGCCCTGAACACTAAAAAGAAACTGGAGTATTGGATCAAACTGGCGCTTGATTATAATAAGATCGCCAAAGCATCTAAAAAGAAAAAGAAATGAAAATAATATTTACCGGGGTTGTCATCACGTTAAGTTTATCTGCCTTTATTATTTCAGACAGTAACAAAACATTTAAAAAACTGTACACCCTGGAAGGCACGTGGAAAATGAATACCAAACGTGGCGCTGTTTGCGAAGAATGGAAAAGGATGAATAAAAACTATTTGCAGAGCAAAGGGTATATGGTAAAAGGGAAAGATACTATCATTAGCGAAAGGATAGCGCTTACCAATAGTAAAGAAGGAATTTTTTATACTTCCACTGTTGAGGAACAGAATAACAAGCAACCCATCGCTTTTAAAATGACCGGCTCTGAAAACAATATATTTGTTTTTGAAAACCCCCGGCATGATTTCCCTAAACGAATTGTTTATAAACTGATAACAGCTGATTCCCTGCATGCTTATATAGATGATGGAACAGAAACAGGGAAAAGGCAAAATTTTTATTACAAACGCCAATGAGATGAAATACAGTTTAGAAAGATCATACGAGATATTAGACAGGACGCCGGCAGTTCTCAATGCATTGCTCACCGGATTGCCAGGCGATTGGGTAATGCCCAACGAAGGCCCCGAAACATTTTCGCCCTATGATGTGATCGGCCACTTAATTCATGGTGAAAAAACAGATTGGACTGCCAGGGCAAAAATGATCCTGGAATTTGGCAATACCCAAACCTTTGTAAAATGGAACCGGTTTGCACAATATGAAGAAAGCAAAGGCAAATCCTTACAACAACTCTTAGATGAATTTACAGCTATCCGTAAAGAGAATATGACCTGGTTCAGATCATTGAACCTAACCGAATATGACCTGGACAGGAAGGGGATGCACCCGGTTTTAGGAGAGGTAACGTTAAGGAATTTATTGGCTACCTGGGTGGTACATGACCTTACGCATATAGCACAAATAACCAGGGTGATGGCCAAACAATATAAAGAAGAAATGGGGCCGTGGCCGGAATTTTTCCGAATTTTGAATTTCTAAATTTTTTGCCATGCAATCAAAAGCAACAACTGTTGACCAGTACTTAAAAGAAGTTCCTGCTGAAAGGCAGGCAGCCATGAACAAACTGCGTAAAATAATTCAGAAAAATATGCCCAAGGGATTTAAAGAAGGAATGGGATACGGCGCAATGGGATATGTTGTACCACATTCCATTTACCCTGCAGGGTATCATTGTAACCCCAAAGATCCATTGCCTTTTGCGGGTTTGGCTTCGCAAAAGAACAGCATTAACTTTTATCACATGGGTATTTATGCAGATCCCAAACTATTAAAATGGTTTGTTGATGAATATGCCAAAGCCGGTGTTGGAAAATTAGACATGGGTAAAAGTTGCGTGCGGTTTAAGAAACCAGAGAATATCCCCTTTGACCTGATCGGTGAACTTTGTAGTAAAATAACCGTGGACAAATGGATCGAAATGTATGAGAAAAATTTGAAGCGATAATTTGAAAAGGCAAAACATCCGGCCGGATATACTATAAGATCTTAGTTTAAAAGCATTAACCGATATTTTTTGTAAATTAGTAAATGCTTAAAACCTTTAGCTTCCTCTGCTTATTGATAACCTGTTTATCAATGACCGGTTATGGGCAAAATGATGATACAGACTCGCTGCTTAATGAATTAAAAAGATCGAAAGAAGATACCAACAAAGTAAACCTCTTAAGAAGTATCGGCGTTACGTACGCAAACCAGGACCCACGTAAAGCTATCGAATACTGGAAACAGGGAGCGACACTTAGTTACAAGCTGAATTACATAAAAGGCCTGGCAAGAAATTATATCAATATAGGTACCGGCTATTCTTATTTAGGTAAGCTTGATTCCACAATTATTTACGCAGACTCGGGAATTAAATACAGCAAAGTGATCGGTGATCCTGACCGTCTTGCTCTTGTTTATATCAATAAAGCTGATGGGTACCGAAACCTCGGGGACTTTAGATCTGCCCTGCTCAATTGCGATACTGCAAGTATCTACGCTGCTAAAACAAACAACACCGACAGGCAGGCAAGGATATATGATATCATCAGCGGAATTTACGAGGAGCAACGGCAATTTTATGCAGCCCTGGAGGCACGGGCAAAAGCAATTGAATTATATAAAAAGGATAGCAATGCTTTAATGGAAGGACAGGTGTATGATGATTACGGCTATATATATCAGCAAATGGGCAAATTGGATTCAGCCCTGTACTTTCATAAGCTGGCTATTTCTTTTGGAGAGCGGTTAAAAGATTACAAGAACCTTTCCGTTTATTATTATGGAGCAGCACAGGTATATACTGAACAGGGCAATTATAAAGAAGCAGAAGTATATGCAGCCACATCGCTGCGACATGCAGAAGAACAGGAAAATAACCTGCAACTGGCCACTACTTATGGTTTACTGGGAACTATTTACCTGAAGCAAAAAAGATTTGCTGATGCAGTAAAAGCAGGTAATACTGCTTATGAATATGCAGTAGATGAAACGCAAATAACCCTGCAGCAGGAAGTAGCTGCGGTACTGGCAGAAGCATATAGCAGCATTGGAGATGATAAAAATGCCTATAAGTATTTAAATATAAGCACCGGCCTTAAAGACAGCATTATTAAACAACGATACGATAACCAGGTGGCAAACCTTCAGGCTTCCTTTGAATTAAAAGAAAAGGACAAGGAGATATTATTGCTGGGAAAGGATAAAGAGCTGCAGCAACAAAAATTATTCAGGCAGCGTTTATTATTTGCAGGTGCTGCAGTATTATTGTTGCTTGCATTGATAGGTATCGGGCTTTTGGTAAACCGGAATAAATTAAAGCAACGGATGAAGGAACTGGAACTACGCAACCAGATAGCAGCCGACCTGCACGACGAAGTGGGTAGTTCATTAAGCAGCATACATATGCTCAGCCAGATGGCAACCCAGCGGGGTAATGAAAAAGCAAATAATGATATACTTCAAAGAATGAGTAAGAATGCAAAAGAAACAATGGATAAAATGGGGGACATTGTCTGGATGATAAAGCCGGGGGAAAGTGAAGGAAACAGCTTGAAACAACGGATGGAACGGTTTGCTTATGAAATTTGCGACACTAAAAATATTGCTGTAACGATCAATCTCGAAGACCTGGAAAAAATGAAATTTACCATGCAGCAAAGGAAAAATATCTATCTTATTTTTAAAGAAGCCATCAATAATGCAGTAAAATATTCCGGCACCCCCCAAATAGATATTACTACATTGCTGCAAAATAATAAGCTGCAATTGCTGGTAAAGGATCTTGGGACCGGTTTCAATACAGCTATCATAAAAAAGGGAAATGGCCTGGATAATATGCAATACAGGGCTAAGGAGCTGGGAGCTGAAATTGAAATTGGGTCCAATGCAGGCAGCGGAACTGAAGTGATATTGAAAATACCGGTTTAAACATGCTCACCCTATTTCGCTATTTGCAATAAGTTGTTTTTTTATCAATTTTGTAAAAATAAAACGCTTTGACCAGGGTAACCATTTTTGAAGACAATAAACATTTGAGGGAAACCTTTGAGCTGTTGCTTAACAATACAGATGGCTTTAGCTGTACCGGTGCCTGGCCTGACTGCAGCAATTTAATTGCATGCCTGGAGGCGTATCCATGTGATATTGTATTGATGGATATTGAAATGCCGGGCATGAATGGCATTGAAGCAACAAAGATCATCAAAGAGAATTTCCCCCAGGTTCATATCCTTATACAAACAGTTTTTTTTGAAGATGAGTATATTTTTAATGCCATCTGCGCCGGTGCATCGGGGTATATTTTAAAATCAACCACACCGGATGGCTATATCGAAGCCATAAAAAATGTGCAGGCCGGCGGCTCTCCCATGACACCGGGTATTGCCCGAAGAGTAATAGAATTATTTAAACAAAACCTTCAACCCACTGCCACAGCAAACGATTATAACCTTACCGCACAGGAAAAAAAAGTATTGCAACTCCTGGTTGCCGGTAAAAGTTACAAGATGATCGCCGCCGAATTATTTGTAGCTTTTGATACGGTAAAATCCCACATCACAAATATTTATGCCAAGCTGCATGTGCACTCCGGTACAGAAGCAGTGTCATTGGCCATCAGGGATAAAATTGTATAGTTATCCCTAAGCATTTTTTCCTGCTCAGAATCAATAAGTGACCGATCCTCTCTTCAGCATTTCACCCTATTTCGCTATTGTTCCCCCTTGTTCAATTTTTCAATTTTGAGTTGCAATAAATGCTGTCAAAATGAAACAATTGAATCTCTTTATAGTAACAGTTTTAATTGGCCAGTTCATACAGGCGCAAAATGTAGGTATTGGTACAACAACGCCTAATTCCAAAGCAATGCTTGATATAAGCAGTATTTCAAAAGGATTGCTGATCCCTTCTATGACCACTGTGCAAAGATTAAGCATTGACAGTCCTGCCGAGGGATTGCTCGTCTATGACCTGAGTAATTTACGGATGTATCAATACCAAAATGGAGTATGGCAGCATTTTATAAATAATGATTACTGGACAAGATCCAGCACCCGGGAACGGGTATATAATTTCAGTGATAGCGTGGGTATCGGTACTTCCACACCACAGCAGCGGCTGCACGTTGCCGGCAATATCAAATCTATTGGCAACCTTATCACAGATGGGGATATCATGATGAATAACGCCGGGAGTATCTTACAGGTACAGAATTCAGGTGATAATAAAGTGTATGTGCAATTGTCCGGAGATAACCTGCGCATGGGCACCAACGGCGGCAATACTACCGGCGATATGATCGTACGGATGGATGGAACAGACAGGCTATTGATAAATGAAGATGGCAAGGTTCGTATCGGTGTTACCGGTGTCAGTAATCCAACACCAGACCTGGATGTATATGGTAATATCAATTTAAGCGGGACGGTTTATAAAACTGCGGAAACAAATACAGCACCACTTCTTCCCATTTGTTATGGAAAAATAGCGGCCAACGGTTCAACATTGAGTGGCACCGACAATTTTACATGCAGCAGGCTCTCCAAAGGGCGTTACAGGATCACCTGCAGTGAGGTTACTGCTAATTCTGTTGTGATAGCAACAGCTACGGCGTTAGATGGAGGGATTAGTGTTCCTAATATCTGTAGCATCATAAGCTACAGTGGCTTTTTTGATATCAGGGTCTGGGAAGAAGTTCTACACCTGGATTTCTACGATGCTATCGTGAATTTCACTGTATTCAAATAATGTATTCTTCTAAATATTAGTTATGAAATTATTTATCATCAGCCTCTTTGTCCTGTTCCAATCTGTAGAGCTTTCTGCGCAGAGCCTGGGAATAGGTACCACTTCGCCACATGCTTCTTCCCAGTTGGACATCAGGAGCACTACCAAAGGATTGCTGATCCCTTCAATGACCAGCACGCAACGTACTAACATATCAAGCCCTCCCGAAGGATTGATGGTGTATGATCTTACTGATGCAAAGATGTACCAGCACCAGGATGGAGTATGGCGTTACCTGATCAACAACGATTACTGGACAATGTCAAGCACTCACAACTGGGTATACAATCTCACCGATAGTGTTGGTATCGGAACAGCTAATGTATCTGAACGTTTGCACGTGTTAGGTAATACCTATGCTGAAGGTGATCTGCTCATTAATGGCGGGGGACTTACCACGAATAACACTGGCGGCACATTACAATTCCAGAATGCAGGGGCTAATAAAACTTACGTTCAGTTATCAGGCAACAATCTTCGCATGGGAACCAATAGCGGTAATACGGCCGGTAACATGATCATACGCATGAATGGAACGGACAGGATATTCATTGATGAATTGGGCAGGGTGGGTATCAATGAGCCCGATCCGCGGGCAACACTGGATGTAGGCGGTAATATGAACCTTACCGGCAGCATCACCAAAAGGAACACGACTTTCGGTCATTCTCTTGTTCCCATTGCGTATGGTAAAGTGGACGCCAGTGGAAACATCATCAGTGGCTCGGGAAATTTTACAGTAACATCCTGGGGTGTTATTGATTGCCCGGGTATGACCAACACTGCATTCGTTTTTGCCAACCCCATCTCTGATTACAATGTAAATGTATCGTATTCCTCAG
>Ga0193752_1002209_pt1 | contig 14917 bp, 11 predicted proteins | sample H1c1metaG_FD_144924 | JGI IMG/M metagenome (GOLD analysis project Ga0193752, IMG submission 144924) | Soil microbial communities from a riparian zone of the East river system, Colorado, United States - H1c1 | ecosystem: Environmental > Terrestrial > Soil > Riparian zone | place: USA: East River... | reverse complement strand
GTTCGCGGCGTTCGGTGAAGCGACCTGGCGCTTCAATCCACAATGGGCGTTGACCGGTGGTCTGCGCTATTACAACTTCGACGAGGACCGGGTCATCACGATTACCGGTGCGTTTGCCGATCTGCCGCATTTCGATGAACTCGGTACGACCAGCTCCGACGGCGTTTCGCCGCGCGTGATCCTCGCGTTCAGCCCGAGCAGGAATGCGCAGTTCACGGCGCAAGTGGCGCGCGGCTTCCGCTTGGGCGGCATCAACGACCCGTTGAACGCCACGCTCTGCCAGGGCACCGACATCGACGTCTACGGCGGGCATCCCACCTGGGACGACGAGAAGGTGACCAACTTCGAGGTGGGCGCCAAGACCCGATTCGCGGAAGGGCGGGTGACGCTGAACGGCGCGATATTCCTGAGCAAGATCGATGGCCTGCAGGTGGTCGCGGACGCGGGCTCATGCTCGTCGCGCATCATCCTGAACGCGGATGCCGAATCGAAAGGCGCGGAAGTCGAATTGTTCGTGCGGCCCGACGAGCATTGGGACCTGGGTTTGTCCGCGACCTACGCGGACGCGGAGATCACCGAATCGCAGCTCGACACCACCGGCTACCCGATCAGCGGCATTCGTGACGGCAACCGCCTGCCCACCTCGCCGAAACTGCAGGCGGTGGGAACTGTCGCGTACAACTTCACGTTGACCGCGTCGCTCGCCAGTTACGTGCGGCTGACCGCCCAGCACGTGGGTTCGTCGTTCACGCAGCTCGCGGACCAGGAGCCCAACTTCGGGTTGATCACGAATGGGACCGTTCCGCAGGGTGGCGCGTCGCTGATCAATTTCGGTGACGTCCCGGCGAACACCAACATCGAGTTCGATCCCGAGCTGCCGTCGTATGACATCGCGAATCTGCGCTGGGGCGTCCGCACGGATCGCTGGGAGGGCGGCCTGTTCGTGAACAATCTGTTCGACGAACGCGCGTTCCTGTCGGTGGATCGCGAGCGCAACCGCCGGGCCCGCGTGGGTTACCTCACCAACCCGCCGCGCACGATCGGCCTGAACTTCCGCATGAACTTCTGAATGGGGACATTCCTCGTTTGCTAGCAAAAGGGGACGCGCCTCGACGGCGCGTCCCCTCCGTCAGACGACCGCGCCGAGCGCGAAAATCGGCGCATAGACCGCGTAGATCGCGAACGCGATGAACAGCCCGACCACGAGGGTGAAGGCGCGGACCGCCAGCTTCATCCTGCGAAGTTCCGGGCCGTTCACGATGGGCTTGTTGATCACCCAGGCGCCCAAGGCCGCGCCGCAGATCGCCAGCAAATACCAGATCCACGCGGCACCCAGGATGAACCGCGTTGCCGCCGGCAATTCGGCGCCAAACCCGCGGAACAGCTCGCGGAAGCGCTCGATGTTGTTTGCCCACATGGATGCGGCCATGAGCGCGGTGCCTGCGACGATGCCGGAGTGGATCAACAACCCGAGCGGGCGCGGAATCGTTTCCGGTGCCGCGAGACTGGGGTCGGTTTTCATGCGTCGAGAATAACGCGCCTCATGCGAGGCGCGGGTAGGTGAATAACAGGAAGTGCACGGCGTTCACGCCGAAGTGCACCGCCATCGCCGCTTCGATGCGTTGGGTACGGTGATAGGCCCAGGCGTAGCCAAAACCGGCGAGGGTTCCCGCCAGCACGTACTGCCAGCCGCCGCCGAAGTGCGAGAGGCCGAACAGGACGGCGCTCAGTGTGATCGAGACGACGCCGGCGAGATGTTTGCGCTTGATTCCGGCTGCGAGCTCGTGTTGCACGAAGCCGCGGAAGAATGCCTCCTCCGACAGGCAGGTGAACAGCAGATTGACCGGTGCCCACCACAGAAACAGCGTCGTCCACTTTGGATCGAAACGCGTGTAACCCAGTGCCAGTGCGCAGATCATCACGCCGGCCAGTGTCAGCAGAAAAACCGGCGCCGCGTTGCGCAACACGGCGGCCCATTCGCCGAACGAACGCACCCGCACCGTGTTCACGAGGCCGAGAATGAGAATGCCGGCGACGACCTTGGGAAAACCGAGTCCGATGCCGTACGGCGCGGCGCCCGGCGACAACACCACCGGCTCGACCAGCACCGTGCGCGGAAACCCCGGCAGCAGCAGCAACCCCAGCGCCAGCGCGAAAACGAACAGCAGCGCGCCGGCGAACAGCTGCATCGCGGCTCCGTCGCGCGTCCGCGCGCGGCGGTAGAACAGTGCGCAGGCTGCCAGGAGCGCGATCCACAGTGCCGCGAGGCCCACCAGTGCACCGGTGAAATACGCCGCGCCGACCGCGAGCGCCAGCGCCGCGCTCCAGACAATGCGATGCAGCCACAAGCCGAGCACGGCAATCATCAGCAGGACGAACGGAATGTAGGACATGATTCCCTATCTATTGGCCGCGCGCGGTTTCCGAGCGCGCATCTTAATCCAACGCCCGACAGCCCGGACCTAACTTCCACGCTTTCGGGGCGTGGTACAGTCGTTCCCGATGACATTCGACGCGCGAATCGACGGCGTATTGGAAGACCCGGTGACTCTCGCGGAATTCCAGCGGCTCACGCCCGAGCTCGCGGACTTCGCCGACAGCCACGCGCTGCTGGTCGAGCGCTACAAGCGCGGCTTCGCGATGTGGACTTTCCTGTTCCGGCATCCGAAGGGCGGCGCGGCCAGTCTGCAACTCAGCATCACCGTCTCGAAGGAAACGCGCGAGCCGCTCGCGACGATCTGTCCGCACTGGTGGCAGGATGATGAAACCGAGGCGCAGCGCAAACTCGGAGAGCTCGGGGTCCTGCGCGACATGACGCCCGATGCGTCGATCCTGCGCAGCGCGCTCGAGCGCGCGCTGGCCGACGTGTTGCACGCGACACCCGCCGTGCTGACGCGCGAGTCGACGATCGCCGAGCGATCGAGAGATGCGGCAGGTAACCCGCAGTACGGCATTCTCGATGAAGTGAATTTGCCGCTGCCGATCTGAAAAGGAAAAGGGGACATTCCTAATATCGACGAAAAGTGTTGCGCGGCTGCGTCAATAACTCGGAATGTCCCCTTTTCAGTGAACCGCGCGATTCTGCTGTTCGGCTTTCGTGGCCAGGCTGAACCGCGGCTCGACCGCCTTCAGTTTCCCCGTCACCAGCTCCGCCGCGTAGCGGCCCACTTCGGGCCCATGTTTGAACCCGTGGCCCGAGCCCGCGCCGACCAGCAGCACGTTGTCAGCCGTCGGATGCCGGTCGATCAGCAGGTCGCCGTTCGAGCTGTTCTCGTACTGGCAGACCCGTTCTTCATTCAACGGCGCGCCGGCCAACGCGGGAAACCGCTTCGCCAGGTACGCGCGCGCATCGGCCAGCGACCCCGGCGACGTCACCCGATCGCCACGATCCGGATCGATCGGCGGTCCGTGTTTGTCGTTCGCGATCTTGAACCCGCGGCCTTCGAGGTCGGGCATGCCGTAGAAGATGTCGCCGTTGTTGAAATCCGCCCAACCGGGCAGGGCACCGCCGCCGAAACGCGCATCGCCCGCGGGCACGCCGAAGAAGAAAACTTCCTGGCGCGTCGGAAAAATACGCGGCCCCAGCAGGTGCGCGAACACCTTCGGCAGCCACGGCCCACAGGCGAACACGTAGTTAGTCGCGATCTGCGTGGATCCATTCGACAGCGTGATCGAACTCAGCGCCTTCGACGCGTCCGGCGGCTTGACCGCGCCGACCGCGTATTCACCGCCCGCCTTCACGAACTGCTTCACCAGCATCTGCACCGCGCGGCGCGCCATCAACACGCCGAATTCGGGTTCCAGCAACCCGACCTCGATGTCCTTCCACGCAACCTGCGGATAACGCTGTTCGAGCGCCGCGCGGTCGAGTTCCAGCGTAAGCAGCTTCAGCCGCCGATGCACCTCGAGCGACTGATCGACATACGCCTCGCGTTTCTGAAAAAAGAACAACACGCCGATCTGGTGCAGGATCGGCAGTCCCGACAGATCCGAAAGCCACTTCCACTGCGGCAACGAGTCGAACGCGAACCGCGTGTAGATCTCGTCCGCGCCGTACGAGCCGCGTGTCAGCCGCGATTCCCCGCCCGAGGACGCGCGCGCGTGCGCAGCGCCGAACGCGTCGAGCAGCAACACCCGTTGCCCGGCCTTGCGCAGGTGCCAGGCGGTCCAGGCGCCGAATACGCCGGCGCCAATGACGATCGAATCCCAGGGTTTCGTACCCGCCATTTTCTTCCCCTCACCGCGAACGCCGCCCGCGACGCCCGCGGCCAGCGCCGACGTGATGACGCCGCGGCGCGTGACCTTCAAGGATGTCCGCCCGCGGCGCCTTCCTTGACGACTGACTGCATGGCGCGGTTGCTCTGTCCGAACGCCGGTTCCGAATCGCCGGCCGGCGCGGGCTTGTCCAGCGCGTGCAGGAAAGCGACGACGTCGCGCAGCTGCGTGCGCGTCAGCACCTGGCCGTAGATCTCGGGCATCGACGACGGCGCCACCGTGCGCTGCTTGACCTGCTTCGGATCCACGGTCACCGTGGTGCCGTCGGCATGTTTGAGCACGATCTGCGTGGCCGATTCGCTCGCCACCGAGCCGGTTTCGGTCTCGCCGCTCTCGAGCGCCAGCGTGACGATGTCGAAGCCGGCCGCGATGTGCGCGCTCGGCTTGATCACGGATTCCAGTAGATAGGCAACCGGCTTTTCCCTGCCGATGAGCGACAGGTTCGGGCCGGCCTCGCCGCCCTCACCGAACGCGATGTGGCAGCGCGCGCACGGCAGCACCTGGTTCTCGAAGAACTGCTGCGCGCCGGCGCGCGGGTCGCCACCCGCCAACGCGAACGAATACGGCGCGAGCGGATCGCCCTTGGCGGCCCACGCGGCCTGCTGCTTCTGCCAGCGCGCCTTCACCGCGGCGTCATCGCTCTTCTCGACCGCTTCGATCAGCTCGACCTGGGCGCCGGGCTGGACCTTGCCGGCCGCGAGCTGATCGATCGAGGCCAGCAGCAGTTTCGCGCCTTCGGGGCCTTTGAGTTGCGCCATCGACTGGAAGGCCGCGCGTTGCTCCGCTTCGGAACCGGTGGCGGCAAACTTGCGCACCATCGGCAACGCGCGCTCGGGCGCACGCTGCGCGACGATCCGCAGCGCCGCCAGGCGCAGCGACGCGACGCTCGATTTCTGCGCGGCCTCGATGCCGGGCATCGCATCGTCGCCGCCGAAGGCGTCGAGCGCCTGCAGCGCAGCCGTGCGCACCGACTCCGGCGCCTTCTCGTTGCCGATCGCCGCCACCAGCGCGGGCGCGGCGGCGCGCAGACGCAAGGTGCCGATGGCTTCGAGCGCGGCGAGCTGCACGGGCTCGGGCGCGTTGCCCAGGAGCTTCGGCGCGATCGCGGCGACCGCGTTCGCGGCCGCGGCGCCATCGCGCTTCGCGAGCGGACGGAAAATGCCGACGACGCGATCGCGCTGCGGCACGTCCGCCCACAAGCCGAGCTGCAACAGCGCTTCGGCGCGCATGGCGGGCGTCGCGGAATCGCGCAGCGCGTAGTCGGCCAGTGCCTTCGCGTTGCCCGCCTGCCCGAGGCGGTAGTTGGCGTTGATGGCCCGTTCGACATACGCCTCGTCTTTCGCGGGCGCATTGGCGAGCCGGCCGGCCAGCGCGCCATAGGCAGCTTCGACCGGAGCGTCGTTGATCGCCTCGGCCGCTTCACGCGCGATGTAGGCATCCGCGTCGTCGAGGAAGCCGCCGAGCGCGGCGTCCTTCAGCTCGCGATACGCCAGCACCACGCCCAGACGCACCGCCGCGGCAGGATCCTTCGCGGCCGCATCGAGCGCGGGGTTCTTGCCGATGCCGGCCAGCGCATGAGCCGCGGCAAATCGCAGGTACGCATCCTTGTTGTCATTCGCCTTGAGCAGCGCCAGCAATCCCGGCGTGGACTTCGCGTCCTTCAACTTGCCGAGCGACTGCGCGGCGAAGAACTGCACGCGCGGTTCCGCGTCGCTCAGCGCTTTCACCAGTGCCGCCTGCGCCGTCGCCGCCTTTACGTCGCCCAGGCCTTTCGCCGCCTGCGCGCGTACTTCCCGGTCGGAATCGCCAAGCAGCTTCACGAACAAGGGCGCGACCTTCGATCCCTTGCGGCCAAGCTGCGTCAGGCCCCACACCGCATGCAGGCGCGCGAGCGGATTGGCGGTCTTGTTGCCGGCCACCGCGGTGAACACCTTGACGCTGCCGTCACCCCGCGAAGCCAGCTCGAGCTGTGCCTCGAGGCGCGCGCGCCGGTCGGCGTGCGAGAGCAGGGCGGACAGCGCGTTCGTGTCCGTGCTCTTGAAACCGGCCGCCAGTAGTTTGGCGAGGTCGGCGCTGATCTTCGCCTGCGCCGCGTCCTGCTTCACCGGCGTGATGCCGTAGATGCGGCCTTTCTGCGACTTCGGCCAGCCATCGACCCAGTCCGACAGGTACAACACGCCGTCCGGCCCGAACGTCACGTCGGTCGGCAACACGCCGCCCATGAACTGCTCGCTGCTGGTGGGCGAGAACGACGCGCCGTTCTGCTTGATCGTGTACGTCTGGATGCCGCTGCGCGCGATGCTGCCCTTGAAATGCGTGATGAAGAAATGCCCGGCGTATTCGGGCGACAAGCCCGTACCCGGGTAATACGTGAGGCCCGACGGGCCGTCCTCGATGTTGCACACCGGCGGCAGTAGATAGGCCGGGCGTTCCGCGAAGCGCGGCTTCCACAGGCTCTCGCGCATCCACGGTCCGCCTTTGCCCATCGGCGCGTGCTGGTAGCCGACGCGCCAGCCGTTGTCACCCCCTTCGACGAGGTACACCAGGCGCTCCTGGTCGCCCTGGTCGCTGTCGTTGTCGCCCGTGAAGAGATTGCCGTGTTCGTCGAACACCAGTTCCTGCGGGTTGCGCAGACCGTGCGCGAACAGCTCGAACTCCGTGCCATCCGGATTGGAGCGGAACACCGCGCCTTCATCCGGATAATCGACGAGCTGGCCTTCCTTGCCCTTCACGTGGGTGCCGCGATCGCCGATCGAGTAGTAGATCTTGCCGTCGTGGCCCATCGCCAGGCCGTGGAAATCGTGGCCCGTGAAATTGAACCGCACGCCGAAGCCGCGCAGCAGCTCGGTTTTCTTCACCGCGCCGGCTTCGCCTTCGAGCAGCCACAGGCTCGGGATGTTCGTGAACCAGACCTGGCCATGACGCGCCAGCACACCCGAGGCGATGCCATCGAGCTCGCTGTTGAAGCCATCCGCGTAGACGCTGCTCTTGTCCGCGACGCCGTCGTGATTGGTGTCTTCCACCAGGCGCACCACCTCGCTCTCGATGGCGAAGTCCTTGGCCTGCGCGCCGAACACCTTGTGCTGGATCGCGGCGCGCTCTTCGATCGTGCGCGAGGCGAGATCGAGCTCGAGCATGCCCATGTAGTCGCGGATATCGAGCACGCTGGTGCGGTATCGATAGGTTTCCGACACGAACAGCCGGCCCTTCTCGTCGAAATCGATGGCGACGGGGTTCGCGAGCATCGGCTCGGCGGCCCACAATTTGGCCTGAAAGCCGGCCGGCAGCGAGAAACGCTTGAGCGCGAGCGTCGCATCGTCGGAGGCCGGATCCATGACCGGCGTCGGCAGGCGTTCGAGTTTTTCGAGCTCGAGCGTCTGCGAGGAGACGGTCGAAATGCCGGCAATGAAGAAAACCGCAAGACGGGAAATTAGAACGGAAGGTTTCATGGGATCCCGATTGTTTTGAAAGGGCTTACAGCACGGCGAATGATAGCCGGAAGCGACGCATCTGCCTGCCAGCGCCGGGCTTGCGGGGACGTTAATAGGGTAAATTCCGGCGCGCATGCGCCGCACTCCAAAATGGCTGAACAGCAAGCCCGGAATCGTGTTCATCGCCGTTATTGGGCTGCTGTGGCTGCTGAGTCACGTGAAGAAGAAGGAGGTGCTGCCCCCTCCCATGCAGAGCAATCCCGCCTCGACGGCGCAGTCCCAGGACGTCGAGCGCGCAGGCCCGAGGATCTACGCCACCCGGGCCGATTTCGATTTCTACCTGCTGGCCCTGAGCTGGCACCCGGCCTTTTGCGCCGATGGACACGAGAACCAGCCCGAGTGCCAGGTCCGGCAGCCGCACCCGCTGGCGATCCATGGGTTATGGCCCGAGAAACTCGCCGCCGGCGCCTACCCGCATGATTGCCGCGCTCCACGCCTCGATCTCGCGCCGGCGCTCGCGCATGAACTCGAGGCGTACATGCCCGGCATGGAAGCGAACCTGCACGAACACGAGTGGCGCACCCATGGCGGGTGCAGCGGGCTCGACGATGACCTGTATTTTCAGCAGACGCTCGATCGCGCCCGCAACCTCGACGCCGCGCTGCGCGCCGAACTAACTAGTCTGGCCGGGCGCGAAACCACGGCGGCGACGTTACGCGCGGCGGCCGAGGAATATGCGCCCGGTCTCGGCGCCACGTTCGTGCTCCAGTGCCGCACGCTGCGCGACGCACCCGCCGCCTGGCGCAATCGGCCGTTCCTGGTCGAAGTGCGGCAGTGCATCGACGACGACGGTCCGAACGCGGCGCCGGGCACGTTGCTCGATTGCGAAAGCGTCGGGCGCCGCGATCAGGGCTGCGGCGCCGCCTTCCGGATCGCGGAGTTGTCTCGATGAATGCGCAACTGCGAGAACTGTTCATTGCCTACGCCGTCACCGCGTTCGCGATGCTGCTGGGGCTGCTCGTGATGCGCGCCGACAAGCGCGCGTACTGGCGCTGGCCGGTGTACTCGGCGATGGCGATGGTGCTCGGCGTCGTCGCGTGGAATCTGCTGCGGCAGCACGCCTTGCCGGCGGAATGGGCGCGGACGCGCGCCAACACACTTTATTTCTGCGCACTGGGTTTGTATTCGATCACGGGAGCGTCGCTCGGACTCTTGCTTGGCCGTTTGACCCGGGGTAAAACCCCCGGGTCAGAAACATAAGGAAATCACATGGCCAAATCGAAGAAGAAAAGACCGAGCAAGAAGGAAATCGACAAGCTGCGCAAGAAAGTGAATGCCGTCACCAAGGAGTTCTTCGAAGCTTACGGTGGCGACGGCGGCTATAACTACCTGCTGGTCGGCCCCGGTCCGATTCCGCCGCCGAAGCTCGAGATCGACATCCTCAATCTCGCGACGAAGCCGGGCAAATAAGGCGAGTCGTAAGGGTTACTTCCCGCCCGGGATCGCAACCCCGGAGAGATAGGGTTCGCGGCTCGCGTGCCACGTGGCACGCCAGCCGCGCTGCCAGGCGGTTTTCAGCGCGGCGGCCGCTTCACTCTTCCTGCCCTGCAGGCTGAGCGATTCGGCCCGCAACAGCGGCGCGCCGAAATGCCGGCCGCCATTCTTCTCATACGTGTCGAGCATGCGATCGAGACCCGCCAGGAGTTTCATCGCCTCGTCGCGGTTGCCGCCGCCATTCAGTTCTATCGCCGCGTGGATCAGCGCGACCGAATATTCGTAACGGATCTGGCTGCCGTCGTACAGATCGGCCCCGTACATCGGCAGGATGCGTTCGGCATGCGCAAGCGTGGCGCGCGCCGCCACCGCATCGCCCGCCATGAGCTGCATGCGCGCGAGCTCGGCCAGGTCCGCGCTGGTCTGCGCGAGCGCGGGTGCGTCACGCTGGGCCAGCCAGGCTTTCAATGCCTCGGCGCCGCCGGCGGCAAACACCAGGTGGCCCGCCCGCGAGACGCCGGCGAGCGTCGCATCCGCCGGCATCTCTCCGAGCAGCTGGCGCGCTTCGTCGATCTTTCCGAGCGTCAAGAGCAGTTCGATCTTCTGATCGGCGACCTGCTGGTCGGTGGGCGCGAGTTCGCGCGCGGCCTCGACCCACTCGAGCGCGTCCTGCGTGTCGCCCTGCGCCCGCGCGATCCACGACGTGGCCAGAGGCGGCCAGAAATGAGCGGGCGCGAGGCCGCGCGCGCGTTCACACGCTTCCCGCGCCTCCACGTACTGCGCGAGTTCCACCAGCCCCATGCAGCGATACACGTGCACGATGAAATCGAGCGGATCGAGCCGGGCGGAGATCGTGTAGTTGTCCAGCGCCTCTTCGGGATCCGCGCGCCGGTCGTAGAGGTTGCCGAGAAAGCGATAGCTGGCGGCGTCGTTCGGGTTGGCAGCGATGGCCCGCTTGAGAATCGGCAACGCCTCGTCGGACTTGAACTGTTCGTTGAGCAGCCAGCCCTTCACGGCCAGCGCCTCGGGCAGCATCGGATTGAGCGCCAGGGCGTGGTTGATCATCGGCTCGACTTCCGCCGACACGTCTTCGAGCGGAGTGCGATTGAGGGACAGGTCGTTGAGCAGCGTTTCGGCGAGACCGACGTGCGCCAGCGCGTACCCCGGATCGGCGGCCAGCGAACGGCGGAAGAATTCTACCGCCTTCACGTTGTCGTCGACGGTGCGCTTGCTCTGCCGCGCGCGGCCGAGAAGATAGAGCTCGTACGCTTCCATCTTTTCCGGCTGGCGCTGCGCCCAGGTTTCGGCGATGTCCGCCGACAGCTCGAGGTGCAGGGCTTCGGCCACGGCGCGCGACACCGTGTCCTCGATGAGAAAAATATCGCCGATGGGCAGGTCGAAAGATTTGGACCACAGGTGCAGGCCGGTCGCGGCGGTGATGAGCTGCACCGTGATGCGCAGCTGATCGCCGGAGCGCCGCAGCGAGCCCTCGAGCACGTGGGTCGCGCCCAGCGTGCGGCCGATCTCGCGCACGTCGGTGCTCTTGCCCTTGAACGCGAACGCCGACGTGCGCGCGACGACGCGCAGCGTCGGGATGTGCGCCAGCCAGTTGGAAAGCTCGTCGGTGAGCCCGTCACACAGCGCCTGTTCGCGCTGGTCGACGCTCATGTCGACCAGCGGCAGGACGACGATCGTGGGCAGGTCCTCCGGCGCTTTCGTTCCCATGAACCAGCCGCCCGGCATCCGCCATACGACGACCGCAAGCACCACGGCGGCCAGGACGCTGCCGAATCCCCACGCGAGCCGCTTGACCGGGGCGCGCCGGTCCGATGCCCGGCGGCCGATGACGGCGCCGGTTTCGAAACTCGTCGGCACGTAGTGCTCGGAGAGGGTGGGGAGGGAGGGAATGGTCGGCTCGGGATCGAGCGCGGCGATGAAGCGGTAGCCCTTGCGCGGCAGGGTCTCGATGTATCGCGGGGTCTCCGCGTCGTCGCCCAGCGCGACCCGCAGCTTGCGCACGGCGCTGTTGAGGCCGGTATCGAATTCGACCACGCCCGTGGGCCACAGGCGCGCGATCAGCTGCTCGCGGGTGACGACTTCGCCCGGCCGCTGGACCAGTTCCTCGAGAATCTGCAGCGGCTGGTCCTGCAGGCGATGCGTGTCGCCGTGCTTCGAGATTTCCCCCGAATTGAAGTCGATCTTCCAGCCGTCGAATCGGATTTCCCGCTTATCCATGCACCCGCCGCGTTCCCGGGCTTTCCCCGGGGGGTGAATCATAGACAAGTCAGCGCCGGATCAGCGTCCATCCATCGCCTCCTGGCCGCCGCAGGGCGAATCTCGGCCCCGTCAAAGCAGAAAAACGACTTACGGAGGAAGAATGAACGTCACTGCGCAACGCAGCATTGCTCCCGCTCCCTCGCCGGACAAGACCGGCCCCGGTCCGAAGCCACCGCCGAAGCACCTTTCGGCGCGCGCGTTGACCGCGCTTGTTAGCCAATTGACGACCGGTTACCCCAATCCCGACGGCCCGGAGGATCCTCCGGGTCCGCTCGATCCCTATATCCGCCGGGCGCTCGAGCGCTCGGTGATCGGGACGGGGACCGGCAACCATTTGTGGCGTGTCATCGCCGAGAAACATCCCGAGATCTGGGATGTCATCGGCGGCGATCCGCTCTCCCAGGTAGCGCTCAATCCGCAGCCGCTGCCGCCGAAGTCCGCGTTTCTCGCCGCGATCGTGCAGGAATTCACCGAACGTATGACGAATGTCGGCGAGCTGGCCGACCTCATTCCGCGTCCGGGTGGAGAGCGCGGCATCATCATTGTCGGTGGCCACGTGGCGCGGTTCGTCGATGACATCTGCGGCAACGGCATGCGGGTGAAGTGGCCGTTCCCATGGCCCGCCCCGAACTGGTTCACCGAACAACTCAATGGCCCCGACCTCATCGTCATGGGCACCCAGTTTCAACAGTGCGCCGTGATTGCGATGGACCGCGATCTCGGCCGCACTTTCGCCGATGCGGCGCATGCGCTGCTGGAGGCCGGCGCCGCGCGGCTGGTTTGATTTACAGGGACGGACCTGACCCCCGCAGCTCATCGAATTACCCCGATTCGACGATCCAGGTCCGTCCCTTCTTCCCTAATGGGGACATTCCTCGTTTCCTAGCAAAAGGGGACGCGCCTCGGGAGGCACGTCCCCTTTTGCTAGGAAACGAGGAATGTCCCCATTTCCGTTAGGCTGGCGCCACTTTCAGGGGGTGGTGCATGTCCCGATTTCTTCTGGCTTCGATAGCGGCGTTGCTCGGCCTGGCGGCACAGGGCCATGCGACGTCGATGATTCCGAGCATCGGCATCGCCAGCCCCGACGGCCGCATCCTGGTGCAGGTGACCGTGGCCGAAGGCCAGGCGACCTATTCGGCCTCCCTCGACGGCAAGGAGATCCTGCGGAAGTCGCGGCTCGGCGTGGTGCGCGACGACGCCGATTTCTCGCAGGGCGTCGACGTCACCACTAACTACCTGGCGCGCGTCATCAAGCTCGAAAAAGTCGAGGACCGCTACGAGTTGCTGACGGGGAAGCGCAGGCAGAACGTGTACCGCGCCAATCGCCGCGTATTCGAGGTCGAAACGTCCGCCGGCGCGCGCATGGACATCGAATTCCAGGTGTCGAACGACGGCTTCGCCTTCCGGTACGTGTTCCCGAACAAGGACGAAAAAGTCCACACGATCAGCCGCGAGACCTCGTCGTTCAATTTCCTCGCGGGCACGCGTGGTTTCCTGCAGCCCATCGCGCCGCCGCGTTCGGGGTGGAACGAATCGAACCCCTCGTATGAGGAGTACTACGAGCGCGACATCCCGGTGGGCCAGCCGTCGCTGCAGGGCGGCGGGTGGGTCTTCCCCGCGCTGTTCAAGTCTTCCGCGGGAGGCGGCGACACCTGGTTGCTGGTCAGCGAGGCCGGCCTGCGCCGCAACTACTGCGGCTCGCGCCTCCTGGCCGCGCGCCGCAGCAGCGAATACTTCATCGACTTTCCCGGCCCGCTCGAGACCAGCAACGGCGGCGCCGTCACGCCGGAATCCACGCTGCCGTGGATCACGCCGTGGCGGCTGGTCGTCATCGGCAGTCTGAAGACGATCGTCGAATCGACGCTGGGCACGGATCTCGCCGATCCGCCCGCCAAGGGCGTGAAGCTTTTGCCAGAGCTACCCGGCAAGGCGGCCTGGAGCTGGCCGCTGCTGGGTGACGATCAGACCACCGTCAAGGTGCAGAAGCAGTTCATCGACTATGCCGCCGAGATGGGCTGGCAATACACGCTGGTGGATTCGGCCTGGGACCGGCAGATCGGTTACGACGGCCTGAAGGAACTGGTCGCGTACGGCAAACCGAAGGGCGTGAAGATCCTCATCTGGTACAACTCCGCCGGCGAATGGAACACCACGCCGCTGACCCCGCGCGACCGGATGCTGCCCGCGTCGCGTCTCGCGGAAATGCAGAAGATCAAGGATCTCGGCATCGCGGGCGTGAAGGTGGACTTCTTCGCGGGTGATGCGCAGTCCACCATCTCTTACTACCACGACATCCTCGCGGACGCCGCGCGCGTCGGGCTCGCAATGAATTTCCACGGCGCGACGTTGCCGCGCGGCTGGCAACGCACGTATCCGAACCTGATGACCATGGAATCCGTGCGCGGCATGGAATACAACACGTTCGAGCAGGAGAACGCCGAGCGCGGGCCGGTGCACGCGGCGATGCTGCCGTTCGCGCGCAACGTGTTCGATCCCATGGATTTCACGCCCGTGGTGCTCGACAAACTACCGCGCACCGAGCGGCGCTCGTCGGCGGCCTTCGAGCTCGCCACCGCCGTCCTGTTCACCTCCGGCATCCAGCATTACGCGGAGATCCCTTCCGGCATGCGCAAGGCGCCGCCGTACGTGCGCGACTTCCTGAAACACGTGCCCGCGGTCTGGGATGACGTGAAGTTCGTCGAAGGTTTTCCCGGCCAATACGTCGTGCTGGCGCGGCGCGCCGGCAGGACCTGGTACGTGGCCGGCATCAACGCCGACAACCAGCTGCGCAAGATCCGGCTCGACCTCAAGGCGCTCGGAATTTCCGGGCAGGGCACGTTGATCATCAACGGGCTCGATCCGCTCGGGTTCGAGAGCAGCGTGTTTCCGGCCGAGAAGGGCGCCACGGCCGGCGACATCGAGCTGCGCGGCCGCGGCGGCTTCGTGCTCACCCTGGGGGGGTAGTTTTGCCCTGCTTCACCAGCGGCGGCAGCGGCGGCCAGTCGCCGAGGTGCAGCCAGACTTCGAGCTGCCGAGGATTTCCCGTCACGAAGGTTGCGGTGAAATCCTCGGGCAAGCCGTCGAGCCGGTACGACATCGCGCTCAGCGGGATCAGCCGGTGCGCCGGACGGTTCGCCAGCTGCAGCACCAGGTATCCCGCGTTCTGTGAGACGGTCAGGCGCGGCCCGATGAGGCCCTCCGGCGGAGCATAGGCGCCGACGATCTGCTGCGCCCCGATGTAGTTAGGCGCGCGGCCGGCCGCCTCCTTCTCCGACGCCAGGCTTCGAGACAGCAGCTGCAGTGCATCGCGAGTGAGGGGATCGGTCGCGCCCGCTTGCAACCGGAGCGCCGCCAGCCGATGCGCTTCGAGCAATGCCAGGCCGGGCGGAACCTCCGCATCCGGCTTCACGCCCACTCCCTCCCAGTTCTTGCCGGATGCG
>Ga0193752_1002208_pt1 | contig 14921 bp, 8 predicted proteins | sample H1c1metaG_FD_144924 | JGI IMG/M metagenome (GOLD analysis project Ga0193752, IMG submission 144924) | Soil microbial communities from a riparian zone of the East river system, Colorado, United States - H1c1 | ecosystem: Environmental > Terrestrial > Soil > Riparian zone | place: USA: East River... | reverse complement strand
TAGCTGCCCCGGTGCCACCGGTATTTACCTATGTGGTAGGTACTAACCTGTGTACCGTGACCGATACGATCGTGATCTACCATGATACCACTAATTATATTGTTGCTCCGCAGGATCCAATGATCGTGTGTCGTCCTTCTTATATTAATATCGTATCGCAGGCATTTGGCCCGGCCCCGCTGCAGAACCTGCCTTGCGGTACCAACGATCCGATCCAATGCCTGGCTCAGGACCAGGATACCGCTACTGTCGGCACGGGCACAACGCCTCCTGTTATAACGCTGAATACCCCTTACCATTCCGATAGTGTGTACCAGAAATATCAGTTTATCATCAAGAAAAGGGATCTGCTGAATGCAGGGCTGTATAGCGGTACCATCAATGCCCTGGCCTTCCAGACACTTGGAGCGGTATCGGCCAATGCGGTGGAGAACATGACGATTTCCCTGGCCTGCGTACCTTTTGATGTTTTCCCGACACCTATTACCAACACCAGCTTTATAACCGGCACGCAGGTAGCGGCGCTGGCTTCCTATACGCTGAGCCCCAATGCCTGGAACCAGATCAACTTCGCCACGCCGTATAGTTGGGATACCTCTACTAACCTACTCGTCGATCTGTGTGTTGGGCCGATGCCTGGCACCGGGGTTGGCACCAGCGATCCGGTAGCGATGATGGACGGAAGCGCGATCCAGAAAATATCCAATACCATTAACATCTGCGGGGGCAATGGACTTGTGCGCGAGTATGCGCAGCAGCCTGTTGTGTCCTTCGCCGGAGCTGCCTTTCGTCTACACCTGGCAGCCGGGTACTTTCATGTCTGACTCTAACGCGCAGAACCCAACAGCATACATTCCGCGCTCGATAGACTATGCGGTATTTAGTGTAGGCCGCAATGGCTGCCGCCTGCGGGATTCCCTGCATGTAACCGTGCCGGTCCATACCCTGGGTCTGGGCCCTCAGGATACCTTCGCTTGCCTGAACCAGCCTGTTTATATGCACGCCTCCGGTGGTGATGCCTATCAGTGGTTCGAAGTTCAGGGCGGCAATTTCAGCAGCGCTGCAGGCTCCCTTTCCTGCACAGATTGCACGGATCCGGTAGCCCTTCCGCGGAATACTACCACCTACGCGGTGATCTATAGCAATAACATTCATCAAAGCAATCCTGCGAACGACAACTACGAGACAGGCTGCCCTGATACCCTGTTTACCATCGTCAATATTCACCCGCTACCTCCTGTGCATTCATCGAACCGGGATACGACGATCGCCTACGGCAAGAGCCTTCAGCTTTTTGCCACAGGAGCTTCGAATTTCACCTGGACGCCGGTTGGCTCCCTGAATGATCCGAACTCACCGGCGCCGATCGCCTCACCACGGGAGACAACGAACTACATCGTCTCGGGCATGGACTCCAATGGCTGCGTAGCACGCGATACAGTGATGGTGGTGGTCGACTACCGCGACAACCTGCTGATCCCATCCGGCTTTACACCAAATGGTGACGGCCGCAATGATGTGTTCAAGGTGATCAATGCGAGCTTCCAGCGACTGATGGAGTTCCGGGTGTTCAACCGCTGGGGCCAGGAAATCTTCACAACCACCGATATCAGCAATGGCTGGGACGGTAAGTGGAAGGGCATCGATCAGCCGCTCGGTAATTATCAGTACCTGATCCGCGTAGCTTATCCTGATGGCAACGTAGAGACCTATAAGGGCGATATCAACCTGATAAGGTAATACCCCAGAAGGTTCAGAAAAAGTGGTTTGTTTTTGAGACACCCATTGCGGCTTCGGCCGTAATGGGTGTTTTTCATACATGGACTTATGGAGCGCACCAGGCATCTTTAGGTTGCAGAACGCGCCTGTATATTTTCAGAACGCTCCGGGCGCGTTCCCACAGAGGTGAGCCCGGAATGCGCATTCCGGGGCTCAACGGACAACGATTTACCGGAGACGGGGCAGGGCATGACCAAACATCGAATGGAAGGGAAATTGATTTTCCAATCGTTTTTATCTTGAAGGAATATGTAAGCAGGACACGATGAGCGTTATCCTATGTTTCCCATTATACAAATGGTATATATAGGACTTGGGCGTGTTTCCGTATCGACGAAAAAAACATAACTTGCCACATATTCGGTTGATAAACGAATTATTATTTCCAACGCAAGGAGCAGGAAAGCCTGTCTTTACACTTTGCGACTGCCTGGTTGAATAGTTTTATTGTTGTTTACTACTAACATATTCGAATATGTCTGTAACTATTACAATTTCACGCACCGCGGGATGTCTGCATTTAAGGGCACTTGGCAGGCTGTCCAGATCACTCTTGCTGATGTTGGGTTTCTTTGCATTCAGTTTAGGAATCGTTACAGCCCAAACGGCGCCATGTCCGCCGAATATCGATTTTGAAAACGGCGACCTGAGCAGCTGGCAATGCTGGTTGGGGCGATCGGATCAAGGCAGCGCCGCCAACGGCGTAATATTCGCGAACTCTTTTATCAGCGGCCCGCAACCGACGCGCCATATTATTCAGACGGCAACTACGCCGCCCACCCTGGATCCTTATGGCCATTTCCCTGTTGTGCCGCCCGGCGGTGGTAATTATGCCCTGAAGCTGGGAAAGGACAGCCCCAATAATTCCGCGGAACAGGTCCGTTATTATGTGCATGTGCCTGCCGGCTCTAATGATTACAGCTTTAATTTCAGGTTTGCAGTTGTACTCAATGACGGCGGTCACGACGCTTCAGAACAGCCTTCATTCCGCATCCGGGCATTTGACAGCCTTACCGGGCAACCGCTTCCCTGTGCAGCCCAGAATTATATCGCGAGCGACACCCTGAAGTCAGTGTATGGTTTTCAGGATTCAGACTCGGGCTTCAGCAATATCTTCCTACCCTGGACTAATGGAGCTCTACCACTGATCAACCTGGCGGGTCGAACAGTCATTATTGAGATCACATCATTAGGCTGCTCACAGGGTGGTCACTGGGGTTATGGCTATTTCGATGTTGTATCGTGCGGCGACTACAGGGCTTCGGTAACTTACTGCAATCTTGACTCGGGCATTGTCCGATTTATCGGCACCGGGGTGAAGGAGGTATATGATTGGTATACCAGCAACTGGACTTACATTGGGAGGGGCCCTTACATTGACGTCGTGCCGCCCAGTACCCCGGATTTCTTCTGGGGTGTAATAGTCAACGGGCTGGCTGGTTGCCTGGATACGATCAAGACTGACTCGGTATCAGATTTTCTACTGCAAACGACACCAGCGAAGGCCTGTGTTAAGTTCGGCAATTCGGTGCAGCTTAATGCGGCTGCTTCAGGCGGCATGGGCAGCTTCACGACCTCCTGGGATGCTAACCCTGACCTGTCATCGTTGATTATAACTAATCCACTGGCAATCCCTAATGATACCACCCGTTATTTTGTAACTGTATCTGATAAGAATGGCTGTTTCCACCGGGATACTGTTGAAATTGTGCAGGCTCCCGATGCTGGTCCCGACCTGAGCGTCTGTCCCCTTGGCGAACGTCCGGCGCAGCTACATGTGGTAGGACCACCTACGGCGACCTATACCTGGTATGACCTGAATGGTGCGCTCGCACAATACCTGGATTGCACCAGCTGCCAAGACCCGAAGGCTGCCCCTGTGCCGCCGGTCTATACCTACGTTGTAGGCACTAACCTCTGTACGGTAACGGATACGATCGTTGTTTATCACGACACCAGTATCTATATAATTGCGCCCCAGGATCCGTTGATCGTATGTCGGCCATCCTATATCAATCTCGTATCCCAGGCAATCGGGCTGGCCCCGCTGCAGAACCTGCCCTGCGGCACCAATGATCCTGTTCTTTGCCTGACCCAGGACCAGGATACTGCGACCATCGGCTCCGGCATTACGCCACCCGCACAGACCCTGAACACGCCATTCCATTCCGACAGTATTTATCATAAATACCAGTTCATCATCAAGAAGAGAGATCTGCTCAACGCCGGACTGTACAGTGGTACGATCAATGCGCTGGCCTTCCAAACCCTGGCTGCCGTATCGGCCAATGCTGTTGAAAATATCACAATTTCCCTGGCCTGTGTACCTTTTGATAAGTTCCCTGAGCCGATCAACAATTCGAGCTTCATAACCGGCACCCAGGTCGCGGCGTTGAGCAGCTATACGCTAAGCCCCAACGCATGGAACCAGATCAATTTCGCCTCTCCTTATAGCTGGGATACGACCACCAACCTGCTGGTCGATTTCTGTATAGGACCGATGCCTGCTACAGGGGCCGGCAGCAGCGATCCGGTAGCGGTTACGGAAGGAAGTGTGATACAGAAAATCTCTAATACGATCAACGTATGCGGCGGCAATGGCATCGTGCGGCAGTATGCGCAGCAGCCTGTCACCCGGTTCATGTACTGCCCTTCGCCGGAACTGCCTTTCATCTACATCTGGCAGCCAGGAACTTTCCTGTCCGACTCCAATGCGCAAAATCCCACCGCATACATCCCGCGCTCGATCGACTACGCGGTGTACAGCATCGGGCGTAATGGCTGCCGCCTTCGTGATTCCCTGCATATAACGGTGCCGGTCCACAACCTGGGCCTGGGCCCTCAGGATACCTTCGCCTGCCTGAACCAGCCGGTTTATCTCCATGCTTCCGGCGGCGATGCCTACCAGTGGTTTGAAATGCAGGGCGGCAATTTCAGCAGCGCTGCAGGCTCGCTTTCCTGCACCGATTGCGCCGATCCGGTGGCATTGCCAGGGAATACCACCACATATGCGGTGATCTACAGCAATAACATCCACCAGAGCAACCCTGCGAATGACAACTACGAGACGGGTTGCCCGGACACCCTGTATACCATCGTCAACATCCATCCGCTGCCTCCGGTAATTTCGACGAATCGTGATACCACGATCGCTTATGGCAAGAGCCTTCAGTTGATTGCTACAGGAGCATCGAATTTCACCTGGACGCCGGTAGGTTCATTGGATGATCCGCATTCACCCGCGCCGATTGCTACACCTAAGGAGACAACGAACTATATCGTATCAGGTATGGACGCCAATGGCTGCGTATCCCGCGATACGGTGAAAGTGGTGGTTGATTATCGACACAACCTGCTGATCCCATCCGGGTTTACGCCCAATGGTGATGGCCGCAATGATGTGTTCAAAGTGATCAATGCGAACTTCCAGCGCCTGATGGAGTTCCGTGTATTCAACCGCTGGGGCCAGGAAATCTTTACAACTACCGATATCAGCGATGGCTGGGATGGCAAGTGGAAAGGCACAGAACAGCCGGTGGGCAATTACCAGTACCTGATCCGCGTGGCTTATCCCGATGGCAATGTAGAGACCTATAAAGGGGATATTAGCCTGATCAGATAAGGCCAGGATTGAAACGCTGAGCTTAGGGATGTTTTATTTTGAGACACCCATAACGGTTAAGGCCGGGATGGGTGTTTTTTTACGTGGGCGGTGAACACGCAGACTCCAGGTCTATCGAACGCGCCTTGCCTGGGACCGAACGCGCCTCCAGGCGTGTTCCTACGGGGTTTGGCATGGGTAATGGACGTTTCAGGATGAGTGGAAATTGGTTCACCGTCCCGATTGAGCTGCTAGGTATTCCGCAATGGCGGGCCGACCTACAAAAAAAATGGCCGGCACTTCGAAGTGCCGGCCATTTTTTTTCGTTTTACAGGTTAGAGCCCTGTGATGCAAAGCCCGATGCTGTATGGAGCAATGTCTGGTCCGCTGCCTTCTTTGTACAGGGAATTTAGATTGTAGGATCCAAAGAGGGTAAAATTGCCCCAGCCGGCGCGTGCGGTTGCAGAGAAACGATACTTGTCGAGATAGCGCTTAGTGTTGATCTTTTCCACCACTTTATTGCCGTCAACGGTGCGTACGCTTTTGGTATGGGCACCCACGAGTATACCTGCGCGCAGCCCTATCGCGGCCTTAAAGCCCTTATTTCGGTTGTCGCGGTTGCCGAAGTACCGAAGCTCAAAAGGGGCCTCCAGGTAAGTAGTATTGATCTTATACTTCTTATAATCAGTTGTTTCGTTCATGAATCCTACCATTTCTCCCCGGGCGCCGGTATCGGTCAGGCGGAGCTGCTGGTCGTCCAGGTAGATATTGGCGCTGCCTACGCCCACGCCAGCGGCGAAGGAGAAGTTGCTTTTCTGGATCGGAAAGTCGTAGCAGAGATAGCCGTTGAACCCGCGGCCAATACCGCCGGTCTTTACTGAATCAGGCTTGTTTGCCCAGCCTTCGTAAGTGAACTGGAGCATCACGAAATCTCGCGAGGGCTTCTGGACTTCAGAGAGAATAGGAGGAGTCGTCGTTGGCGCTGTTTGTGCCAAAGCGGCATTGGAAAATGCCATGCAAGACAGAGATGCAAGGAACAGGGTAACGCCGTAGCGGAGGTGTAGCATAGAAAATTTTCGGCGGGCAAATATAGCCGGGGATAGAGGGATGGATTGTTAAAAGGTTTTTATCCGTGGAGAATTCGCCAAATAGCCAATTCGCCAATTTGCCAATGGGGCGTGCAAGTGCCGGTGGACCGGCCCGATAGGGGTAGGGACACGTTGCGCGTGTCCGTCGTCCCGGCATCCGTAATCGGGGAACTCGCTTGCGTGAGGGATGCGCAGGGGTAGCCCGAGGAGGTACGAGGAGGGCCGGAGCGAAGCGGAGCCCGTAGCAGCCCGGCCCGGCCCGCCGAAACCGGATCTTGGGGACGGTTCCACCTATGTCGGCGGGGCGGGACACGCCCAAATACTAATTCTGATGGCTCATTCTGCATTTATAATGAGCCGGCGCTGTATCATGAAGTATTTTTGCAGCATCATTTACGAATCATGGAATTAAAGGAGTTGTATGCGCGGGCGCTGCGCAGGGAAGACCTGAGTATCGCGGAGGGGGTCTACCTCTTCCATCATGCCCCACTGGCGGAGCTGATGTATGTGGGCAATGAGCTGCGGAAGATACAACTGCCGCACGGCAAGGTGACCTGGATCATCGACCGCAACATGAATACCACTAATGTGTGCGTGGCCAATTGTAAGTTCTGCAATTTTTACCGGGTGCCCGGGCATCCTGAGGCCTATGTCACTGATATTGAAACTTATAAGGAGAAGATCGAGGAGACATTCCGTTATGGAGGCGAACAGTTGCTTCTGCAGGGTGGGCACAACCCGGAGCTTGGTCTCGACTACTATACCAGCCTGTTCCGACAGCTTAAGCAGCTTTACCCGGCCCTGAAGCTTCATGCCCTCGGCCCACCGGAGGTGGCGCATATCTGCAAGGTGAGCAAGGTAAGCCACCGCGAGGCGCTGCTGGCGCTGGTGGAAGCCGGCATGGACAGCATGCCGGGCCCGGGAGCGGAGATCCTTAATGACCGGGTACGCCGCCTCATCTCTAAAGGCAAGTGCGGGGCCCAGGAATGGCTCGATATCATGCATGAGGCGCATAATATCGGCCTGACTACCACTGCTACGATGATGTTCGGCCACGTGGAGACGATCGAGGAGCGTTTTGAGCACCTGGTGAAGATCCGCGAGGTGCAGGCGAGGAAGCCGGCGGACTCGAAAGGCTTCATCGCGTTCATTCCATGGACTTTCCAGGATGTAGACACCTTGCTGAAACGCATCCGCGGTACGAAAAACCTGACGACGGCCGAAGAATATATCCGGATGATCGCGCTGAGCCGGATCATGCTGCCGAATATCAAGAACATCGCGGCCTCCTGGCTGACGGTCGGCAAGAGCGTGGCGCAGATGTGCCTGCATGCCGGCGCCAATGATTTCGGCTCTATCATGATCGAGGAAAACGTGGTCAGCGCAGCGGGAGCGCCGCACCGCTTTACAGCAAAGGGCATTCAGCAGGCTATCAACGAGGCAGGCTTCCCGGCGCAGCTACGGACCCAGCAATACGACTTCCGCGAAATGCCGGCCGTGATGGAGGAGCAGGTGATTACCTATTAAGGATTGTTTCCCGCAGATTTATGCAGATTGTATTTCATGGTATTGGCTACTGCTGTGTATTGTTGACTAATCAGCTCGCCAAGGCATGAATGAAGCTAAAACGCGGGCGCGGGGGACGAAGGAGCTCGACGCTTCGCATGCAGATCCGGCAAATTGGTGGTGGGCGTTTTATTATAATAAAAGCGACCCGCGCATCCTGCCTCCCAAGCGCGATCCTGCCATGGGTCTGACGATCAATTTCGCCAATCCCCGCTCGGTGGCCTTGTTCATCGGAATGACTGTTTTTACGAGTGGATTCCTTGCGCTGCTGGTTTACCTGTTGGAGCGCCGCTAGCTACCGGGGTAGTTTTTTGGGGTCAGGTTCCCGAGGAAGACGGCATCTGCCGCGGCGGATGCCGTCCTTAGCTAATACCACTTTGACAGTTATGCTCGCTATTGGATAATCATCTTCGTGTGGAGGCAGCAGGGAACACACATTAATCAATAGTGCCCTGTGGAATCTATCCGGTATATCTGCACGGTTGTACTCCTGCCTACCTGCTTCCCCCATACTTTGGGCCAGGAATAATCATCCACGCGGGAGCGGTAAGTAGTGAGAAAATAGGCGCCGGGCTCTTGCTGATTGTCTGTCCAACCGATACGCCGTCTCTCAGACTCCGGCAGCGCATTAGCGTTTTCTCTGAGCGGAGTATTTGAATAATTCACGAGAATAATGGTATCGCGCTGATCGTGGGCTAAAATATATTCAAGCCCCTGTCGGTAGGATACTCCCCAGTAATCATAATCAAAATGCTTCCGTAGATATTCCGGGCGGTGCGATACAAGTGGGCTGAAGTATACCTGCTGCAAAGGATGCGCAGATATCATGAATGCCGTCGTGGCAATCGTCTGCACACCGCAGATGGCGCCAACAGCCATCTTTCCCCATTTCTGTGCTGCGATCTTTTCTACTGCGTACAGAGCTATCATTACGAAAGGAGGATAGATAAAGTACAGGTGGCGCCAGTCGTCGTACAATACAGAGCGCATGGCGATAACGGCAATCACCGGCAATGCAAAGCAGGTCGCGCATATCAGCAGCATTCTCGTTTTGGGATCATCGAGCGAGACGAAAGGTCTCTTAAACAGCCTGCGGCAACAAAGGAATATACCGGCGGCACCAAGTATCAGCCAGCCAACGGGTGTGGAAATGCAGAACCATTCCGGGATATAGTACCAGGGCAGGTTAGAGTTAGAATAGACCGTACCATTAAACAACAGATAACTGCTATTTGCAGTGTATCTCGACAAGCGAACTATGATATCGGCCAGGCTTTGCAGGGGATCAAACCAGAGTGTAGGCCAGCAGATATAAAGGGTGGCGAGGGCGCTGAAGGTAAAAGCAAGCGTCTGCCAGAGCACCATTTTCCGCGCTTCCCCCCGGGCTATGATAATATCTCGCAAGAGCATGATGCCTGCAAGCAGCATAAGCAACAGGCCCATCGTGCGAATGCCTGTTGCAAGTCCGCAGGCGATGCCGGCGAGGACAAACATATATATCCGCCTCCGCTCAAAAGCGCCGCTGACGGCATATAACGCAATAAGCATGGCCGCCAGAAAGGGCACATCCTTACTGTTGAAGAATGCATGGGCAAAAATGCGTGGCTGCAGCACGAGCATGGCCATGCCTGATAAAGCGATCCATTGTTTTCTGAATAGCCGGAGGGCAAGGAGGTAGCCGCACAGGATGCCGGCTATATAAAAGAGGTAGCTGCACAGATGCCTGATCGCGATCATGTCGCCGAATGTCGCCGGATTGATCACCTCTTCGATCCACAAGAGTGTCAGCTCGAAGGCGGCGCCGTGGTCTTTATCACCAAAACCATCCAGAATAGACCGGTCGCCGGAACGTATCAGCTGCAAATTCACAACGCCAATATTCCGTTGCGCTGGTTCATCCCAGCCTACCCCGTAGTCCTTATAAATGAACAGCCCCAGGATAATCAGTCCCATGATTACCAGTAATCCGGGTAGCTTAGGGATGTAGTTGCGCCTCGATGTATTTGGAGTGTAAATAAGCTGCATTCAGGTGTTTGCAAACCTACGGCTTCGCAGCAGTATCTATCCGGTAGATCTGCAGCACGGTGCTGTTACCAACCTGGACCCCCCATACTTTAGGCCAGGGGTAATCCTCGGGATGGTAGCGGAAGGTGGCCAGGAAATACGCGCCGTGCTCCAGGTCTCTGGTCCAGCGTAAGCGCTTTTGTTCTTCGGCCGTTAGGGCAAGCCCGTTGTCTTCCAGGGGCGAGTCTGAATTCACGATCGGGATAGCATCGCGGCGGTCATGATCCAGGATATATCGCAGCCCTTCACCGTAGGACACCCCCCAGTAATCATAGTCAAAGTGTTTTCGCAGGTATTCGGGGCTATGTGGTGCCAGGGCATTAAAATAGACCTGCTGTAAGGGATGTGCAGACACCATGAAGGCGGTTGTCGCTAGGATCTGCACGCCGCAAGCCGCGAGCAGGATGGTTTTTCCGCGGCGTCTCGTAGCTATCTGCTCTAATGCGTACAGGCCGAGCATCACAAAGGGCGGATAGATGAAGTACAGATGCCTCCAGTCGTCGTACAATACGGATTTCAGCAGGATGACCGCAAGCACAGGCAGCGCAAAGCAGGCGGCGCAGATCAGCAGCATCCGGGCTTTCAGGCTGTCCAGGGAGACAAGCGGCCTACTGATCAGCCGCCGGCAGCCAAGCACAATACCGGCAAAGCCAAGGACCAGCCAGCAGATCGGGGTGGAGATGAAGAACCATTCCGGGATATAATACCAGGGCAGGGCGGAAGCGGGATACGACTGCCCGTTGAACAGCAGGCTACCGCCCCATGCAGTATATCTGGATAAGCGGAGCACCGTATAGGACAGGCTTTGTAAGGGATGATGCCATAGTGCAGGCCAGCTGATATACAACATCAGCAGTGTGCTGAATCCGAATACTAACATGTTACGCAGCGCCTGCCGCCGGCCCGCTCCTCTTGCGACAAAGAGATCGCGCAGCAAGAAAATCCCGGTCAGCAGGGTAAGCAGCAGCCCCATCGTCCGGATGCCTGTAGCAAAGCCGCAGGCGGCGCCGGCAAGGATGAACAGGTACACACGCTTACGTTCAAACGCCGCGCTGACGGCATACAATGCGATCAGCAGGGCTGCGAGAAAGGGCACATCCTTGCTGTTGAAAAAGGCATGGGCGAAGATGCGCGGCTGCAGCAGGAGCATAGCAATGCCCAACAAGGCGATCCATTGCCTGCGGAACGTGCGGAGCGCAAGCAGGTAGCCGCAACAAATGCCAGCCATATAGAACAGATAGCCGCAGATGTGCCGGATGAGTATCATGTCCCCGAAGGCCGGAGGAGCTAAGACTTTCTCTATGACCAGCAGGGGTAGCTCAAAGGCTGCGCCATGGTCTTTATTGAGGAAGTTGGCTATATGCGATTCGTCGCCCGTCCGGGCCACCTCCAGGTTGACGACCCCGATTTCCCGCTGTACGATCTCATCCCAGCCTACACCGTAGTCGTTGCAGATAAAGGCGCCCAGGATAAGAAGCACCAGCATCACGAGTAATCCGGGCAGCTTGGTGGGTGTGTTATGCCCCGATAAGATCCTGGTCTTCAATGCGTACATGCAGGCGTTTTATCGGGCGCTCACATATGGCAGGATCTCCTCCAGCCAGGTCCGGTCGTTGCTCAGGCGCGGCACCTTATGTTGCCCGCCGAGCTTGCCTTTATCCTTCAGCCAGCGATTGAAGCCGCCTTTGGGCATGACGTGAACAATGGGCGCACGCAGGGCGATATCCTTATGCCGTTTGGCTTCGTAGTCGGAGTTGATGCTCTGGAGGTGCTTGTCCATTTTGGCGGTAAACTCCCCGATCGGCACCGGGAGATGATCGAACTCGATGATCCATTCGTGGGCGCCATTACTTTCGCCGGTCATATACACGGGTGCGGCGGTATAGTCGTTGACCACGGCGCCGGTCTGGGCGCAGGCAGCGGCGATGGCGGCATCCGAATTGTCGACGATGACCTCTTCGCCGAAGGCGTTCATAAAATGCTTAAGCCGGCCGCTGACCTTGATGCGGTGCGGCTCCAGGCAGGTAAACTGTATCGTATCGCCCACCAGGTAGCGCCATAGGCCTGCATTGGTGGAGATGACCAGTGCGTAGTTTTTTCCGACCTCCACCTCATTCAGGGTAAGTGGCCGTGGCGCGTCGCTGCCCCATTCCTCCATAGGCATGAACTCAAAGAAAATGCCGTGTGCCACCATGAGCAACATGCCTTCCGCGCCCTGCTCGTCCTGCGCCGCAAAAAAACCTTCGGAAGCATTGTAGGTCTCCGAGTAATGCATGGATGGCGAAGGGATGAATTTGGCGAACTGCTGCCTGTAAGGCGTAAAGCTGACGCCGCCGTGGATATACAGCTCCAGGTTAGGCCATATATCATGGAGGTTGGTAGTGCCTGCCAGCTCAAAGATGCGTTTGATCAGAACGATGGTCCAGGTAGGCACACCGGCAATGAAGGTGACGTTTTCCTGGATCGTGGCCCGGGCCATCATCTCGATCTTCTCTTCCCACTCTTCCATGAGCGCGATGGACATATCCGGTGTGCGCAGCATTTGCCCGGCAACGGGCATGTTCTGCATCATTACCGCCGAAAGATCGCCATAGTAGGAATCTGCGTTCAACTGGTTGATCTGGTGTGAGCCGCCGATGGCCAGCCCTTTGCCGCTCATCAGCTTACTGTCGGTGTATTGCCGGAAGTAGAGCGCCAGCACATCACGCCCCGCCCGGTAATGGTTGTCGTCCAGGGCTTCCTTGGATACGGGAATGAACTTGCTCTTGTCGCTCGTCGTCCCGCTGCTCTTGGCGAACCAACTGATCTCGGAGGGCCAGAGCACATTCTGCTCGCCTTCCATGATCCGCTGTATATATGGTTTCAGTGCGTCGTAGTCAGAAATAGGTACTGCCTTCTGGAAGTCAGCGACGTTGTTAAACGAATCGTAATCGTAGCGTTTACCCCATTCAGTATAGCGGGCAGTGCCGATAAGGCTGTGAAATTCCTTCAGTTGGGCGTCGATAGGATTGCCAATGTAATTCTCTATCGCGCTCTGGCGAAGCCTCATAAATCCCTTCAGTGCCGGCGATAGTATTCCCATGGAGTCGTTAGTCGTTAGTCTGTAAGTCGCTAGTCTTTAGTCGTAGATGGCCTATTTAGGGGCTACAGGCCCCTCCCTTTTGAGCCAATGCTTCTAATCCAGGCTCAAAACCTTCCTCCTCAGCACAAAGTTCTGCCCAAGATACACTTTGCGGACCTGTTCATCGGCTGCCAGCTCTTCGGCTGTACCGGCTTTCAGGATCTTCCCTTCGAAGAGCAGGTAGGCGCGGTCGGTGATGGAAAGTGTTTCCTGCACATTGTGGTCGGTGATCAGGATGCCTATATTCTTGAATTTCAGGCGGGCTACGATAGCCTGTATGTCTTCCACGGCAATTGGGTCAATACCGGCAAAGGGTTCATCGAGCAGGATGAATTTGGGATCTACCGCGAGGGCGCGGGCAATCTCCGTACGCCGGCGCTCGCCGCCACTGAGCACATCGCCGGGGCTTTTGCGCACATGCGTCAGGCGGAACTCGTCGAGCAGTGAGTCACGCCGGGCGAGCTGCTCGCGCTTGGTGAGCCGGGTCATTTCCAGGACGGCCGTGATATTGTCTTCCACGCTCAGCTTCCGGAAGATGGAGGCCTCCTGGGGCAGGTAGCCGATACCCATCCGCGCCCGTTTGTACATGGGGAGCTTCGTGATATTGAGATCGTCGAGAAACACATCGCCGGAATCCGGCTTTACCAGGCCGACGACCTGGTAAAAAGAAGTCGTCTTGCCGGCGCCGTTCGGCCCCAGGAGGCCGACGATCTCGCCCTGGTTGACTTCAAAAGATACCTGGTTGACGACAGTGCGCCCCCGATACCGCTTGACCAGATTGCTTGTATGTATTCTCACAGTCTGCAAAAGTACGGCCTGGGGGGTGGGAATAGGTTGCAATGCCTTTGTGCGGATTGTTCTTAATACGTATACAAACCTGGCTGACGTTAATAACCTCTAGTTTTGCGCACCTAAATCCCTACGATGAGACCGGTACTTTCTTTGAACAACATTTTGATTACCATGCTGATGTGTCACTTCGCCGGGCCAGCCATAGCGGCTCCTGAATCCAGCGTTCATCCGCAGAGGATGAGCCAACATCAGCCACGTTCTGCAGGGGATTTGCTTTTCACTGCGAATATGGGTCAGGTAGCGGACGGCGTGGGTAAACCAAGAACTGATATTCTATTTACGGCGAACAGTGGCGGCGCGCAGGTATTCCTGACGTCGAATGCCATTCATTACCAGTTTGCCAAAACGGAATATCCAGCTGGGTATATCGGGGATGGATCCGATCTTAAGGACGATCCGCAACAGCAATCATTGCGCAGGCAGATTAAATCCTCTACCCACCGCTTTACCGTGTCACTTCATGGCGCAAACCCCCATCCCGTAATCCGAAAAGAAGAGAGGAACAGTTACACGGAGAACTTTTACCTGGCGCAGTGCCCGCAGGGCATTACCAATGTGCATACCTATGGAAGAGTAGTGTACGAAGGCGTTTACCCGGGTATCGACTGGGTGGTCTACGGCAATGGGCAGGGCCTCAAATATGATTTTGTTGTTCATCCGGGCGCGGATCCGGGGCAGATAAAGCTAAAAGTGAGCGACGCAGAAAGCATCGGCATTACCAAAGAGGGTGAGCTGGTGATGCATACTTCATTAGGCGAGGTAAGGGAAAGCGTGCCAGAATCATTTTGCAATGGGAAGAAGGTGGCGACACAGTTTTTCCTGGCCGATGAGACAATTGGATTCTCGGTAG
>Ga0193752_1002207_pt1 | contig 14923 bp, 8 predicted proteins | sample H1c1metaG_FD_144924 | JGI IMG/M metagenome (GOLD analysis project Ga0193752, IMG submission 144924) | Soil microbial communities from a riparian zone of the East river system, Colorado, United States - H1c1 | ecosystem: Environmental > Terrestrial > Soil > Riparian zone | place: USA: East River... | reverse complement strand
GAATTCGGCGCGATCCGCTTCGTCGTGCTCAAGTCCTCACAGGGCTCGAGCTGAGTAGCCCTCGAGCTGAGTAGCCCTCGAGCTGAGCTCCTCGAGCTGAACCGCCTCCGTTAAACGGAATCGCGGAGCCTAGGGGCTAGAAGAGGCTAGCCCCGAGGCCCGCGATCCCCCCGAGACCGAGCCTACGCGCATGGGGTGGACGTAGGCTCGACCTCCCGACCCGACGCTAAGGCCTGTGGGCCAGAACGCATGTGAGCCGCCTCACAAGGTACGTGGCGTTCCTGCATCAATCGGTGAGGCGAATCCGGGCCCATTTTCGGGCATAGGCGAGCAGACCGGTCGACAGGACCAGGCAGTAGGCCAAGTCCCAGGCCAGCTTGAGCGGGCTCGCGTGCACGGCGGCCGGCCCGTAGTACGCGGCTCGCGCCAGCCGCACCGGGTGCAAGAGCGGCAGGACCTCAGCCACGTACAGCCACACGCCGCTAAAGCGCTCGGTAATCGGAAAGAAGATGTCGGAGAACAAGAAGAGCGGGGTCAGGAAGAGCGTGAAGTAGATGCTGAACAGCTCGATGCTCTCGATGCGCAGCGTGAACGCGAGGCCGATCGCCGCGAACAAGAGCCCGGAGAGCGCGATGATCGGCAGCGCGAGCAGCCCCCCGGTGAGCGGCACGAGCCCGAACAGCGCGGTGACGATCAAGAAGCACGCGCCGTAGATGGCGGCGCGGATCAGCGACCAGATTAGCTCGCCGAGCAGGATGTCCTCGGGCTCGAGCGGCGTGGTTAGCATCGCCGCGTACATCTTCTCGTAGTGCAAGCGCACGAAGACGTTGTACGTCGCCTCGTAGCTGGCGCCGTTCATCGCGGCCACGCACACCAGGCCCGGCGCCAAGAACTCGAGGTACGTCATACCGGCCATGTCGTTGACGTACGCGCCGACGCCGAGGCCGATCGACCAGAGGTAGAACACCGGCTCGAAGAAGTTTGGCAGGATGTTGAGCTTCCAGGTGCGCCGGTACATCGAGGCGTTGCGGCGCGCGACCGACCACGCGTAGCTGAGACGCGAGGCCGGCAGAGCGCGCACGCGTTCGAGCTGGCTCATGGCTCGACGCTCGCTTCGAGCGAGCTGCCCGTCTCGGCTAGGAATAGGTCCTCGAGGTTCGCGGGGCGCAGCACGAACGGGCGCTTGTGCTCCGCGGGCAAGCGGCCGAGCCACGCGGTGAGCTGCGCGCCGTCTGCGCCGAACATGAACAGCCGCGTGCCTACGCGCAGCATCCGCGCGCCGGGCTCGGCGCTCGCCAACAAGCGTTCGTCTTCGGGTGTGCAGTCGAGCTCGAGCACCGCGCGGCCGAGCCGCTCTTGAACAAGCGCGTCCGGCGCGCCTTCGACCACGGCTTTGCCCTGGCTCATGATCAGCACCCGGTCGCACAAGCGTTGTGCTTCATCCATGTAATGGGTCGTCAGCAGCACCGTGGTGCCGCGCCGGCGCAGCTCGCGCACGGTGTTCCAGACCGTGATGCGCACCGCTGGATCGAGCCCGGTCGTCGGCTCGTCGAGGATCAGCAGCTCCGGCTCGCCGAGCAGCGCCATCGCGATCGCCATCCGGCGCTTGAAGCCGCCGGACAGCTTGCCCGCCGGCACGTCGCGGTGCGAGCCGAGGTCGAGCTCCTCGATCAAGCGGGCGACGCGCGCGCTCAGCTCCGGCTCGCGCAGCAGATGAAAGCGCCCGAACACGCGCAGGTTCTCGACCGGCGTCAGGCTCTCGATCAGCACGTTGTCTTGCAGCGTGACGCCGAGCCGCGCGCGCACTGCCCGGCCATGCCTGGTCACGTCCAGCCCGAACACGTTCATCGTGCCAGCCGACGGTCGCGTCACGCCGTAGACCATGCGCAGCGTGGTGGTCTTGCCGGCGCCGTTCGGCCCGAGCACGCCGTAGCACACGCCTTCCGGCACGTTCAGATCGAGACCGGCGACCGCGTGCCGCTCACCGAAGCGCTTTTCGAGCGCGCGCGCCTCGACCACGTTCGACATGGACAACCCAGCCTACTGGCGTCGAGCTGTCAGCGGAACGCGAAACGCAACCGCGCCGGCCTGCGAGCCAAACTCCATCGCTTGCGCCGCGCTCGCGACGCATTGCCCCATCGCGCTTTGGGCGAGCGTGTCGGGGCTGACGCTCGCGCTCTGAACCTTGCCGCGCGCGTCGAGCGCGATGCGCACGGAGAGCGCGGCCTCGGCGGGCAGCTCGCTGACATGCTCGCGCAAGCAGCGCACGACGCTCGCCTTTTGCTTGTCGAACGCGCGCGCGAGCAAGCGCGCCGGGTCCTTGTCCTGCGGGCGCGGTGCCGGCCGCGTGCCCGGCTTGATCGCGGCGAGCTCCGCCTCGACGTCGTCGATCGTGAAGTCCATGTCGACGCTATCGTCCGGCTCAGGCGTTTGCGCGTGCGCGTCGGGCGCGGTCTGCTGCGCTGGCTCGCGCTTCTCGCCGCTGCCCTGCACGACGATGTAGCGAGGCGCCGCCTCGGTACCACCGGAGGGCCGCAAGAACACGAAGGCCAGCGCACCCGCGACCGCGACCGATGCGACGAGCACGGCAGCCACGAGCACGCGCCGGTCGCCGCTGGGCTGCACGATCGTCGCGGTGCCACGGGGCGTCAGGATCGGCGCCAGCTCACTCAGCGTCGCTTCGATCGGTCGCTCGCTGATGGCTTGGCCGGCGAGCCCCGGCAGCGTCGGCACCGGGCCCGCCGCGCACGTGCCTTCCCACGCTGCGCGCAACGCGGCGTGCATCGCCAGGGCGCTCTGGAAGCGGGCTTCGCGGTCGCGCGCCATCGCGCGCTCGATCACCTGTGAGATCAGCGGCCCGACCTGCGGCATGCGTGTCTCGAGCGCGGGCGCATTGCCCGCTATGACCAGGATCATCAAGTCGCCGTCGTTCCTGGATTCGAACGGCGGCCTGGCGTTGAGCGCCTCGTACATCACGACGCCCAAGCTGTAGAGGTCGGTACGCAGATCGATGTCGGACAGGCCGCGCGCTTGCTCGGGCGACATGTACTCGGGCGTGCCGACGAGCCGGCCCTCGCGCGTCGTAACCGCCGAGCGCAGACCCGAGCTCTTGTCCGCGGCGCGCGAGATCCCGAAGTCGAGCAGCTTGGCGATCTCGGGCATGCCCTGCGTCGCGGGCTTCGTCAGGAAGATGTTCTCGGGCTTCAAGTCACGATGGACGATGCCGGTCGTGTGCACGGCCGCCAGGCCCTCGAGGCAGCCGAGCGCGATCGCCACGACCTCGGCGGTTTGAAAGCGGTACGCACGGCTGTAGCGATCGGCCATCGCCTCGCCGCCGAGCGCTTCCATCACCATGTACGGCGCGCCCGCGTGCGTACCGAAGTCGAGCACTTGAACGACGTTCGGGTGGCGGATCGAAGCGGCGATGCGCGCTTCGCGCAGGAACGATTCCGCCATCGCTTGGCTAACCCGCGGCGCTCCCCACAGCAGCTTGAGCGCGACCGGCCGCTCGAGGCGCTCGTCGCGCGCAAGATAGACCGCAGCCATCCCCCCTTCGCCGAGCAAGCGCTCGACTCGGTATCGAGCGTCGATAAGATCTCCGACGTTCATTCGCGAAGGGGTGCGCAGACGGGGGGCGAGCCAAGCGCGCCTGGGGGCACTACCCTTTTCGTGCTGAAGCACGGCCAGGGCACCACGCGCGGGCGCCCAGCCTAGCACGGCAGACCCACATCTACGCCGACCTACGGTCCGGCGTCCGGGTCGCCTTCGTCCGGGCACTCGTCGTAGCAGCGCACGCTGCCGTCGGGGCACTGCAGCTGATCTTCCGACCAGCACTCCGCAAACCCGCAACCTTCCGGCTCATCACAGAGCAGGACGCAGGTCGCGCCATCGAGGCACTTGTGGCCGTTACAACCGCTCGCGTCGGTGCACTTGATCTCGCAGACCGCGTCCTGGCCGGTGCATTCGACGTCGCAGGTGCCGGACTGCCTGCAGTCGATATCGCAGATGGCATCGGTACAGCCGAGCTCGCAGGTGACCGTGCCCTGGCAATCCACCTTGCAGATCTCACCGTCGTCGCAAGTCGTGCGGCACGCGCTGGCTTCGATGCACTCGACGGTGCAGACCGGGTTGATGCAGTCCGGCGCACACTCGCCGGACGTGCACTCGAGCGTCGGCGAAGGGCATTTGCCGTCGATGCACTCCGCCTCGACCGGAGAGCCGCACGCGGCGCCGTCCGGGAGCGGCGTGAGCAGGCACTTGCGCTGTGCTTCGTCACAGGTGCCGCGATTGCATTCCTGATCGCAGTCGAGCTCGTCGCCGCTCCTGCAGACCTCGTTCCGGCAGTAGTCCCGGCCGGTGCAGAAAAACCCGTCCTCACAGGGTTCAAAATCGCCTTTGCCGGTGCAGACGGTGATCGGCGGCGGTCCCGCATCAGGCAGCGGCACGGAGGCGTCATCGATCGGCATGATGTTGCCGGCGCTGCCGCCCTGCCCGCTGCGACCACCGATGCCACCGGCGCCGCTGCTGATCTGGCCGCTCGATCCACCCGAGCCACCGGATTGTCCAGCGACGGTGCCCGCCGTTCCGCCGCTGCCGCCGCTGCCGGCCTCGAACGGCAAGGGGTTGTTCGAGTCCTCGAGCGGATCGAAGCCGATGGCCGCGCAACCGCCGAGCGCCGCGAGCAGCGCTCCGAACACCACGATCTGCCCACCCGAGCGAACGTTCGTTACCAAACAACACCCCATCAGCGTGCCGGCCGACGCACGTAGTAATGTACTCCGGCGATCGGGTGTTGGACACGCACCGCGAGCGCGCGACCTGCAGGCGGCACAGAAACAGCCTCCGCGAACCGGCCGTCCCCGCCGACCGTCAGGGCGACATTGCCCACACGTACCATCGAGCCGGCCAGCGCGGCGCCGGCGACGCGCACGCTGCCGCTCGTCGAAAACACGAGGTCTTTCGGCTCGCTGAGCTGGGCCGTGCGCGCGGTGTCGTCGAACGTGACGCGCAGCGTGGTCTCCGGCGAGCGCGCTCCCCCGGCGCCCAAGGAAAATCTGTATTCGCCTTCGCGCACGCGGCCGGAGCGCAGCCGGATCTCGGGCTTGCTGCCTTGTTCGCGAATCGTCACGCCGCCTTCGGCGATCAGCTCGAGGTCGTAGCTCGCGGCCTCGGGTGCTTGGGGCCAGCGCAGGCGCAGCTCGGGCAACAGGTTTTGATAGCGGAGGTTGTAGCGGCGGCCGTCCGCGTCGAGCGAAATCTTCGGCGCCGTGCGCGGCAAGCTGCGACCGCCGGAGTCGCGCACGACGCGCAACATGCCGTTGCCTCGCGTGCTGCCTGCAGCATCGCCGATGCAGCGCACGCTGTAGCGGAAGCTGCCGGCGCCGAGCCGCAACGCGGGCGTCGTCGGCGCACGGACGCGGCGTGTATTGCTGCGCAGCTCGCGCACGTCGAGCTCGACGCCCTTCTCGCAGCCCTGCGTCCCGAAGCCGACGGTGATCGGTGGCCGCGGATCGTGCACCGTCGCGGTCTCGCCTGCGGGGATCTCGAGCTCGAAGACCTCGAGCGACGCTTCGAGGCCGACCTCTGCGGCACCGGGCGCGACCGGATCGTCGATGACCGGCGCAGGCGCTACCGCCACGGGCGCGGGCGCGACCACCTCGCGCTCCACCTCGATGCGACCGACCGCGAGCGCGAGCGTCTGCCCGGACTCCGCGCTGATCACCTCGTTGCCGCGCTCGACCTGGGCGCGACCGACCGCGACCTCGAGGCCGACGCCGTCCTTGCCGCTGCGCTTGACGCGCACGCGGCTGTTCTTCGCTACGCGAGCGATGCCCGCAGGCGCCTCGATCAGCAGCTCGCTCGCACCCGACTCGAGCTCGATGCTGCCCGTTTCGACGTCGAACGAGCCTTGTCGCGCGCCGCCTTCGTTGCTGGGCGCGACATCGGAGAAGCGCACCACCGTGTCGGCCTCGACGCGCAACCGCCCATCGGGCAGCAGCGCGAGCTCGGCGCGCGCGCCTTGGCCGGTCCGCAAGCCGTCGCCGACCCCGAACACGCTGCCCGCCGGCGCACCGCGCCATGTGCCCTGCGACGCTGCGAAGTCACGCTGCACCGGGCCGACGATCGCGCGCAGCTCGGCGACGTCGCCTTCGCCGCAGGCACCACAGCTCGCGATGCCAAATACGCAGGCGAGCCATGCCGCACGTGCACCCACGCGGGCGCCGAGCCCCGGCGCAGCGATCACGGCTGCCTCACCAGATCGACCGGCAGCACCGTTACGCCATCGCGCTCGACGTCCGCGACGCGCTGTTGCGGCTCGTAGCCGGGCGCGGTCACGAGCACCTCGTAGCGGCCGGGCGCGACGTCGATCGAGAACGTACCGTCGCGCGCGGCGCTGAGCACGCGACCGAGCGGCTCGATCCGGATCGTCGCGTTGAGCGGCGCGCCTGCATAGCCGCGCACGGTGCCGCGGATTTGGCCTTCGGGTAGCGCTTCGGCGAGCACCAGCTCCGAGCTCAGCTCACCCTGTACCGGCGCCACGACATTCAGCTGCATATCGCGCAAGCCGAGCGCGCGCGCGCTCAACTGAAGCGGACCCGCGGGCAGGTCGCGCAGCGCAAACGTTCCGTCCTCGGTCGTAGTCATTTCAGCGAGCGGCGCCGCATCGCCTGTGCTGCCTTCGGGCAAGGTGTACGCGCCGATCACCACGCTGGGCCTCGGCATGCCGTCCGGACCTAGCACACGGCCGACCAGCGCGCCGCGCCCGCGCGGCAGTGCCCAGTCGCCCAAGTCGAACGTGGTGCTGCTGAGCATGATCTCGAGCTGGCCCGATACGCGGTGCTCAGCGTGAGCGCGCAGCATCAGCCGCGTACCTTGCGTCGAGGCCAGCGAGAAGGCGCCGGTCTGGTCGGTGGTCGCGCTCCGCGTCTGTTTGCGCGCCGCGTCCGTGGCGACGACGGTTGCGCCAGCGATCGGCTCACCCAGCTCGTCGACGATGTGCCCGATCAACACCGCCGGCCGCTCCTGCACGACCTTGGCGAAGCGTGCGCTCAGGCCGACGCCCAGCACCACGCGCGGCTCGATCGGCACGAGCGGATCAGTGGGCTCGATGCTCGGGCGCGCGCTCGGCGATAGGCTCAAGAACCCATCGAGCGCGAGCAAAGGCGTGAAGCTATAGCGCACGCCGCCGGTGATCCGGATCGGCGACTCGAACGCGCCGGGCGCGCGCGGGCCGACCAACAGATCCCAGCCCAGCTCGCCGATCACGAGCAGCTGCGCGCTCGCGCTGTACGTGCCGCCGACGCCGAACAGGATCGCGCTCGAGTCGCTCGCGCCCAGCGCGATCCGGTCGCCCGCCGGCAGCTCTTGCGGCTCGGCGATGCCTTCACCGCTGCGATCGATGCGCACGCCGAGCAGCGCGCCCAGCAATAGCTTCGGGTGCACGCCGCTGTAGCTACCGAGCGCGCGCAGCTCCGGCGTGATCGACTCGAGGCCTCGGCCGGCGCTGTCGGCACCGGGCAGGATCACGGCGAGCTCGCCGCCGGCGGTGAAGCCGTCGCCGACATCGGCGCGCGCGCGCGTGTGCAGGCGCGTCGAGAGCAGAAAGCTGGAATCGCCTTTGCTATCACCGCCCGCGTGGGTATCGAGGCGGCCGGCGATCCGCGCGCCGAACGCGATCGTGTCGGCCAGCGCGTAGCTACCGGCGGCTTCGATCATCAAGCGGTGGTGCGCATCGCGCACGTGCTCGACCGAGTCGGTGTAGCCATAGGCGAGCGTACCGGCCGCCACCAGACCTTCATCGAACGCGGTCGCGAACGGAACCTTGCGCACGCCGGGCAGCGCATCCGGTGCAACGCCAGGATCTTGTGCGGCTGGCGGTTGCGCAGCCGACTCTTGTGCATGCGCGACGGACGCGAGCGCGAGCAGCGCAAACGCCGTGAGCACCGTCGCCGCTTGCTGCACGGCGTAAGCAGCGCGCCTCACGGTCCAACCACCGCCGGCTGGAACACCACCGGGAAGCGCGCCTCGCTGGCCGCGCCCGCAGTCGGAAAGCTCAAGCCGTCGATCACCGCTTGCAAGCAAGCGCGAACGGCCGGCGGAGCGCTGGTGCTGGTCGTCGTCACCTGCGCGCGTTCTACGCGACCTGCGGGCGACACGCGCAGCGAAACGTCATACGCGACCGCCGGTAGCGGCGGTTGGCCAGCGGTGAGCGCTGCCACCATCGCTTGCTCGTAGCAGCGCTGTAAGTCGCCTTGAGCCGTACTGAGCACGGACGCGAGCGCTTCGGATGAGAGGCCGTGCGCCGGCGGCGGCGCGGGCGCGGGCACCGGGGGTGCTTCTTGCGATTCGGGCGGGCTGACCTCTTTGAGCTCGATCGCGGCCGCCTCGGCGGCGGCGGGCGCGACTGCGACGTGCACGGGGCTTTGGGCGGCGGCCAGCCCATGCGCCGCTGGGGCCTCGTGCGTCGGCTCGACGACCCCTTCGATCGTGGCCGTTTCAGCTACGGGCGCGGTGGCATGCGAGCCGGGGCCGAGCGTCACGATGTACGCGATCGCGCCCAGCGCGATCACCGCGCCCATCCCGAGCGCGATCATCTGGAGCGCACTCAGGCCATGCGGTTGCGGCGCGCGGGGCGGCGTGAGCGGGGCGCTCGGCTCCGACGGCAGCGCGCTCATGCCCAACGTGTTGGCGTCGTGGGCCGTCGAGCGCCCTTCGACCGCCGACGCCAGCGCGCCGGCCATCTCACGCGCCGAGCTCCAGCGCTTCTCGGGATCCTTGCGCAGCGAACGCTCTATCACCGCGTGCACGCGCGGCGGCAGATCCGGACGCAGCGCGCCGATCGGCACGTGGTCGTGCGTCGCGATCGACACGACGAGCGACTGAAAGCTGTCCCCACCATAGGGTGGCGCGCCGGACAGCGCTTGATAGAGCAGCGCGCCGACCGACCACAGGTCCGCGCGCGCGTCGACGCTGCGGCCGAGCGCTTGCTCCGGGCTCATGTACAGCGGCGTGCCGAGCACGGCGCCGGCCCGCGTGAGCTTCGGATCACTGTCGCGCTCTTGGGCTTCGCTGGCGATTACGCCGGCCACGCCGAAATCGAGCAACTTGACCTCGATCTCAGCGGCGCCGGCGTGCTGCAAGAACACGTTCTCGGGCTTGATGTCGCGGTGCACGAAGCCCGCCGCGTGCGCAGCGTCGAGGATGTCGAGCAGCTCGAGCACGATCTCGGCGATCTCTTGCAAGTGCATGCGGCGCCCTTTCAGCGCCGCCGACAGCGTCTCGCCGTGCAAGACCTCCATTACGAGATACAGCGAGCCGTCCTCGGCGTGCCCGCCGTCGAGCACTTCGACGATGCCGGTGTGACCGATCGAGCCGGGCGCACGCGCCTCGCGCACGAAGCGCTCCGCAGCGATGCGCGAGCGCGCGATGTGTGGATGCATCAGCTTCACCGCGACGCGGCGCTGCGTGAACGCGTGCAGCGCCTCGTAGACGGAGCCCATGCCCCCGCTGCCGAGCAGCCGCTCGAGGTGGTACTTGCCGGCAAGCACCTCCCCGACCCGTGATCGCGGCTCATCCATGAAGCCTTAAGCGTAACACCGGCCTTTCGGGTGCCGCCTGCTTCTTGAGAGGCCGCTCGCGCGCCGCGTACCATGGACGATGCGCTTAGCGACCAGCCCGGGCGGGCGGGACTGGTCCATGTTAGGAGCCGCTCGTGCGTTGTGCTCGTACGTCGACTTACGTGGTCTTGGCTTTGGCCGGCCTCTTGGCCTGCGGGCAGCTCGCGCTTGCTTGCAGTCTCGACAAAACGCCCACACCCAACGGCCTGCCCCGGCCCCCGGATGACGCCGGCGCGGACGGCGCCGTGGACGCGGCCGTCGATGCCGGTATGGACGCCGGCCCGACCGTGCCTTCGCTGGTCGAAGGTGCCGAGGTCGAACGCCTGAGCAGCTTGATGCTGGACGCGGCCGTCGAGCGCATCGAGCTCGCGGGCGAGCACGTGGTGGCTTTGCACGACGACAGCGGTGCATCGGTCATCGACCTCACCGACCCGCGCTCACCGCGCGTTGCCTCGGTGATCGCGACCGCCGATGAAGTCGTCGCGGTGCGCTACGACCAAGCGCAGCAGGTCGCGTTTCTACTGACCGAAAGTGGCGACCTGCGAGCGCTTCGACTGAGTGATCCGAGCGCGCCCGCGCCGCGCGGCGTGCTGCAAGTGCCGATCCCGGATGGCGAGAACGCGAGCAACGCGTTCAAGGACCTCGCGCGTACGGGCGGCCGGCTGTATGCGCTCGCCTCCGCGCACATCGTGCCGATCGACATCGCCTTTGCCGGCGATGGCGAGGTCGCGCTCAGCGCCTTGGCCGCGGTCGCAATCGATGCGGGCGCGCAGCGCATCGCGCCGAACGGCCCCGGGCTGTACGTCGCGTTCGAAGGTGGCATCGTGCGCTCGTTCAACGCGACCGCCGCGCCGGCCGAGGTCGACGAAGTGAGCCTCGGCGCCGAGATCCTGGGCTGGTCGGTGCGCGGGCAACGGCTCTGGGTCGCGCTCGAGGACGTCGGCGTGCGCGCGCTTTGGATCCGACCGGGCGAGCCGCTCGACATCGAGCTGCGCGCAAGCGAGCTGAGCGACGTGAAGCTGCTCGCCCGCGGTGGTCAGGCGCTGGCCGTGGCGCTCGATCGCGGGCGCATCGCCGTGCTCGACGTCTCGGAGACCGCTACGCCGCGCGGCATCGCGCTGCACGAAAGCAGCGTGCCGGATTGGATCGCGGTCGCACACGGCAACCTGCTCTTGGGCACCGGCCGAGAGCTGCACGTGGTCGGCGTGCCGCCGTTCGTAGAGCGCGGCGTGCCTTCGAATGCGCGCCAAGCCGCGCCGCGCCACGGCCGCACCGTGATCGGCTTCAGCAAACCGCTCGATCCGAGCGCCGTCACGCTCGAGTCGATCTCGCTGCGCTGCGATGGGCAGCTCGTGCCGGCGATCCCGAATCTCTCGCTCGACGGGCAGAGCGTGGCGCTGCTGCCGACCGGCGAGCTACCGGCCGGCGGCGATTGCCAGGTCCGCCTGCGCGGCGTGCGCGACCCGCTCGGCTTGAGCGCGTCGTCGCTGCCGGCGTGGCTGGGCTTCAAAGCCAAAGAAGGCATCGAAGGCTTCGTGCACAACGGTCCGAGCACCGAGCCGCACACCGCCGAAGGCCGCATGACCGGTTGGACGCGCACCGCCGTGGACGGCTTCGAGTACTTCGACATCGCGCCGGCCTCGGGCGTGAACGGCGACCTGTACGTCGACTTCGATGGCACGCGGCTGTGGTTCTTCTTCGATGCGGTCGAGCAACGCGACGTGCTGCAGCGCGAGTGCGCTGCGGTGTTCACCGGCTTCGTCGAGTCCGGCCTCGCGCGCTTCACTACGCGCGTGTTCGGCGATCAAACCATCGCGAGCGACGGGCCGCGAGCGGTCGGCGGCTACGCGTACGGCTCGACGATAGGCTCGCGCGAGCCGCACGGCTCGTTCGAGCTCGCGATCGAAGCTGCTACAGGTGGCTTCGCGTTGCAGCTGTATTTGCCGAGCACCACCCGCGGCTGCCAGCAGAGCGTCCGCGAGCCGGTGGTGTTCAGCGGCATGTGCGACGAGACTGGCTGCACCGTCGACGGCCGAGGCGCGGTCGACGCGCCGGCCACGCCTTCCCAGATCGCGCCGGCCGAGACGACGGCCGAGGCACCTACGATCCGGTTCAACGTGTCCAACGCGCTGATGAGCCTGCCCGAGACGCAGGTGGAGCTCGCAACCCAAGGCGACGCGGCCCGAACCGTGTATCGCGCCACGACGTTCGGCGGCTCGATCGACGTCCCGGCCGGCGTGCTTTCGAGCGGCGCGACCTTCGACGTACGCGCGACCGCGCACAACATCGCCGGCATCTCGCCCACCGCAACCCGCACGCTCACCGTGCTCGAAGCGCCGTAAGCTCGCCCGCCCCCGGTTCTCGAGCAGGGATGCCCCCAAACGGGCATCTCATAACAGGTCGTGATACTACCGCGCGCCGATGGCAGGACCCGCTTCAGAGCCCGCTGAGCGCGCGCGTCGCGGCGTCGTCGCGTGGCTGAAGGCGCGAGCTGGCTCCGTGATCGCGGTGGCGCTGGTCGCGACCGGGGTGCCGTTGTGTTTCCTCGATACGCCGATGTGGTGGCTCGGCGGGTCGTTGATCGCGGCCGCGCTGTCGTTGGCCGCCGGGACCTGGTCGGAGACGCTGGCCGCGATCGGCGCTCGGTTGCGTGCGCCGCGCAGGCTGCTCGGCCGAGAGCGCGAGCCGCTCGCGGTGCTGGCCGAATGCGCGTGCGTGCTCGCGGTGATCGCGGTGGGCGTCGTGATGATGCACGACGTGCTCGGCGGCCACCGGCCGGTCAGCCGCGACCACACCGTGCACTTCGCAAAGGCGTGGCTGCTGCACAACGAGCTGCTGCCGCACGGTGAGCTCTACGGTTGGACCCACGCCTGGTTCGCGGGCTACCCGGCGAACTATCTGTACCCGCCGGGCGCCGACCTCTGGGTGAACCTGGTGCACGCGCTCGGCCTCGGCGCGCTCGACTTCAGCCAGGCGTACGCCTACGCGTTCTTGCTCTTTCACGTGCTGACCGGCGTGTCGACCTACGTGTTCGCGCGTTCGTTCGCCGGCCGCGGCGCTTCGCTGATCGCGGCGGTGCTGTGCGTGAGCGACCCAGGCTCGTTCCGCTTCGGCGGCTGGAAGTACACCGTCGAGTACGGCGTGTGGCCGCAGGCGCTGTCGCTCAGCTTCAGCTTGCTCGGCTTCGCGGCGCTCAAGGGCATCGCCGAGACCCGCAAGCTCGCGCCGATCGCCATGTTCGGGTTCTGGATGGGCCTCGCGGTCATCACCCATCCGATTCAGATTCTGTTCATCGCGCTCGCGGTGCTGGTCGCGCTGGTGTCGGCGGTGGTCGCGCGCGGCGTGCGGGCGGCGACGGTCGCGTTCCGCTTGCTGCTCGGCCTGGTGCTCTCGACGTGGGTCGGTGCCTTGTGGCTGATCCCGTTCTTCTCGGCGCGCGCCGAGACCAATCAGATGGGCGTGTGGTGGGACACGACCTATGAGATGGCCAAGGCGCTGCTCAACGTGGCGCTGTTCCCGGGCACGCTCGGCTACGTCTTCGCGTTCGGCCTCTTGGGCGTGATCCTGCTGCTGCGCGCCCAGCGCTTCATGCCGCTGTTCGTCGCGCTGATGGCGGTCGTGGTGCCGGCGGTGACCAACAGCACGGTGATCGACGAGCTGCACCTCGCGAACGTCGCCCACGCCTTCGCCAAGATCCAATGGGTGCGGCTGTCGACGATGGTCAAGCCGTTCTGGTTCGCGCTCGCGGCGTACGCGTTGGTCGCGGTGCTCATGCAGGCGCGCGCGCTGACTGCGCGCGAGCAGGCGAGCGACGCCACGCCCAAAGCCTCGATCGTGCGCCGCTCGGTGCTGGCCGGCCTGACCGCGTTGATCGTGCTGCCGGTGCTCGTGCCGCTCGGCGAGGCGTTCGTCACCCACTACATGCTGCGCACGATCATGACCGACGTCGATCGGCCGGACGCTAACGATCGCGCGCGGCTCGAGCGCTGGCTGAAGACCAACCTGCCCAAGGACGGCTTCTATCGCGTCGGCGTGTTCACCGGCGACCAGCACGACTTGCTCGACATCGGCACGGTGATCGACCGCCCGCTGTACAAGCGCGGCTTCACGCCGGCCTCGAACTTCGTGTATCAGCCGAAAGAGCGCATGCCCTCGATCGTCGAGGCGGTCTCCGTGCGCTACGCGCTCTCGAAGTATCCGCTGCCGAGCGACCAGTTCGTGCAAGAGCAGCGCTTCGGGATCTGGGGCGTGTACCGCTTCCTCGGCTACCGGCCCGAGCCGTACCGCATCCTCGAAGGCCAGGGGAAGATCACGCTCGAGCGCTTCGGCCGCGAAGAGATCAAGCTGCGCGCCGCGCCCGGTGCCAAGGGGCGGCTGCGCATCAACGTCAGCTACTTCTCGCGCTGGAAGGCGTATCGCGACGGCAAGCGCGTGCCGATCACGGTCACGTACCTGCGCGACTCCCAAGAGGACACCGGCTTCATCACCGTGCCGCTCGAGCCGGGCGAGTACCGCTTCGCGTTCGAGCGCACGCTGGGCGACCGGATGGCTGCACCGATCGGCCTGCTCGGTATGCTGGTCTGCGCCGCGCTCACCTTGGCCGACCGCCGCGAGCGCTTCCTCGCGCGGCTGCAACGCGGCGTGCTCGCCGCGAGCGGCGCGTTCGATCGCTTGTCGGAAGCGCGCTTCGTGTTCCTGCGGCGCTCGGCGCTGGCGCTGGCCGTGATCGGTGCCGTGGTCGGGTTCATCGCGCTCGGCACGTGGAAGCCGCCGATCCAGATCGCCGAGCTGCCGGGGCTCGACATCGCGCGCGTGCGCTTCGACTTCGTGGAGCGCATCTCCACCGCCAGCGCCGGCATTCGCTACCCGCAGTCGTATCGGCCCTGCATGCACCTCGGCGACCGGCTGGTGTGCCGCGACGAGAGCGGCGAGCTCGACATCAACAACTACATCGGCAACAACCCGGCCACGCTCAAGGACTACATCCTCGTGCGCTGCCTGCGCGCGCGGCCAGTTGCGAACGCCACGCTGTACATCGAGTATCCGAGCGTGCCGATCGGCGATTCGCTGATCGGTTACTACGGCGTCGAGCGCGAGGGCCGCTTGATGAGCAAGCGGCGGCCGGTCGAGCTGCGCATCACCGTAGCCGGCAAAGAGGTGTATCTGAACAACACCCAGTCGGATAACCAGATCCACGCGTTCAAGATCCCGATGCGCGAGAAGCTCACGCCGAAGGACGCCGAGCGCCGCCGCACCACCGTCGGCTTCTCGGTGCGCGCCGAGAACGTCAGCCGGCGCTACTTCTG
>Ga0193752_1002206_pt1 | contig 14924 bp, 10 predicted proteins | sample H1c1metaG_FD_144924 | JGI IMG/M metagenome (GOLD analysis project Ga0193752, IMG submission 144924) | Soil microbial communities from a riparian zone of the East river system, Colorado, United States - H1c1 | ecosystem: Environmental > Terrestrial > Soil > Riparian zone | place: USA: East River... | reverse complement strand
TCCCAAATCTGATCCTATGAGAAGTTTAAAGTACCCACTCATGTTCCATTTTATTTTTGCGATCGTATTGTGTATCTCATGCAGTAAGAATACTGCTGATGAGATCATTGATCCTCCTGGTGGTGGTGGCGGGGGTGGAGGCACTGCTTGTACCCCAACAAAAACAGCAGCAGAGAATATACAAATATTTCCTGCTGATAATCCCTGGAATAAAGACATATCAGCATCACCCATTGATCCATATAATACCCAGATCATAGCTGCTATTGCTGCACCGGCAATAAAAGCTGATTTTGGAAGTGGCTTATGGCAGGGAGCCCCAATAGGTATTCCTTATATAGTTGTGTGTGGCAACCAGCCAAAAACACCAATCAATTTTACTGATTATGGAGATGAGAGCGATCCGGGCCCTTACCCAATTCCATTGAATGCTCCTATTGAAGGTAATGGTAATGGTGATGCCCATGTTATTGCGGTTGATGTAGAAAATAAAATGCTGTACGAACTTTTTTATGCAAGGGTTAATGGCAACCGCTGGGATGCATCTTCGGGTGCTGTTTTTAATTTAGCATCCAATCAAATGCGGCCCGAAACATGGACATCTGCCGATGCTGCCGGCCTGCCGATATTCCCCGGACTTGTACGATATGAAGAAGTTTTAAAAGGAGAAATAGATCACCCTATACGTTTTACACTAACCAGTAATAATGTAAAGCCTGCCTATATCTATCCTGCCCGCCATAAAGTAAGCAGCAGCGGTGGACAATACAGCCTGCCTTTCGGCGCAAGGATAAGGTTAAAAGCAGGTTTTGATATCAGTGGTTATTCCGCAACCAACCAAATTATCCTGCTTGCCATGAAAAAATACGGGCTTATCCTGGCCGATATTGGCAGTAACTTATACATAACAGGAGCACCGGATGAAAGATGGAATAATACTGACCTGCAGAAATTAGGGCAGGTTCATGGGAGCGATTTTGAAGTGGTGAAATTCAATAATTGAAAACTCAATAACCATTTAGAAATTGTAGCAGGAGTTGCGTAAATTTATGATTGGGTGCAGTTTGTTATGATTCGGAATGAAAAAAGCAATTTATATATTGATCTTCCTGGTAACCGTTTTTGGATTTAATATCCAGCCGGTAAAGAAATTTTTATCTACTATAGCGATCGGTAAACATACTTACAAAATATACAAGTTCACAAAATATGTTCATGACGAAAACAGGAATAAGGATTTCTTTGTAGTGTATGGAAAAAATGATCATCAACAGTGTGGTGCATATATGTTAGACAAGACTAATGATACAATTCTTGTAAGAGGTCAATTTTCATTCAATGATAAGTATTAAGAGTTTCGTGAATATTATGCTAACACAATTTATGATTCAGTAGTAAAGCGTTTTATCCGAATAAGAATGGCCAGCTGATCTTACTCAGATTTATCGAATACAAAAATGGAGTTGAAAAAATTACGAAGTATTGAAATTCAACCTTTCATCGCTGTGGGTGTTCCTCTCTTTCAAATGTAACGCATTTTCCCCTGTCGAACGCCCCTGTCTTGTCTCCGACAAGCAGGAACCTCAAGCCCGCTGCTAATTACCAGAACAGTGCTTATGAGCTGATATTTAATCGTAGTACTTGCCGCAATTAATTATAAGCTGCTTGTCGGAGACAAGGCAGCGGCGCTCAAAATTTATGATTGAGTGCAGTTGGTTGTGATCCTCCAAAAAGTCTGACCTGTGTCGAGGAATGCCCATGCATCAAAACTGAAACGAATTAAAGTTGCGTGAATACCCTTTTCTCGGAATTTTCATACAAAAGCTCGATATAAACAGGCTGCTTTTTATCGACAGTGATATTAAGTGTGGGGTATTTATTTCCTGTTATATTATAAAGCAGCAATTTAAATTCAGACTTACCTTCTGATAAATCTTCATTCCAAAAGCATACTTTAGTAAGTATTCGGAAAACTGCGAACTGTCTCTTACTTTTCGCATAGCTAATAACTATACTATCGCTAGTGACGTTAAAGTTTAACGCTAATTTTAATCGTAAACTATCTTTCCCATCATTTAGAAAATTCGTAGTATAATTTTGCTGAGGACAATTTGACTGGGCAAGAATGGTGCCTTGAAAAGCAAGCAAAAAAATAGTTAGAATTAAATTGTTCATAGAAATACTAATTTTTCTGATCCGTCTTTTTGTTATCAATAATCTTTAAAATAAATACCTCAGAAAAAGGTAACAAAATACTCCCTATTAATAATGGGATATAAAAAACATATAACATTTGATCACGAAGCAAAATAAATATATTAAATGTTCTGTAAAGACTCGCAAGAAACCACACAGATAAGACACCTAGGGTTACTTTAACGATCAATTTAAAAGAATGATTTTTATTGTTAAAAAATAATCTCGCTATTATTACTTGCAACAGATAAATCAGAGTTAAGAATTTTATAAAATTTGAAAATTTCCAGCTTTGTATATCCCTTCTTAAATAAGCATCTGTTGTTGATTCTATGATGGGCTTTGATAATAACTCATATAAAAAAAAACAAAGCACAGATAACAAAATAACATTTAGCAGAAAGATAATTATTGATACAAAATTCCGTTTTAGCATCCCATTGCTGTTTTTAATTGTGCCCATGTTATAGTACCTAGTAAAAAATCATCTACATCGTCCCATTTGGGACGTGCAATAATTTTTGGTGTTGCAAAGGCTGATGCTTGCCCACCAGGAAGGCTATTAATAAAGCTAATCATATTACTTTGCATATTTGTCCATAATTGATCGCCGCCATGGAATATTGTATTCTCTATACCCAAAAGTACATCTATATCATGCCATACTCTGTCAACTCCCATAGTATAAAACGTATATTCAGTTGGATTCCCTGTTGAATTGTAAATACCAAAAGCTCTATTCCCTCCCACAGGATGAGTAAAATCTAAAGGACTACGTAAAGTGCTAAACATTACTTGATGTGATTCATGGTTATATGGAGGGGAATTGTAATTCTCATATTTAGATTCTATGACAGTTCCATCATTTAGAGTAATCCCAATGTGTACTAAAGCTCCTAAGGAATTTTGATAAGAGGTATTAAATTTTGCAGAATCATAAATAGAAGGACCAAAGCCACCTAATACATAGCTGTATGGTTCAAAAGTGTTACTGGGTTGAGCAAAAGTATTTATATTCTTTCTGAAATATTCCAATAAAGATTGAGCTGTGTAGCCAGTAGGCAATTGAATTATTTTTACAGGAAAAAAATCACAATTAACAATAGTACCTGCAGCAGCAGAAAGTGTCTGCTGATACATCGGCAAAGGAGGGTCATATGAAGAGCTTGTAAATAAATTATTTACTGAGTCTATTCTATCTTGCAAAGCGCCTGGCAACTCATATTGTGCAATATCTTGCCACATAGTTCCAAATCCATGAGGATTAAGGGGCATTATATTCAAACTGTCACAAGGCTCTAAGGCTTCAGGATTAGCAGTTAATTTGTTGTACAAATCCGAAATTCTTGAGTATAAGTAGCCATGTGAATCTCTTGATGGCCAAGGATTTTGCCCGGAAGGATTACATTCTTCTGGTACAAAACTGTTTGTTATAGTTGCACCAAATTCTTCCGAGCAACCAATACCACCACCACCCGGTCCAGAAGGAGGAAATGGCCATGTATTATTACCACCTGATCCAGAACCGCCACCACCTGGGCTACCACCTCCGCTTTCACCTCCAGTTTCATACGTGAAACAAATATTAGAATAGCTGTCCACATAACAGTCAATTGTATTATTAGTGCTTGTGCCTGAAAAAGTATTACATATATTAGTTCTCGTCCTAACTGTATAACATATTTCGTATTCATAATTGTTAATGGTTGTACCATCAGCAAAGCCCTCCTTTTCAGAACTGTCATTAAGCACTAGGTATCTTTGGATGCTTGCTGTATCGCTATAATCAGTACTGTTATTGAACATCCTTTTGTCTTTGACTTTAAACTCTGTAGATCCAAACACATCCCTATCCATAGCCATCATTCTTACAGCATATTCTTCAGAACTAGTTACACTGGTAGATGATGACGGTGTCTTAAATGGAAAATTTACATAGTCATTTTGCCTGTATATTTTTATATTAACAGAATCATCAACAGTAGCTTTTAAAAATCCGGTCACATATTGATCAGCGCTTACTACTAAGGGAATATATACAGTAGTATCTTCTAAGCCTTCCGGATCAAAACTCGCTGTATTACCTTTTTGTTTATGTCTTACTAATCTTGACTTATCCCAGATAGGAAAACCTTCCTTAGCAATAAAGGCTGTTATAAATTCCTTTGATTTATTCTGCCTTTCTAATTCCTTAGCAATTCTTTTTAACACAGGAGAAGCATTAGCTGGGAGCTTAAAGAAATTTTCCGGTGTTTCTGCTATAATTTCCTTCTTAGTACTATTAGCAACTAAGGTATCTGCTTTTTTACATGAGTTTACTAGCAGAACAGTCAAACAAATTACTAAGCATGAAAAAAAGCATGTTGAAGGTGAATTTGAGTTTTTTTGTTGCATGGAGGGCAAGTTTATTAGATTAGGGACTGAACAATTGTTTCCAAATCTAAGTTTTCCCTTTTACCTCAGCAATACCTCAAAGTGGTAACTTTTGTGGCAAGATCATATTTAACGAACTCTAATTTAGTTTAGGGAAGAGAAGGGCTATGAAAGATCCTTATAGAAGATGTACAGTTAGAGTCCCAATAGGTCAGAAGCCTTAGCTGATCTTACTCAGATTTATCGAATATAAAAACGGGGTTGGAAAATTACGAAGTATTGAAATTCAACCTGGCACCAACAAAGTTCAGTTCAGTAAGCTTTCCCTTTATTAAAAGAAACACTCTCTATCCATGTTTTCACTTCAATCGTGTTCCTGCCCATCTTTTTTGATAATCTTTCGAGTAAAGCATCTTCTTCTCCGAATTCATATTCCAGGTCTTCATCGGTAAGCAAATGATCGATCTCTTTTAATTTTTCTTTTACTTCAACCCAGGGGGCTTCTATTTTTAGTTGTGTAGGCATAAAACCTGTAGTACAAGTTCTGAGCCAGATTATATTTTACCCTTTCAAAACCTCAGCGCTTCAAACAATCCCCGTATAAGTATTAAAAGAAATATCAGGACTAAGCGCCTCCATGCCTTCCCGGGCTGGTCTTCAATTAAATACAGGTAGCGCAGCGGCAGGTAAAAGAGCATATATACAAAACAAAGAAAAATAAACAACAGGCATATATCGCCAAAACTATCCATGCGCATATGTGCCATAGCGCTCAATATGCTGTTTTCCCAAAAAACAAAAGACAACATAGAAACGGCTGTAATAAGTAAAATATCGCCAACCAGTTCCCGGGTAAACAGGTATTTTTCTGTGAGTATTTTTTTGCTTTTGCCTCCCGGCCTGAAGGCAAACCAGGTTGCTATAATTGATACAGCAATGTTGATGAATACCTGCCAGCCTGATGTAGGATGATCTTTTGGCACCGGCGGTAAGCCGACAATATGCCTGGATGCTTCTTCAGCAATAACCACGGCCGCCAGCATGATCAGCCAGTGGCCAATGATGAGAAATAAAAGTAAAGCCGGATGTTTTTGCTGCCTGCCCTGTATTGCCAGGCGGTAGTAAACAGGCCGGTGTTTTACCCACAAACCTATCAAATACAATACAAGGCCGGCAAGCATCCAGCCAGAAAAGGAAGTTGAAGCAGTAAGGTCTTTTAATTGAGGAAAGATCAGGCCCAGCAATAAACTGATAGTAAATACCAGCCAATCGAATATAGCGGGTTTGTTTTGTTTGATACTGTTCCATGTAGCATTCATTATAGAAGGAATTTTACTGGTCTAAAGTTCTTTTATTCTTTCAATTTTAAACAAAATGTTTTGTAGCAGCAAATCATGGAATTATATAACTAATAAAAATAATTGTGGTTATGAAGAGGCATGGTAATTGAACCCGGTTTAGTGAAGGCTGTATTAATACGGCTTAAAAAACAATGGTTAACCTAAATTAATTTATATGAAAAAGATAATTGGCTTTTTATCATTTGCAGTTGTGCTAACTGCTGTTTCATGCAATGACCAGGCTACCAAAGAAGGAGAAGTTAAGCAAACGAAAGATGTTACGATAGAAACAAAAGAGTCCGGGACAAATAATAATGTTAAGACAAAGACTGATGTAGAAGTAGTAGTACCACTACCACCACCTCCTCCATCGCCAAAAGAAGTTTTAAAAAGGTTGCCAAAACCACCTTTACCACCTCCACCTCCATTACCACCATTGCCTAAAAAACGTAAAGGATAAGGAACAGAAATAAAAATTTTAATAGTTATAAATACCTGTGTACCTGTGTGCAGGCAATTGTAATTGAGTTATAAAGGACTTGATAGGCTTTTAGGTGTAATTAGCCTGTATAAATGCATTAAATTTGCTTGCGTTAATCGTATTCCTTACTCAAATTACACTTGCGGGTATTTATTTGCTGCAGCAGGTACTATTAAAATATGAAGCATATCTATAAGCAGTTTTTAATTGCGGCTTTTCTTATAACACAATTTTCTGTGTCGAAAGCACAGTTCAGCGAAACGATCTTTTATGACAGCCTTACCAAAGTAACCAATGATGGTTATATTCATTCAGGAATAGCAGAAGGTAAATTCATATACCTCTCTGGTTCTTCATTCTCTGAACAAAGCCCGCTTCCTACCATTACAAAAACTGATACTGCCGGTAATGTGATCTGGACTGCTGCAGATCATGAGGATCATGAACGTTTTGGTAATTATTATGGTTGGGAGAACGCCATGGCTGCCTGCAAAAGCACTTTTAAATCGGGCAACAGGTTATACACCATTGCACAAGGAGTAGGAACACCATCCAGTACCTATAATGAAATATGGTGCATATCTGATTCAGCGGGTGTGCTTCTATGGAAAACAGTCATCAATGAATATGTTTACAAGATCGTTGACTATAGCGCAACGGAATTGCTGCTGTTAACCAATTTCAATGGCTATAATTATCATATCATCAGTAAAATAACCGGTAAGATACTGTTTAGCAAATTCATTGCGTTCCCCGGCGTATCATTAGTGAATGACCCAAATATCCTGGTTGATGCCCAAAAGAATATCCTTATATCATGGGATGATATTTGCCAGAAATACCGGGATAAGGAATTGACCCAGTTACTGTGGACATCCAACATGCCCAATATTGGTTCGCTGAGAATGATCGATATGGTCATCCAGGATTCGGCACGTTACCTGGTTGTAGGTAATAACTATGCAAGGGCTATAGATTCGCTTACCGGTAACACGGTTTGGTTCAGGCCTGTGCAGGTGGGTTACATACAGGGTACGCAAAGCGGTGGTGATGGTAACCCCAAAGGCATCATTGTTCAGGATTCTTCATTATATATAACCTGGGTATCTCCCTATGTAGGCGGTGTTGATCTTGAAAGGGGTTTTACTTTAACAAGGATAAATACCGGTAATGGCAGTCTTCGCTTTAATGTTGCTTATGATTTTACCGGGTTACCAGCCGACCTGCCTCCTCCTGCCGATGGAGACCTGGATTGGCCAATCGCAATAGGTATGGATGCCAATAAGCAGATATATCTTTCGGGCTCCTATGACCGTGATCCGGGAATGCAGGACCCCGGCAACTGGGGCATTATGAAGATCAACGGGGTAACAGGTGCAAAGATCTATGAATCTACTATTACAGAAGATTCAACAAGAAGAATGGAACGTTCACAGGGGCGTTTTTTGTATTACTTCAATGGGAAAATGTATTGCGCCGGAAATATTCATAAAAAAGAAAGTATCAGCTTTGCAAGGCCGTTGATGCTGTCTTTTGATACGGCATCTGTATACAATGAAAAATTCCGCATCTATCCCGATTTTGTTTGCCGTTATCCTTCATCGCTTATTACCATAGCTCCTTTCAGTAACCAGAAAATGGTCTTACTGAAAAAACTGGGACAATCATCGGTAGTAGAATTAAGAAATACAAATAACCAGCTGATCTGGAGCAAGGCATTCAGCAGCAGTGGAAAATATGTGGTACCACAAAACCTTATAAACCTTGCTGACACAGGCTTTGCAGCTTCCTTCATCATTTATACAAAGAACACCCGCTATAAAGCCAGTATAGGGCTGCCCGATTCCATACTGATGGTAAGGCTTGACACAACAGGCGTTATTGCATACCAACGCAGCATTGCAGTTAATAACAATGATACCATTTTACCTGTACAGATCTACTCGGACAAATTTGGCAAGACCAATTTCATATACCTGATGAAAGGTACCGGCCAGCGCTTCGAGAACCGGAGCTTTATGCTGAATGGTACAGCTACTTCTTTTGGTTACCTCAGCATCAGCGAATACTACACTTACAGGGAGATCCCTAAAATGAAACTGCAAAGGCTGCAGCATTATTTTGGAGATACTTCTGTTATTTATTTTTCGGATGAAGTACCCAATTACCCGTTGAGGAACCGTGGATTTTTGCAGTCTGCCACACAGGCTGCCAATGCGAGCTACCCCGGTTATGGCGGCAAACCCATCGCCGGTTTCTCCAGGGTATATTCTACCATAAAAGTAGATTCTGTATCCCAGTTCATTATGGGTAAAAGTGAAACAGGCACCCCCTTTGGCGCCCGCTATAATCACAGGCTGGCTACACCCCTGGTATGGTCACAGTTATCCGGCTTTACGGGCTCTATGTTCAATGCGGATACATCGGTATCATCCATTTACACAATGGGAACAAAAGGTACAGGCCTGTATCTTTCTAAATTAAGTAAATCAGCAGGATCTGTTATCTGGAATTTTGAACGGGCACCACTAAATACAGGATCATATAACAGCCTCGACCTTAAATACAACCGCATCAAAGAAAGCTTTACGGCAACCGGTTTCCTGGCCGATTCATCTGTAACAGGTACCAGCCGCAGTTATTTTTACATAACACTTGATTCATCAGGTACTATTACCAAAGATATCCTCAGGCCAGGTTTTGGTATAACAGAATCAAGGGTGAATTCGGTTGATGTATTACCAAATGGTATCAATATATATGGCGGTGCTATTGGAACAGGAGAATGGGGAACAGTTGGTTTTTATAATTCAGATTGTGCTGTAGCCAATGTGGTGCCTGCGGTTAGCATTTTAACCCCTTCAACCAGCTTTTGCGGTGCAGGCACACCGGTTACTTTTACAGCAACAGCGCTCAATACAGGATTGAACCCCGTTTATCAATGGCAGGTGAATGGCGTGAACGCAGGTACCAATTCAACCAGTTTTACAACAACAATACTTAATAACAACGACCAGGTAAAACTGGTACTTACCAGCAATGGCAGTTGTTTACTAACAAATACTGCTACCAGCAATATCATCACGATGACGATTGCCAGCGGCACACTGGTGCCTGCAGTTTCAATAACTGCCAGCGCAGTTGCAGTTTGTGCAGGTACACCGGTTAGTTTTACTGCTGTGCCGGTACATCCCGGTACTGCCCCTGTTTATCAGTGGCAGGTGAATGGTGTAAATGCAGGTACCAACTCAAATACATTTACTGTAACACCCAATAATAAAGTGATACTAACCAGTAATGCCGGTTGTTTGCTCACGAATACTGCAACCAGTAATATCATCACAGTTAGTACCGGTACCCCGGTAACACCGGCCGTTTCTATAACAGCCAGCACAACTTCTATCTGTGTTGGTACACCGGTAACATTCACTGCTACATCAACCAATGGCGGTACCAGCCCATCGTATCAATGGCAGGTGAATGGTGTAAATGCAGGTACCAATGCAAGCCAGTTCACTACCAGCAGTTTAGTCAGTGGCGACCAGGTAAGGGTAAGATTAACCAGTAACGGGGCCTGTTTGGTTACACCAACTGCACTGAGTAATGTGATCACCATGACTTCCAATACACAACAGGTTCCGGTAATTACCATATCGGGCAGTACTTTTGTATGGGAACATACACTGCTGACTGCACAGGTGACCAACCCGGGACTCAATCCTGTTTATCAATGGCAGGACAGTACACAGGCACATAACTGCAAAATATCAGTGGGGAAACTTACAGTATCATTAACTTTATTACTTACCTGCCCGGGAATAAGATCAGGTGTTTGCTAACGGTAAGCATTTGTTCCACTCCTGTTACGGTCATGAGTAATAGCCTCACCTTTACTACAAATTTTCAAGGCACAGGCCTTAGTGTTTATCCACAGCCTGCTTCTAATGTATTATATATCGATAATCTAAAATTATCCGACAATTGGGAAACACTTGACCTGGTGACCACTGAAGGAAAAATATGCCTTGCCGGTTTGAACATAAGTAATCAAATAAAGATCACGCTTGATATTGCGCATTTACCCGCCGCTATGTATGTTGCGGTCTTAAGGCGTAAGGATAAAGAACCGGTACAATTTAAATTTCTTAAATTATAGCAGCCAGCTGCTTTACTTATAAGATGCTAATTTTTTAAGGTAGCATCTTTATAAGCCGCCGGACCATTGCCTTGCAAATCAGCATTCCTTGAACGCTTTATCCATTTCTCAATTTCCACCACCCAAAAAACAATGGAAGAAACTAAGAAAATCGTCAGCAGTTCCATAAACGTAAGTGGTTGTGTATGAAAAAAATCATTTAAAAAAGGAACGTATATCACTGCTAACTGCAGCAAAACGGTTCCGCTAACAGCAAGCAGTAATTGCCTGTTACCAAGCAGACCCATTTTAAATAACGATCGTTTTTCACTCCTGATGGCCATCACATGCCAGAGCTGGCAAAAACACAATACAGTAAATACAATAGTTTGCCAGTGTTTATTGCCTGCTTCTATTGCAAACCATTGTGTAGCTATTGTAAGCAAACCGATGAAGAGCCCAACCCACAGCACATGAATGCCCAGTCCTTTTGCAAAAATACTTTCACCGGGATCACGTGGCGGCCTTTTCATGGTATCGGGTTCCGAAGGTTCTGATGCCAGTGCCAATGCAGGAAGACTGTCTGTTACCAGGTTCACCCAAAGTATATGCACCGGCAAAAGCGGAATAGGTAGTCCTAATAAGGGGGCAAGAAAGATGGCCCATATCTCTGCCGCATTTCCGGTAAGAATATACTTAATGAACTTACGGATATTATCATAGATACGCCGCCCTGCTTTTACCGCATTTACAATAGTAGAAAAATTATCATCCAGCAGTATCATATGTGCTGCTTCTTTGGTCACATCTGTTCCGGTAATACCCATGGCTATACCAATATTGGCTTTTTTTAAAGAAGGTGCATCATTCACACCATCTCCTGTCATGGATACAAACTGGCTCTTCTCCTGCAATGCTTCTATTATACTTAATTTTTGCTCAGGCGATACCCTGGCATACACCCTTATATTCAGCACTTCATTTTTCAGATACTCCATTCCTTTTTCTTCCAGCTCCTTACCTGTTGTAACTTTTTGATCTGCTGTTTCAATAATGCCGATCTGTCTTGCAATGGAAGTTGCCGTAAGCGGGTGGTCGCCTGTTATCATAACAGGAATTATTCCTGCTGTTTTACATTGGGTGATTGCATCAACAGCTTCTTCTCTTGGTGGATCTATTAACCCCGTTAACCCTATAAATTCCATACCCGATTCTATAGTTGCAGGATTGATCTCAGCAGGAAGTTCATCGATCAGTTTACCTGCAAACCCGATAACACGCATTCCTTCTGCAGCCATCGCTTCTTCCTTTTCTTTAATGAAGGGGTGCATAGCTATATCGCTTATCATGGCTGTTATTACTTCAGCAGCACCTTTTGTTATCACCCACAGTTTTCCGTCTTTTTCATGTATCGTTGTCATTGCCTTTCGCCCCGGATCAAAAGGGATCTCTTTTACACGCTTATATTCCTTTTGCTCTTTTGCATGTGCTGCCATTGCTGTTTCAGTTGGATCACCTGTTAGTTTTCCGTCTTTTTCCCTCACATTGTGGTTAAGCGCCATGGCCTGCAATAATTCTTCTTTTTTTTGTTCATTATGTACCCAGATATCTTTTACAGTCATCTCGTTCTTTGTAAGTGTGCCTGTTTTATCTGTACAGATATAAGTAACGGAACCAAGTGTTTCCACTGCATATAATTTGCGGATCAATACCTGCCTTTTCATCAGCCGTTTTGCGCCAAGCGCCAGTGAAACAGTTATCACAGCAGGCAGTGCTTCCGGTATTGCAGCTACTGCCAGCGAGATGGATGTTAAAAGCATGCGGTTGAAATCCTCACCACGGAGATAACCTGTAAAAAAGAAAGCGATGCATAACAAAATTATTATGACGGTAATTTTTGCACTGAATTGCGCCAGGCGTTTTTGCAGCGGCGTTTTGCTTTCTGCTTTATCAAGCATTTTTGCGATCTTGCCAAGTTCTGTTTGCATACCGGTGGCCAAAACTAAACCCTTGCCATTGCCGCTGGTTATTTGTGTTCCTTTAAAAGCCATGTTCAGCATGTCGCCGAGCTGGGGATTTTCTTCGGTTAACGGATCTGTTTGTTTGTCAACAGCATTTGATTCGCCGGTAAGGCTGGCTTCATTTATTTTAAGAACATTAATTTCTATAAGACGGGTATCAGCGGGGACCGTGTTACCAGCTTCCAGTAAAACGATATCGCCAGGTACAATTTCTGTTGAGGGCATTCCAACCGGCTTGCCATTTCTTAAAACATGCGAAACCTGTGTTGCCATTTTTTGTAATGCCTCCATTGCTTTTTCCGCACGGTATTCCTGTATAAAGCCGATGACCGAATTCAAAAAAATGATGACAAGGATGACGATGGTATCTGATAATTCGCCAATAAAATAAGATATGCCTGCTGCTAATATCAAAACCAGTATCATCACATCAACAAACTGGCGAAAGAAAATAAATACCGGGCTAATCTTCTTTTTAGCTTGTAATTCATTCTTTCCATGCTCAGCTAATTTTTGTTTTGCTTCAGCATCATTCAATCCTGCCGCATTGCTGCCGGTTTCCTTTAAAGTATCTTCAATTGAAAGTAAGTGCCAGTTCATTAAGTAAGGGTTTTACCCTGGTAGGTACAAATAACCTGCCACTATAATATTTATTGAGAGCAGGCAGGCCCTTGTATTTACCCAATGTAGGAACGGTAACCGCATTTTTAAAAAAATCCTTTTCTTTACGGCAAAGTTATAAGCCATGAAAAGAAGCATTTTGTTTAACCGCATTATTTTTAGTGCCTGCGTTATAGTATCAGCATTACAGGCCACTGCACAAACCACCTACAAATACCAGGTAGACCTTACAAAAGTTACAGATGACCAGCTGGAGATAAACCTGCTCAGCCCTGCTATAACAAAGAATGAGATCAATTTTTACCTGCCCAAGATAGTGCCCGGCACTTACATGAATAGCAATTACGGTAAGTATGTACACAATCTGAAAGCCTTTGATAAGAGCGATAAGGAATTACCCGTTACACAGGAAGGTGATGGCAAATGGATCATTAAAAAAGCAACAAACATTTACCGCCTCAGTTATAAGGTAGAAGATACCTGGGATTCAGACATCAAGAATATGGTATACAGCATGTGCGGCACCAGCTTTGAAGCAGGTAAGAATTTTGTATTGAACACGCCCGGTGTATTTGGATATTTTGAGGACATGAAGAAAATGCCTTTTGAAATTACATTCACCAAACCCGCAGGCTTTTATGCGGCCACTGGTTTAAAGCCTGCTGCAACCGATGCAGTGAGTGATAAATTCATTTGTAACAATGCTGATCATTTGTACGACTCCCCTATCATGTACTCGTTGCCCGATACTACCACTATTACAGTAGGAAATGCAGAAGTATTGGTAGCAGTGTATTCTCCCCGTAAACAGGCAACATCAAAATTCATTGCGGCTAACCTGGATAAACTGCTGCAGGCTTCCAGGGATTACCTGGGAGGTAAATTGCCGGTAGATAAATACGCTTTTATCTTTTATTTTAACGGGGAGCAAAAAAAACAATCTACTACCGGTGCCTGGGAACATTCCTATTCTTCTTTTTACAGTTTGAATGAAACACCTGAAAAAGATGCCATTGAAGGGATACTTGATATCTCCTCACACGAATTCTTCCACATCGTTACACCACTTACCATCAGTTCACGTGAAGTAAAAGAATTCAATTTTAACGAGACCGTACTTTCAAAACATGTGTGGCTGTATGAAGGCAGTACAGAATATACGGCCCATCATGTGCAGGTTTGGTCGGGCATGAAGACACCGGAGCAGTTCCTGGAAACAATGGCCAATAAAATAAATAACTCCCGCTCTTTTTATAATGACAGTCTTTCCTTTACCGAATTAAGTACCGAAAGTGCAGGTAAATGGGCAGATCAATATGGCAATGTGTACCAGAAAGGCGCATTGATATCTGCCTGCCTCGATCTGTACCTGTTAAAATTATCCAATGCGCAATATGGTATCAAAGACCTGAAGCATGATCTTTCGATAAAGTATGGTAAGGATAAATTCTTTGAAGATGCAGAACTGTTTGACATCATCACCGGGATGACCTTTGCACCGGTAAAAGATTTTTTTACCACTTATATCCAGGGCACAACTCCTATACCCTACGACCAGTTCTTTACTTTGGCAGGTGTAGAATATATACCTAACGAAACATATCGTGACTTTACCATTGGAGGCATCAGGACCAATTCAAACAATGACGGGGCTATAACCGTAGGTATAAAAGGCATGAATGCTGTTGGTGAAAAACTTGGTTACAAAGAAGGTGATGAAATAGTAAGCATCAATGATATGCCGGTAACTGCTTCTA
>Ga0193752_1002205_pt1 | contig 14927 bp, 14 predicted proteins | sample H1c1metaG_FD_144924 | JGI IMG/M metagenome (GOLD analysis project Ga0193752, IMG submission 144924) | Soil microbial communities from a riparian zone of the East river system, Colorado, United States - H1c1 | ecosystem: Environmental > Terrestrial > Soil > Riparian zone | place: USA: East River... | reverse complement strand
CGTTGATGCCAGTATTGGTAATAAGCTTTTTGAAAAATTTTATCAGGTAAGAAATAGCCAGAATGCGACACAAAACGGTTTTGGAATCGGACTTTATCTCGTGAGTGAATTTATTCATGAACATGATGGTACCATCCTGTATAAAAGTGAAAAGGGGTTAGGTACAAGTTTTATTATGACCTTACCTCGCAAAGAGTTTTGTGGCCAACCTGCGGAAACAAACGATTGGTCACTTGAACAATCTGCAGGGAGAAAACCGGTCTTCCTGGAAGAACTCATAGCCGACCTTGAAGCAGATACCGATACAGGCAAACTTCGCGGCAGCCAGAGAACGGGTACAGACGATAAAAGATTGCCTGCCCTGCCCGATATCATCTCAGAAAAAAAGTCAATTCTTCTGGTAGATGATAATACGGGTATACGTGAATACCTGAACAACATATTTACTGACAGGTTCCTTGTTTTTGAAGCAGAAAGTGGTGAAGACGGTCTCCTGATGTCCGTATGTCACATGCCGGATATTATTATAAGTGATGTTATAATGAATGGTATGACAGGTGTTGATTTTTGCAGGAAAATCAAAGCGGATCCCGAACTGAACCATATCCCGGTCATACTGCTGACTGCTACCACGTCTTTCGATATTAAACTTAAAGGCATTGAATGCGGTGCAGAAGATTATATCACCAGGCCATTTGAAAAGGAACTGTTGATAGCCAGAGTTGATAATATTCTTAAAAACAGGAATACCATTCAGCAGTATTTCATTGACACGGTTACTTTGCGGGAAAACAAAACTAAAATATCAGCTTCTTATCGCGACTTCCTCGACCGTTAAAGAAATCGCCAATGAAAATTTTACGATCAAATCATTTGCGCTCAAAATGGGCATGAGCCATTCAAGTTTATATAAAAAGGTGAAATGTGTTTCAGGGTTGTCGCTGAATGCATTCATACGTTTTTTAAGGCTTAGAAAAGCGGCATTATTGTTATTGAGCACTGATACTAATATTAATGATGCGGCATTTCAGGTCGGGTTTGGCGATGCCAAATACTTCCGGTCGCAGTTTAATAAATTGTTTGGAATGAACCCATCGGAGTACATTAAAAGATATAAAAGTAATTTCAATAAAGATTATAATGTTGTGGGTTGATTTCCTGCTCATACCGGTTTTTAAAAACATACTTTTAATTCTAAATTTTATCACTAACCGTATGCAGCAACACTAAATAGAATTGAATGTCGGCGAGCGTCAAAATTGATTTCGATACTTTATATGATATTGAGCAAATTTCACATGACCTGAAATATGCAAGCTTCAACACTGTTTTGCAAAATGGAAAGGTTGTACCACTGATTACGAAAATCAGTAACCAGTCTCATGAACTATTGCCCGATGTATACAATCTGGCATTTGGACCTCTGAACAGAAAAGGTAAAATAGATGATAAGGCAGAAATCAGTCATAAAGATTATTCAAAAGTGTTTTCCACTATTTTATTTACTGCCCTGACTTACCTCAAATCTAATCCGGAACATTACCTGGGTATCGACGGCTCCGATAATGCCAGGGCGTATTTTTATTACCGGGCGATTCAGAGGAATTTCAATTACCTGGATCGCCATTTCAGGATGTTTGGGATTAAATATTTTGTGCGAATTTCAAGGTTTGGGAAAACTCAGTATGATAATCCCTTTGATTTTGAGGACATTATGCCATATCCGTTTCGAATCTCGAAGCAAGACAAAGTATCCCAGGATTCCATGTTCAATTATTTCATTTTTAACCTGAAATCATAACAAAATTTATAGCATGTTATCGCAGAAAACATAGTACATTAGTAGCCGATGAAAGAAACTATTTCAAGCAAAATAGAACGACTTACACGCCAGGCAAAATCTCAGGGTAAAAAAGCTGAGGTTAAAGTGCCTGTCCAATCTTCTTTACATCATGTTATCAAGTCTAAACAACAGGCTGATTTGTTTATGAAATTACTTAAGGACGCCTGATTAAAAATAACATGGTAAATGATATTTCTCTGACCCGCTTAATGCGGGTTATTTTATGAGATACCGACATTCAGGAAGATTGGTGTTTAAAAAGTAATTTGAGAAGTTGAGAACGATATGCAATGGCGAGAATAAAGCAGCTGACAAACACCAATATTGCATAGATAAAGAGAAGGCCACCATCGTCCTGAACTACGATGCCCAGACTGGTAAGATGAAAAAATAAGGCACCACCCATAAGTCCTAACCCCAACAGAGCTCCGAATATAGTGGTTTTGGGAAACAAGAGAAGCAACGCGGCAATCAGTTCCAGTATGCCGGTTCCGATACGGCCATATGGTTCCATGCCCAGGGTAGAAAATATGTATTTAGACTCGGGCGCACCTGTGAACTTAAAGAACAATGTATTTAATAAAATTACAACTGCTATCAGTCGTAATATCCAATAAATGATATTTTTGAGTTTAGTCGTCATAATACAGGGTTTAAGAGAATAATTTATTGAATGATTTTGGTCCAGTTCTTATCTGCCTTATTTTTCAGGTTAACCTCATCTTTGTTCCAGGTGGTCAGTGTATTATTGAAATATTTATTATAAAAAAGGTAGAGCTTGCCACCAATAATCTTAAAAGTACCCGGATCAATCTCTACTTTTTCTCCTTTTGCACCCATGGCATAAGCACACCATCCTCCATATTGTGGTTCATATTTTCCAGGATTCGTTTTAAACGTTTCCCTGTTCTGTTCCGTGGCAAAACGATAGGTGATGCCGTTATACACAGTGGCAATGTCTTTTTTTCCTTCAATTGCTTTATTATTCACGAAGTAAGCTACCGGATCATAGCCCTCAATAGCGAGCCCGGACTTTTCCAGATTAAATATCTTCTTACGTATTTCAGGTTGTTGTGCTGCAAGATTAGTAACGATTGTTACCGATATAATGATACTTAATAGTCGTTTCATAAATGTAAGTTTTTAACTGAATCAAAATTAAAGGATGTTTGTCTGCGATCGATGTTTTGCAAAGCTAGCTTCAATTTATGGCTCCGGAATTATACGTAGTTCCCGAATAGGTGTCAAAACTTCCCGAAAACCAGTGATTTTCGAATAAAAATTAAATGTTGACATATGAAAAGAATGTAAATAATATTTGATGGTTGCATCCGGATCGAACAAAGGCAAAACAATTATGTTATACCCACGATATGGAAGTTGGAATAGATAGTTTCGCGGCAATGTTTAGTGGCAACAGCAGCAAAACGATTAACGATGCTGATGCTTTAAGCCAGTTACTTGAAAGAATTGAGCTGGCAGATAAGGTGGGGCTCGACGTATTTGGTATTGGTGAGCACCATCGGAAAGGTTTTCTCGATTCTGCTCCTGCACTTATATTGGCGGCAGCGGCGGCCCGGACAAAGAACATACGACTTACAAGTGCTGTTACGGTGCTTAGCGCTGCTGATCCGGTAAGGGTATTTCAAAGTTTTGCAACACTTGATCTGATTTCGCGTGGACGTGCTGAAATGGTTGTTGGCCGTGGCTCCTTTATTGAGGCCTATCCATTGTTTGGATATAATCTCCAGGATTACGACGCATTATTTGCTGAAAAGCTTGAATTATTGCTTAAAATTCGTGACTCAGAGTTTGTCACCTGGTCCGGGAAATTTCGTCCGGCTCTTAAAAACCAGCCGGTCTATCCAAGACCCCTGCAGGACCCGTTGCCTATCTGGCTTGGCGTAGGCGGTACTCCCGAATCCTTCGTTCGTGCAGGAACTCTCGGGCTTCCGCTGATGGTTGCTATTATTGGTGGGGAAACACACCGGTTCCGTCCACTGGTTGATCTTTACCGGGAGGCAGGTAAACAAGCGGGATATAAGCCGGAACAACTGACAGTCGGTATGCACTCATTGGGTTATATTTCACAAACCACTCAACAGGCGATAGAAGATTTTTATCCTGGTTATGCAGAGGTATTTACAAAGGTAGGTAAAGAACGCGGCTGGCCACCAATGACGAGAGGCCGGTTCGAAGCTCAGATGGGGCCGGAAGGAGCATTGCTGGTAGGCAGTCCAGATGACGTAGCGGAAAAAATTCTTCGTCATTCCAGTGCACTCGGCGGTATTTCCAGGCTTACCTTTCAAATGGATAGCGCGGAACTGCCACACGAAAAACTATTGCAATCCATTGAACTGATCGGCTCTCGTTTAAAGCCGTTAGTATAAACTCCCCTCCTGCGAAGGAGGGGAAGTGCCGAAGGCACGGGGTGGTTGTTTTTGGTATTACATCCCAAGAACTAATGCGGAACCAAAAAACAACCACCCGCTCGCTATGCTCGCCGCCTCCTTCGCAGGGCCTGCCCGGCTTGACGGGGAGGGAAGCTTTAAATGATGTAAATTGCCAGACAAATCAATCATGTGACCGTCGAAACGCGCGATCATTATACATCAAATACAGCTACAATCAAGAATCCCCCGCAGGGATTACGCTCTTCTTTTAAATTTCTTGGACCGGGATTTATTCTTTCTGCTTCTATTGTAGGATCAGGCGAACTCATCGCTACTACTACTTTAGGTGCCAAAGCGGGATTTATAGCATTCTGGGTTATTATTTTGAGTTGTCTCGTAAAAGTCGCTATCCAGATTGAATTTGGAAAGTATGCAATATTAACGGGCGAAACTGCTATGCAGTCCTTTAATAAATTACCTGGTCCAAGAATCAGAAAAACTGGCTGGGCAGTATGGGGTGTTTTCATACTTATGTTGTTGAAAATTGTGCAGGTTGGTGGCATGCTTGGTGGAACCGCTATAATTCTGAATATGCTGTTTCCTTCCATAGATTTAGTTTTCTGGGTTGTAGCGATAGCCCTTGTAGCATCATTGCTTATCTATCGCGGCTTGTATAATGTTATTGAAAAAGCGTCATTGGTAATGATCGCTTTTTTTACGCTTCTTACTTTTATTTCCTTAATTGCACTCAGTTTTACTATATATAAAATTTCCGGCCAGGAATTATTAAGCGGATTACAATTGAGGTTGCCTGCTCCGCTGGTGGTGATCGCTATCGCTGCTTTTGGTATCACAGGCGTGGGAAGTGATGAGATCATCGCCTACAACTACTGGTGCCTTGAAAAAGGATATGCGGCATTCACGGGACCGAGAACTGCCGATCGGGCCTGGAAAATAAGGGCGCGTGGTTGGGTAAATGTGATGTATCTCGATGCTGTTGTAGCAATGATAATCTACACGTTGGTGACAGCAGCATTTTACCTGCTTGGCGCCGCTGTTTTGCATAAGCGCGGCGTGGCGCCTGAAGGCAATGAAGTAATAGAAACACTCGCTTTGATTTACACTCAGTCCCTCGGTAACGGTGTAAAAACAGCATACCTGGTCGGTGCATTTTTTGTATTATTTTCCAGCGTATTTGCGTCGCTTGCTGCCTGGACAAGACTATTCTCAGATATATTCGGTCAGTTGGGCTGGATCAACTTTTTCAATGCCGTTCAACGAAAAAAAACAATTGCTATACTCGCCTGGGTTTTTCCGGCTGTGTGGGTTGCCATCTTTTTGTTTATAAAATTACCAGTATTTATGATACTGTTTGGAGGTGTGGTCGGATCAGTGATGTTACTGATTGTTGTTGCTGCCGCGGTGCATTTTCATCAACGAAGGCTTGCTTTTTTTAAAGCAGGAGTTTTTTATGAATTCAGTTTCTGGCTTAATGGTGGCTTTGCTGGGACTGGTAAAACTCTATAGTTTCAGTTCCTGATATCGGGGATGGCAGCACGGGATAAACCAAATGCTATTGGTGATCTGGCTCATTTTTTTGATCTTTGTTTTTCCGCTTTTAACCAAAACTTAATTTTTTATGAAAAAAAATTTACTTCTATTCATCATTTTCGTTGCCGCCTTTCAAAACATATCTGCGCAGACAACTGCAATAGAAGAAATGCTGGAATATCAGAAAGGTCAGAATAAACATGCCACTGTGATCGAATTACCATATCCACCTGAGATGGTTGAAAATGCAATCAAACAAGACATGGCAAAACGAGGAATAAAACCGGAAAAGGTAAAAGGCGGTTTGTTGGTCTACAGGGGAGTTCGTCTTCAGGATGATACAGAAGTGAGTGATCTGCATTTTAAAGTGGAAAGGAAAAGCAAAAAAGAGAAAGATGTTTCCAAAGTTCATCTTATTGTGGGCAGATCCAGCGAGAACATCACTCTTCGAGATCAAAACGACTCACACAAATCGGAAAATGGTAAATCTTTCCTGAATGGTCTTGCACCAACCGTAGCATCTCATAACCTTGACATGAATATAAAGGACCAGTCCGAGCTTATAAAAAAAGCTGAGAAAAAAATGAAATTTCTTGCCGAGGATCAAAAAGAATTTGAGAAAAAGATCAATAGCTTCCAGGAGAAACTGATACAAAATAAAAAAGATCAGGAAACCCAAACCGCTGAGATCCTGAAACAGCGCGGTATCCTTGAAACCATGCAGGCACGAAAAACATCCTGATTATATCACGTAGTTTTTAGTTTTGAGAATGTAAGATTGTTTAAATGATTGCGGCTATTTATTTGGACAAGATGCCAGGTTTGACAATCACCATCAGGTAAGCCCAGTTATTGTTTTTATTTGCATTCGATACATTCTTAACTGTTGGTGAAGTCAGCGTGGCTGTACTGAAGAAATGACTATAGCCGGCTTCAAGACTGACCGGACCTGTAAGTATATAATTTGCCACGAAATCTGCTTCAGTACCGAAATTTCTGCTTAATTCTTTATTGCCGGTTGAAGTAACTTTACTCGCACTTACAAACTGATGCAGGTCCGCATTTACTTTTAATTTACCCGAAAAAGTGTAACCGGACTTAATATAGTAATCAACCAACCCTTTATTCCCAAATGAATTGGCTGCATAAAAATAATCCATTAGTCCCCAGAACTTATGCGGTGTGCCGTATAAAGGATCGAATGCGCGAACTGTCGTACCGGAAGTACCTCCGGAAGTGTAATCAATTCCCGATCCAATGGTAAACTTTTTAGTGAGATCATAATTAAGATTAGCTGACAGCAATGCAGCTGATAATTTTTGATTGTCTGCCGTTTTTCCACCCTGATAATATGCCGAAGCAGTGAGTACCCACTTATTAAAACGGTTATTAAAATAGATACCGGATGTAAGCCTTGTCCAGGTTCCTTTACCCCAGACTTTAACATTGGCAGAGTCCAGTGTGTATTTATTAAACTGGTCTGCAAAAATTAGGAATGAAAAATTTCCTGCTTGCAGTTTCCGGTTGGCATAACCGAATTCAAAACTTTTGTACATGCTGCCGCCATTGGTATTAGCAGGGTAGTTGCCCGGTGGTACCGGTATATAAACTGTGCCACTGATATTTTCCTTATTCTGATTATATGCAACTCCGGCCTGTATATTCCAGGCAGATGTTGTGTATTTCAGAATAGCGGCATCATGATGCCGCGCTTGTTGAAGCCAGTCAAGATTGCCAATTAATCGTTGGTCATCAAATATCATTTCCTGCCTTCCTATTTTCAAAGCGACCGTCTCTTTTTTATTCGTAGTGTCTGTGAAGCTTATTTCTGCCCAGGCTTCGTGGAGCATAAGGCCGTTATTATTCTGGATCGTGGTACGGTTGATGGTTGAAACATCCTGACCCCATACTCTGACATCCTGCAATGCCACACCAAATTTCAACCGGTAAGTGTTATAGTCAAGATTCAGCCTTGTTCGTTGTGAAACAAAGATTGCGGGTTTTGAATCTTTCGGCAGAGGAGAGCCCTGGCCGTCTCTGTATTCTGTCCGCGTGCGTAACTGCCCATACACGCGCAACTGGGCACTTGCTAAATTACAGAGCAGCATGCAGACGAACATAGCAATAAAAATACACAGGGAATTCCTTTTGTTAATCATATAATATAATTTCCAGAGTTTGAATGGCAGGCAACGCTGAAAAATATTCTATTAATGAATTGCTGGTTCTTACAGGTCACTAACGTTTATGTAAACCAACCCATCTTCAATTTTTACGGGATATGTTTTAATTGCACATTCATCGCCGGTGAGGCATTGGCCGGTAACAAGGGAAAATGTTTTCTTATGGAACGGACAGGCTATCTTGGGTTCATCTCCCTGGCTTCCAATCATGCCGCGGCTCAATGCCATCTGACCTTTGTGAGGACATCTGTTTTGTGTGGCATACCATTCATTGCGTCGTGAAAAATAAAACAGCGCTATTTGCTTGTCTCCATATTTCACACATACGCCGCCATTTAACACTGCATCTTCTACCCGGCATGCCGCGAACCATTCGGTTCCCTGTAAAGAAATTGTATTCGCTGTTTGATTCATGTAAGAATTTTTACCAGTAAGTTATTTGCGAAGAGTTTTGAGCGATGCATATGTAGATCAGATTATTTTTCAAGGATAGCTTTATGCCAATCCGCCGGTTTTTTCTGTCCTCTGAAATCAACAAACTGAACGACCGGATCTTTTTCTGCCGGTGCATTTACGAAGTGATTGAATCGTTTTCTGATTTCGGGATTTGCTACAGCAGCTTTCCATTCACATTCATAAGCATCTACCAGCAGCTGCATTTCTTTTTCCCATTTTTCAGCCATACCAAGGCTATCGTTAACTACCACATTGCGGAGATAATCAATACCACCTTCCATTTTATTCAGCCAGGGAGCAGTTCGGGTAAGTGGGTCGGCGGTCGAAATATAAAACATGAGGAAGCGGTCGATGTATCGTATGCAGGTTTCGCTATCCAGGTCAGAAGCAAGCAATATTGCGTGCTGCGGATTGCTGCCGCCGTTACCACAAACAAAAAGGTTCCATCCTTTTTCTGTAGCAATGATGCCGAAGTCCTTGCTTTTTGCTTCAGCACATTCGCGGACACAGCCGGAGACCCCGGATTTTATTTTATGCGGAGCGCGCAAACCCCGGTAGCGCTCTTCTATACGGATGGCGTAACTAACACTATCATGCAGTCCGAACCTGCACCAGGTACTGCCTACACAACTTTTCACGGTCCTTAACGCCTTTCCATATGCATGCCCGCTTTCAAAACCTGCACTGATTAATTCTTCCCAGATCGATGGCAGATCGCTCAGATGTGCGCCAAACAAATCTATCCGTTGACCTCCGGTGATCTTTGTGTATAAATTATATTTTAGAGCTACCTGTCCGATGACAATTAATTTCTCGGGCGTGATTTCTCCACCCGGAATACGGGGAACAACTGAATATGTTCCACCTTTTTGGATGTTAGCCAGAAAACGATCATTACTATCCTGCGACGTTGCAGCACCCTTCTTAAGGATCATTTCATTCCAAAGACTGGCCATAATTGAGGAGATTACCGGCTTGCATATTTCACAACCATCACCTTTCCCGAGGCTTTCCAATACTTCATCAAATGTTTTGAGCTGATGAATTTTTGCAAGGTCATACAATTCCTGGCGACTGTATGAAAAATGTTCGCAGATTATATTACGGACATACTTGCCCTGTCCTTTCATAGCCAAAACCATGAGGTCATTAACCATGGGAACGCAACCACCACATCCGGTTCCGGCGCCAGTACATTTTTTTATAGCGGCCACAGTTTCACAACCACCGTTGATCACTGCATCTGATATCTGTGCTTTACTGATGTTTTCGCAGCTGCAGATTATTGCCTCATCCGGTAGTGTGGCCAGACCAGCCCCTTTTTCTTTTTTGGATTCCCGTTGCGGAATGATAAGATCTTCCGGTGTAGCCGGCAAAATCATTTTATTTTTACAGTGCTGCAACAGAATATTGTACTGTGAAGCTTCTCCAACTAAAATACCTCCTAATAAATATTTGCCATCCGAACTTATATTGAGCCTTTTGTATATACCATTTACTTTATCTTCGAAAACAATACTGCGCACCTTATCTCCAGATATAAATGGATCACCAAAACTTGCAACATCGATACCAATCAATTTTAGTTTGGTGCTCATATCAAAGCCTGTAAATACTTTGGCTTTTGCAGACGGGGTTAAACCAACCTGGTTACAGATATTTGTAGCCAGCACTTCGGCCATCTCATATCCTGGCGCTACAAGGCCATAGATCATTTCATTGTGTAAAGCACATTCACCAATTGCAAATATGGAGCTGTCAGTCGTCTGCATCTGGTCATTAATGACAATCCCACCGCGGGTGCCGGTTTGGAGACCGCAATCTTTTGCAAGTTCATCCCTGGGTTTAATGCCTGCCGATATAACCAGCATGTCTGTGCTCAGTTCGCTTTCATCTGCAAACTGCAGACCGGTAATTTTTTCGTCACCCAGAATCTGATAAGTATGCTTTAGTGTGTGAATACTAAGACCAAGTGCAATTAATTTAGTTCTTAAAAAAACACCACCTGTTTCATCCAGCTGTCTCGGCATTAAACGTGGAGCGAATTCAATGACATGAGTTTTTTTGATCCCAAGATCCATCATCGCCTTTGCGGCTTCCAGGCCTAACAGACCACCACCCAGTACAGCTGCTTTTTTTGCTGTTGTCGCGTAATCTTTAATCAGGTCAAGATCTTCAAGAGTGCGATAAACAAATACTCCTTTCTTATCTAATCCATGTATAGGTGGAACCATAGCGGCGGATCCGGTTGCCATAACAAGGATATCATAATTAAGCACTATGCCCCGAAAGCTGACAACAGTTTTTGCAGACCGGTCGATGCTTTTCACCGGATCGCCGAGGTGAAGACGGATATTATTTTCAGCATACCAGTCTTCACTAGCCATAGCCAGATCAGCGTCGGTTTTTCCCGCAAAATAGTCGCTGAGATGAACCCGGTCATATGCCGGACGGAATTCTTCACCAAAGACAGTGATTTCGAAATTCGTTGGGGATTTTTTGACTAGTTTTTCACAAAACTTGTAGCCAACCATGCCATTGCCAATTACTATCACTTTCATGATGGATGAGTTAAGTAGGTAAATGACAAGCAGCCGAACGTATTATAATTTATGGTATATCAGTCGTATCTAAAAATGGACTGTGAATGATGTTATTCAATAAAAATTATATGATAAAAATAAGATTATTTGGAAATAAAAACCAAACTTTACTGAATATATATTACATATATCTAAAATTAATATGAATTCATGGCCAGATTAACATTAGTCGGAGCAGGCCCGGGAGATCCGGAACTGATAACCATTAAAGCAATCCGGACGCTTGAAACCGCGGATGTGATCCTGTATGATGCACTGGCTAATGAATCTTTGCTGAATTATGGTAAGAAAGCCAGGGTGAAAAAATTTGTTGGGAAAAGATATGGCTGCCATGAACTTAGCCAGACAGAGATCAATTACCTCATATTGGAATATTGTGCATCATATGAATACGTGGTAAGACTGAAAGGTGGTGATCCGTTTATATTTGGCCGTGCTCAGGAAGAAATAGATGCGGCAGTGGCAGCCGGCATTGAGGTTGAAATTGTACCAGGAATATCCAGTGCTTTGGCGGTTCCGGCATCTCAGAATATTCCACTGACCTGCCGGGGTATTAGCGAAAGTTTTTGGGTAGTTACCGGTACCAACCGGAATGGAGAATTATCCAAAGACATCCTTCTGGCGGCACAGTCAACTGCAACGGTGGTTATCCTGATGGCCATGAGCAAACTGGAATCCATTTGCGATATATTTATGAGTTACGGTAAAGGCGAAACCGGTGCTGCAATTATTCAAAACGGTACCACACCGGATGCGCGTATGGTCACCGGTAAGGTAAAAGATATTTGTTTCAGGGCGAAAAATGAAGGTTTGGGAAATCCGGCTGTCATTTTAATCGGCGACGTCGTAAATCTTAACCGGGATCTGCTAAAAAATAAAATCAAAAATAATCCGCACTTTATTACATTGGAGCATGAAGAAAGACAAAGCTCAGTATGATCTGAAGCCGGCCTTTTTATATGATCGTTGTATTAAGGATTGGTGGCCTGCCCTTGATGCACAAAAAAAAATTATTCAAACCCAAAAAGGTGAATTGATTTTTAAAGAAGGGGATACCGTGCATGGTGTCTATTTTATGATTGACGGTGTGGCGAAAATACATAAACACTGGATAGAAGATAAAGAACTGATTGTCCGGTTTGCAGCTGCAAATGATATCATTGGCCATCGGGGGCTATCAACACATTCAGACGTTTATCCCATATCTGCAACTGCTTTAAGTAAGGTCACGTTATGTTTTCTGGATTTGAATTTTTTTAAATCATCGCTTAGGATAAATCCAGATCTCATGTTTGATTTCATGATGTTTTTTGCTGATGAACTCAGATTATCAGAGCAACGGATGCGTGATCTTGCGCACATGCCGGTAAAAAATCGCCTTATGAATGCTTTGTTGATGATTGAAAAAAAATTTGGTGTAAATGATACCGGGTTTATTGATTTTCCATTAAGCCGTCAGGATATCGCTTCATATACAGGTGCTGCATACGAAACAGTTTATAAGTTGCTTGTTGAGTTTGCCAATACTGATCTTATTAAAATTGATGGAAAAAGTATTGGCATATTGGATCGTGGCAAAATACTTTCACAAAATTGATGATTAGTTAATGCATTAACATCTCTGATTTTCCGTCTAATAAATGAACTTGTTTTCAAAATCGTTCTTACATTCATTGTTCGGTTTTGAAGCCATATAAAAATTTATAGTGATGGATACTCGTAGAGAATTTCTAAAAAAGGCAATTTTGCTGTCCGGAGCCACTGGTTTTTCAGGTATGGTTCCTGCGTCAATTCAGCGGGCTCTCGCCATTGATCCTGCTTTCGGAAGTACTTATCTGGATGCTGAGCATATTGTAATACTTATGCAGGAGAACAGATCTTTCGATCATTGTTTTGGTACACTCCAGGGAGTGCGCGGATTCAATGATCCGCGTGCCGTAATTCTTCCGGATAAAAAACCGGTATGGTTACAGACAAACAAAAATGGTGAATCCTACTCACCGTTCCGGCTTAATATCAGAGACACAAAGGTAACATGGATGGGCGACCTTCCTCACTCACGTGCAAGCCAGGTAGATGCCTACAATAAGGGTAAATATGATAACTGGCTTCCATCAAAGAGATCTGTAAGGGAGCAGTATGCTGCGATGCCGCTTACTATGGGGTACTATAACCGGCAGGATCTCCCTTTTAACTATGCTTTGGCCGATGCATTTACAATTTGTGATCAGAGCTTTTGTTCAGCCATGACCAGTACAACACCAAACCGTTCATTCTTCTGGACGGGAAATATTATGGCTGAACAGGATGGATATGTTAAAGCACATATCCGCAATACTGATTACAGTTTTGCGAAACTTGGATGGAAGACTTTTCCTGAATTGCTGGAAGATGAGAAAATTCCCTGGAAATTCTATCAGAACGAAATAAGCTGTGGTGGTGGATTTAAGGGTGAGGAAAGATCCTGGCTTGCCAATTTCGGATGCAACCTGCTTGAATTTTTTGCCGCTTATAATGTAAAATTTTCTTCACGATATGTTCAGAATCTGCAGATCCAGGTTCAGACCTTGCCCGGAGAAATAACAAAATTACAGGAAGCAAGTCCTTCATCTGAAGCGAATGCGCAGAAAAATAAAACAGAGATTGCCAAAAAGCAGGAAGTTCTTGATTATGCAAGGGAAGAGTTGTTGAAATGGAGTAAAGAAAATTTTGCAAAATTGTCGGAAAAAGATAAAAACTTATATATCAATGCTTTTGTAGTGAATAACGGTGATCCGGCATACCGGTCGGTCAGCTCGTTGAAATACAGAGATGGTTCCAATGAACGCGAAATCACAGTGCCTGAAGGAGACGTGTTTCACCAGTTCCGGCAGGATGTAAACTCTGGTAAACTTCCTATGATCTCCTGGCTGGCTCCTTCGCAAAATTTTTCTGATCACCCCAGCGCCCCATGGTATGGAGCCTGGTATGTTTCTGAGATCATGGACATACTTACTAAAAACCCGGAGGTGTGGAAGAAAACTATTTTCATAGCGACTTACGATGAGAACGATGGTTATTTTGACCATGTTGTGCCTTTTTCTATCTCAGATAATAAAAAACCGGGAACGGGAAAATGCTCCGCAGGAATTGAAACTGAGATTGAACATGTGCGTATAGAAAACGAAATCAAACAAGGTATACCAAAGAATCAGGCCAGGGAGGCCCCGGTGGGACTGGGATTCAGGGTTCCTTTGATCGTTGCTTCGCCCTGGAGCCGTGGAGGAAAGGTATGCTCGCAGGTCTTCGATCACACATCAACGTTACAGTTTCTTGAATCATTTTTGAACAAAAAATTTAACAAGGAGTTCAGGCAGGAAAATATATCCCAATGGAGAAGAACAATATCCGGAGACCTGAGCTCGGTCTTTAGTCCCTATGATGATCGAAAACTACCCGCAATGCCATTTCTAAACCGGGATCATTTTGTGGAAGATATCTATAACGCAAAATTCAAGGACGTACCATCAGGGTTTAAAAAATTAACGGAAAGGGAGATTGATGAAATAGTTAAAAATTCATCCACAAGCAGCCTTTTGGCACAACAGGAAAAGGGAGTGCGTCCGTCCTGTGCCTTACCTTATGAATTATATGCAGATGGCCAGGTAGATGCACGCAACCGGCGTTTTGAAATGGATCTGGCTGCCGGTAATGATTTATTCGGCAAAAATTCGGCGGGCTCACCCTTTACAGTTTGCGCGCCCGGAAATTTCTCAGATGAGACCGGAACTTCGGAAGTTTGCAGGAACTGGTCATTTGCCGTTGCAGCCGGCGACAAAATCGGATATGGCTGGCCGTTAGATGGTTTTGAAAACAAACGTTATCATTTAAAGTTATATGGGCCGAATGGCTTTTACCG
>Ga0193752_1002204_pt1 | contig 14929 bp, 17 predicted proteins | sample H1c1metaG_FD_144924 | JGI IMG/M metagenome (GOLD analysis project Ga0193752, IMG submission 144924) | Soil microbial communities from a riparian zone of the East river system, Colorado, United States - H1c1 | ecosystem: Environmental > Terrestrial > Soil > Riparian zone | place: USA: East River... | reverse complement strand
GCGTTTCTCCAGGTCGGCCCGCACCTCGCGATAGTTATACAGTTCCCCGTTCATCATCACGATGACAGACCTGTCTTCGCTAAAAACCGGTTGGTCACCGGTTTTCAGGTCAATGATCGACAACCGCCGCATCCCAAGGGCGACCGTATCGTCCAGCCATAACCCTTCCGAATCCGGGCCGCGATGCACGATCCGCTCACACATAGAGTGCAGCACTGATTCGCTGTGGTTGGTCGAATCTGATTGTTTCAGGTTTATCCAACCCGCAATTCCGCACATAGTTGGAGCGGGGACACTCTTGTCCCCATCGCCGGTTCCTCCGGTGAGACTGTTCGCGTAACCATTGACGGGCGGCGAAGCGTCGCCCGTTGGGGACAAGAGTGTCCCCGCTCCGTTAATCAAACCCGATCTTTTCCCTTATCGCATAGATCGCCTTGTCCTGCGACTCGTGATACGTCCGTACGGACAGTTCCGCGAGCAGGCCCATAAGGAAGAACTGCACGGATATCGCCAGCATCACGACCGTGATCACCGGCAGCGGAGTCAGGATGAATGACGTTCCGTAGATCTTCAAGACGATGGCCCAAACGCCTGAGATCATCGACAGGAAAAAGGCGATCATGCCAAACGTGCCGAAGACGTAGATCGGTTTTGTCTGGTACGACGCCATGAATTTGATGGTCATCAGGTCGAATATGACCTTGATGGTGCGCGATATGCCGTACTTCGACTTGCCCATCGTGCGGGCGTGATGATCGACCGGAATTTCCGTCACACGGGCGCCAGCCCAACTTGCGTAGATCGGGATAAAGCGGTGCATTTCGCCGTAGAGCTTTACGTCCTGAATGACGTCGCGGCGATAGGCCTTTAGTGAGCAGCCATAGTCGTGCAGCTTAACGCCGCCGATCCATGAGATAACGCGGTTAGCGATCTGCGACGGTATCTTTCGCGAGATCAGTTTGTCCTGCCGGTTCTTTCGCCAACCGGAAACTACGTCGTAGCCTTCGTCCAGCTTATCCAGCAATCGTTTGATGTCGGCCGGGTCGTTTTGCAGGTCGGCGTCCATCGGGATTAGGATCTCGCCTTTTGCCGCGTCGATACCGGCGGACATAGCGGCCGTCTGACCGTAGTTACGTCGCAAAGAAATAACACGGACACGGTTATCCCCGGCAGCGATCTCACGCAGGACAGACAGCGATTTGTCCGTCGAACCATCATCGACATAGATTACCTCAGCCGTTTTGCCCAGAGCGTCCAATGCTGACGCGATTTTTGCGTGCATCGGCTTTAGGTTTTCTTCTTCATCCAGCACGGGCAAAAATAGTGAAAGCTCCGGTGCCGTTTCGATTTCTTTACTTTCTTTTAGATCCATTTTCGATCAAACCAACAAACTAGATAATGTAGAACTTTCACGGCCGAAAATACAGTTGCAGATAAGATTTTGCCACAGAGTACACAGAGTGAAGAACGCAGGCCGACAAAAATGTGTCGGTGACAAAACTGGCCTCTGTGGCTAAACTTCTTGTGGTAAATTCAATCCAATGAATATTTGGCAGATCATTCGTCGGCTTGCCCCGTTCGTCAAACCATATAAAAGCCTGGTGATCGCGTCGCTGCTGTTGACGATGCTCGGGGCTTTTGCGGCCCAGGTCAATCCGCTTGTGCTGCGTTATACCGTCGATACGGTTGAACGCCTGCTAAAGGAAAACGTCGCCGCCAGCGAAAGCACGTCGCTGCTGCTGTTCATCTCGGCAATATTATTCGGCAAGGAATTGATCAACATCGCCGTAAAATACGGCCAGAGCATGATCGGCGAAAATCTTCGCGTTAAGCTTTCGAGCGCCCTTTCCCAATATGCGATCGACCGCATTCTTACATATAAATACGCCTTTTACGCATCCGACGACAACGCCACCGGAAAGCTGCAGACCCGCATCGACCGCGGCGTCGAGAGCCTGACCGGCTTCGTTCAAAACATATTTATCGATCTCCTTCCACTATTTGCGAATGCGGCTCTTGCTTTGGTCCTGATGTATTCGGCAAATGTTTATGTGGGCCTTGTCGCCTCGATAGTGATGCCGGTCTATTTCTTTTTGAGTTGGCGCCAGGCTTCAATGTTAAAGGGTGTAAGACGCGGAATGCGTGCACTGAGAGAGCAAAAGACGAACGGCCTATTTAATATCATCGAATCGATAATTGTTATTAAGTCCTTTGTTCGTGAAGAATACGAGCGTGATAAGCAATACCAGTTACAGCAGAATCTAGTAAAAACGCAACTAAAGCAGCGTAAGACCAACTATGCCTTCGACGCGATGAAGACCTTTGCTGAGCAGGTCGGGGTTACGGTGATAATTATTTTGACGGCATGGCTCGTACTCGATCAGCAGATGACGATCGGCGCGATAATGTTTCACATCCTGCTGTTTAATAACGTATCTGCACCGATCCGTCAGCTTCACCGTATCTACGACCAGATGAATGAGGCGCTGACCTACGCCGAGGGCTTCTTTGAGATTCTCGACGCTGACGATGCCATCGAAGAAAGCGGCGATCTCAAATCGGACAAACTCAAAGGCGAGTTCGTTCTGAAGAACGTCGACTTTTCATATCCGAACGGCAATCAGGCTCTCTGGGATGTGAATATGACGATCCCAGCCGGCAAGACGGTCGCGTTCGTCGGGCTGTCCGGCGCGGGCAAATCGACGCTGCTTAATCTGCTATGCAAATTTTACCAGCCAAGCAAAGGCGAGATCCTTCTCGACGGTAAAAATCTGCTCGATTACGACACGCAGCTTTTGCGACGAAGCATTGGCCTCGTGCTGCAAAAGAACCATATTTTTCGCGGCTCGATCGAAGAGAATATACGGTATGGCTTTATGCGTGCGACCACGGAAGAGGTGATCGCCGCGGCAAAGAAAGCATATCTTCACGACCAGATCGAAAAACTGCCGCATGGTTATGACAGCGAAGCACAGTCGCTCTCCGGCGGCCAGCAGCAGCGTATCGCAATCGCTCGCCTCTTTCTGAAAGATCCGCCGGTCATCCTTTTGGATGAACCAACCGCCAGCCTCGACGCGATCGCGACCGAACAGATCAAGAACAGCCTCGATGCCATCAAGGAAGATCGCACTACGGTCGTTATCTCACACAGCATTTCGCAGATAATCGATTCGGACGTAATCTATGTATTAAAAGAAGGCCGCGTCGTCGAAATAGGAACGCACGACGAACTTTATGCTAAGGGCGGAACGTATTTCGAAATATTCAACGCATCGGCCCGCAGCCTTAATCTCGATAAAATATCCAGAACATTGGACGGATAACATATGATCGACCGCCGCAAATTTCTTCAGATCCCGCTGGCCGCGATACCCGCAGCATTGGCTGCAAAAGCTTTCGGACAGACCGGTGAAAAGACCGTTTACCCGCAGGCTTCGAAGTTGGCGGTCAAGATGCCGGTCGTCGTTTCGACCTGGGACAGCGGCATCACGGCGAATAACGGTGCGTGGCCGATCCTGCAAAAAGGCGGACGATCTCTCGATGCTGTCGAGGCGGCCGGGCGTGCTTCTGAGGACGAGCCAAGCTGCTGCGTCGGGCTGGATGCATGGCCGGATCGCGACGGGAACGTCACCCTAGATTCCTGCATTATGGACGGCAACGGCGACTGCGGCGGCGTTTCATTTTTGGAACGCATCAAGCATCCGGTCTCGGTTGCACGTAAGGTGATGGAAAATACGCCTCATGTGCTTCTCTCCGGCGAAGGAGCGCAGGCGTTCGCGGTGGCGAATGGTTTTCCGCTGGAATCGGGCGAGCTTTCAGACGACGCCAAAAAGGAATGGAAAAAATGGCTTGAGAAATCGAAATACAAGCCCGTCGTCAATATCGAAAATAAGGTATCGCAATTCGCCCCGTATTATTTTGATGACGGTACACCAAATCATGACACGATGGGAACCGTCGCGATGGATGCAAAAGGTGGACTTTCCGGTATGGTTACGACGAGCGGTATGGCATTTAAGATGCGCGGCCGTGTTGGTGATTCGCCGATTATCGGAGCCGGTTTATTTGTCGATAACGAGGTAGGTGCCGCAACATCGTCAGGCGTTGGCGAAGAGGTGATTCGCATCTGCGGAACACACACCGTCATCGAACAAATGCGTTTTGGCCGCACACCCGAGCAAGCCTGCCGCGAAGCGATCCGCCGCATCGTAAAGCGCGATCCGGTAAAGGCAAAGGAGATGCAGGTCGGCTTTCTCGCATTGTCACGTAAGGGAGAGATCGGGGCTTTTTCGATCCAAAAGGGATTTACTTTTGCGGTTACGAATTCACAGTTTCCGAAAGGGAAGGTGTTCAAGGCGAAGAGTTGGTTTTAGAGTTTTCACCACTAAGACACAAAGAACACAAAGGTAAGAAATCCGCTCACGACACTGCATAAATACTTTGTGTCCTCTGTGCCTCTGTGGTGAAATTCAATCATCTTCTCTCACCTGCGCACCTGAATTGACGTGAAAATGCAGATGTTTCGAATCCTGATATTCGCCTAGATTGGTCAGAACTCTAGCGGCACCTTTCTCTTCGACGATATTTGCCGCAACCTTTTTTACTACATCAAGAATTTCGATAAGTAGTTCATTATCGTCGATGGTTAACAGCGATCCGACATGAATTTTAGGGATAACCACGATGTGTGTTTCCCAGAACGGCCGTGTGTGATGATAGGCGAGAACCTTCCCGGTCTCGAATACCTTTTCCACGACGGTCTTTCCGCTTAATACCTCATCACAATAGAAATCTTCCATTGTTAAGATTGTAACTGTAGAACGAAAAAAAGCCGCGTCGGTAAACGCGGCTTCCGTGTTAAATTGGATCGATCCTAATATCTGCGTGAGAACCAACCGTTGCGGTAGTTCCACTGTGAAAAAGAACGATTGTATCGGCGGCCATTTTGATACCAAAAGTAACCGTTCCGGTCGCGTTGGACGTTCTGCCGATACTCACGGTTAGCATCTCTTACGTCCTCACGATATTCTCTGGTCGCCTTACGCCTGTCGCCGTTGCGAACGCGACGGTTATAGTCTTGCCGGGCATCGCGTACATCTTCCCTATACTCACGGTTTGCCCCACGTCTTTGGGCGTTGGCCGTGTCCGCGCCGAAAAGTATCAAACCGATTGCGAATACGAATGAAATAGATCCAAACTTCAGAATATTTTTCATGATTCTCCCCCTTAAAGAATTTGAGCACGATAAAATTGCCGGTTACTCCATTAAGTCATTTCGTGCTACCGAAAAGACTCGCAACCCGTGTGCCAAAAGATTAGGTGTGAGAAAATATTTACTTGGGAATCCGTTGTAAATCGTTGAATTTCCATAGGTTATCGAGAAAGCTAATGCGTGAATGGAAATGGTGAGTGAAAGAAATTCGTTCGAATTTTGCACACGAAATCGGCGGATTGCCACTATTTCGTGCAGTCAGATTTACCTTTTTAGTGTTTTCGCGCAACGACAACGATCGACACGCCGAACGGGAAGTTGAAATTCTTTAGCCAAAATCGTTCGGCAGAAAACAGCTTGCCGAAGACGCCATTTAGGGCGGAGATATTCACGTTGTTTTCGGATTCAGGCTTGATGCCGGTCAGTCTCATAAGTGTGCGGCCGCCGAGGATCGGGGCAAAGAACGTCCAGTTAGCGTAGGTAGCACGTTCAACGACGAATCCCGCTTTTTCCAACCGCTCGACGATCTGTTTTTTGGTATATCGAATGCGATGATTAGAGATGTCGTCCTGTACACCCCACAGCCACATAAATGCCGGAACAAAGATAAGCGAATAGCCGCCGCTCTTCGTGACGCGGTACATTTCTTTTAGACCGGCGATGTCGTCGTCAAGATGCTCGACCACATCAAGCGCCGTTGTCACATCGAATGTATCGTCGGCGTAAGGCAGCGTCTCGGCCAGACCTTTCTGCACGGTCAAACCTTTCTTCCGGCAAAACTCCAACGCATCGTCCGAAACATCCACGCCCTCAGCCGAGCCGAACTGTGCAAGCATCTCAAGATTCGCACCGGTTCCGCAGCCGACGTCCAGAATGGACAGTCCTGAGTCCGGAGTCTTGAGTCTAGAGCTGATCGTTCTGAGAAAACTTTCGAGAATGGCGCGACGCCCGACGAACCACCAATGCGAGTCTTCGACCCGATCCATGATTGCGTATGTATGCTGCTCCATTTCCTGCGGAAGCACTGTGCTCATATAAGAAAGTTTGCCACGAATTACACTAATTACACTAATTGTTGCCGGTATATTCGTGTCTGGATCAGAACGAACCCCTCAACTCTCGGCGTTCCACTTTCGTGCAATTCGTGGCTAATTTATTTCTGCCTAAGCCCCAACAATTCACTTGCGCGTGGGCCTTGATTTCCGTCTGGTGTCAGGCCGTAGCTATCGCAGAGGCGTTTATGAATGCCGTCATCATCGACGTAGCACGGGCTAACATCGTCTTTTCTGCCCAGGACCATCAGGCCGAGGCCTTCGTCGATGTATTCCAGCTTGTCGATGCAAAGCATATAGTCGCCGGAGATCTTGTGGGCTTCCCATTCTAGTTCATAGAGCGTCGGGTCAAAGATACTGAGCGGGTTCACATCGGCATTAGAAAAGCTTTCGATAGTACGGGCAAAATCGAAAGCGTGGCGACCCTCGTGCACAAAGGTTCCTTCGCATCCTCGCTGCCCGCCAGTGTCGATCGTTTCTTCCGCAATAGCGATATAAACCTCGCCTAACGCCTCACGCAGGCTTAGCCGGTCGTCAGCAATCTTATCGTTGGTCGCATCAGGATCGATCAGTCCCGTAACACCAGACGCATTCACCTCACGGACCGGCTTTACGCGAACGAGCATGTTCGATTTCAATATCTCTCCGGCAATTTTCTTTTGCAGAGTGTTGCCTTTCTCAAGGATCGTGTCGAAGGCGTCTTCAACTGATTTGCGGTATTTTTTTTCGATGCCTTTGTCGAATTTCATAAATCTATTAACCGCAGATACACACAGATATACGCAGATCAAAGATCGGAGATATTGAAATTGCACAAATGATCTGTGTTCATTTGCGTTTATCTGCGGTCAACTTATCTGCCCAAATCCGCACCAGCTATTGCTGTTATGCCAGACGATCTCTACGTCTTCTGCCTTGATCTCGTCCCACCAGTCTTCGAACTCTGGTTTTGATATGTAGAACGCGGTCGGGGCGACGAGGTGGTCAAAGACGATGTTGTGCTGCTCGCGCCAGCCGAAAGTGCCGAGGTGATTGAGATAGTCGTTGTAGAACAGGCGTTTAGCTACGATCTTTGCGGCAATATTTGCGGGCCGATAGACGAGCTTCGTGGTCAAAAACAGCGAGAGCGTCGGCAGCTTTGAAAGCTGATAAAGCACGGGCTGGCTTATCTTTGACGTAAAGCCTTCGCGTACCGGATTGACGTATTTCGTTATCCACTCATTATTCTCTGCACCGTAAACCCAGGCCGAAATATGTCCGCCTTTTTGCACTTTTGAAGCCAGCGAAAGGAAAGCCTTTTTCGGATCTGGCGTGTGGTGCAGTACGCCGACGCTGAACGCGTAATCGAACACTTTCTTTAGCGGCAGTTTGAAAATATCGCACTGAATGATGTGGACGTTCGGCTGATCGCGGGTTAATGCGAAGGCGGATTCGACGCCATCGCCCAGATCGATGCCGATCACTTCCTTCGCTCCCCACTCGGCAGCCAGCTTCGTATGACGGCCTTTACCGCAGCCGCCTTCGAGAATGATCTTGCCTTCAAAAAATTCCGGCTTGACGGGTTGCAGCCAGCCGAGGAACTGATCGTTGTACTTCGGATCTTCCTGAGTAAAATGCGTCCACTGCCAGCCGAAATTTTCCGCCGTCTCGGCCTTGTCTTCCTCTATCTTCGCCAGGTCCGCAAAACGCGGCACCCCGCGAACGACCTTATATTCGCGCGAACATTTTTTACACGTCAGCACGCCTTCGATGATCTCTTTGTCATCGTACTTGCTCGCATACGCCAGCAAAATGTCACCGCCGCACGTCGGGCATGCAAGTAGATCTAAAAGCTTTTCTTTCATAAGAAATCAGCCACGAATTTCACTAATTACACAAATTGTCGATTTTAGATTCGTGCAAATTCGAGTAATTTGTGGCTAATTTACCCTCGCCTTAAATGCTTCAAACTCTTTATACGGAAACGGCTGTCGCCAGTTAAATTCGAACTCGTCCGTTTCGCGGTCCTGATAAAGCTGCTCAAATGTTTCGGCGAATGCCGCGATCACGTCTTTGACCGTTCCTTTGTGCGAGTAAACGAGTTCGCGGCCGATAGCATCGCGTTCTTCGGTCGGATATTGATAGATCTCTATCAGCAGGTCTTCGCCGTTCCGAACGAACCTAAAATCGAACGCTTCCGGATCGCGATTCCACTTCAACAAGTATTCACTCGCAGGTGTGTCCGGGTCGGCCAGAGCAGTCAAAATCCGCATCAATTCCGGCAACGCCGTTTCGTGCGGAGCGTGCGCCGTAGTCGTATGAAACTCCGATACGCCGTCCTCAAACCCGATCGACATCCATCCGCATTGCGGGCTATTAAAGCTAACCTCAAGTTTCTTCATAGCTAGTAAATAGTAAATCGTAAATGGTGAATAGTAAATCGGGAGTGATGAGCCGCGTCGGATTTACTATTTACTATTCACGATTTACTATTTACTCTAAATGAAGCAGTATCAGCAACTTCTACAGCACATTCTCGAAACCGGAACGCGGCACGAAGACCGGACAGGCGTCGGTACGATCTCGTCATTTGGCTACCAAACGCGGTTCGATCTGCGCGAGGGTTTCCCTATTGTTACGACCAAGCGAGTGCCGTTTCGCTGGATAGCCGAGGAGCTTTTTTGGTTCCTGAGCGGTTCGACGGACGAAGCCGATCTGAGGGCACGCGGCGTCGATATCTGGCAGGAATGGGCGACGGCCGAGCAGACAGCGAAATTTACGAGGGAAGAAGGCGATCTCGGCCCGGTCTATGGTTATCTCTGGCGTTCGTTCGGCGGCGATTATCCGAAAACGAATGGCATCGACCAGATCGCACGCCTCATTCGGGAGATCGAGACTAACCCGAATTCTAGACGTCTGATCGTCACCGGCTGGAACCCGGAAACCTGTGACGAGGTCGCATTACCGCCGTGCCACACGCTGTTTCAATTCAAAGTCGATAACGGAAAAACGCTGCATTGCCAGCTCTACCAACGCTCGGCGGATGCGTTTCTCGGCGTACCGTTCAACATCAGCAGCTACGCATTATTGACGCACCTTGTTGCCCACGTCTGCGGCCTTGAGGTCGGCGACTTTATACATACATTCGGCGACCTTCACATCTATTCGAACCACCTCGAACAGGTCAATGAACTCCTAGCCCGCGAACCGCTCGAATTGCCAAAACTTGAGATCGTAAATGCCCAAAGCCTGCAAGGGTTGGATGGGTTGCTCAATTTCAAATTTGAGAATCTGAAATTGGAGAATTACCAATCGCACGGAAAGATCGCTGCGCCCGTAGCTGTGTGAATTTATTTACATACATATATAATATATGTACAATCAAAACTGATGATCACTTGGGATGAACGAAAACGTAAACTAGTGATCAAAGATCACGGCATTGATCTTGGCAAAATCGCAGATGCCTTTGAGGATCCATTTGCAATTTATGAGGCAGATCAGGGACATGAGGATTTAGAAGAGCGGTGGCTGACAATTGCCAAAACATCCATATACGGATTGCTTGTGGTTATTTACACTTTCCGTGGCGACGATATCAGGCTGATCACGGCTCGTCGTGCGGAAAAATGGATGGCAAGATTGTATGAAGAACAAAGAAATCGAAAATGACGATTACGGTGACAACCTTTTCGCAACCGAAGAGGCTTTCAAACGACGTTTCCGACGTATCGAAGGGAACGAACTGACCGCATTAAAAGACCGCATCGCTCGGTCAACTGGTGAAAAGAAGGGCCGCGTGACGATCTATTTCGACTCGGACATAATTGACAGTTTCAAGCAAAGAGCGAAACTTGAGGGTATTGGCTACCAAACACTTATGAATGAAACTCTGCGTAAGGCCATATTTGGGACGTCAGAGGAAAATTTAAAGGAAAGTCTTTTGAGGGACAAGAAATTCCTCAAACGGCTAAAGACAGCGCTTGCGGCTTAGTTACATTCTTCATATAAGCAAAAAAGCCGGAATGCGATCTGTCTAAAGATCACGCTCCGGCTTTTGCTTTTAGAATAAGTTACCTTTTAACCACTGAATATTCGATGCGGCGATTATAGAATTTGCCGAGTTCGGTGTTGTTGTCGGATTTAGGTTTGTCCGGGCCGAAGCCGCGTGTTTGCAGTACAGACGAGTTGACGTTGAATTTGACCAGAGCGTCTTTTACCGCGTTCGCTCGGTTTTGCGACAGCGTTAGGTTAGACGCCGCATTGCCGACGCTGTCGGTATGCCCGCCTATTTCCAGTACCAGACTCGGTTCGCGTTGGTGGAGTTTGTTGATAAATTCCGAACCTTTTTTCAGAGCGGCAAGCCGTTTGGACGGCACTTCGGAGCTGTTGCTCGCAAAATTGACGATCAAAATATTCAATGCCTTAACCAATTCTTCCGACGTAAACGGATTCGGCAATCCATCGAGCGCCGCGTTGTAGCAGCGTTCGGCCTTGTCCTCTTCGCCCATCTTGATATTAAGGCAGTCGTCGTCCGGTTTTACGGTTTGGGCCTGGCATCGGGCGATCACCGGGTCGGGATTCAATCCGCGCCCGCCCTCGACCGTTATTGGTTGGCAGGTAAATGTCGGATGTGTGATCGTGATCGTTTTCTTGCCGGGACTGAGGTTCACGATACGCGAATCGCCGTTCTCGTCTGACACGGCAATAAGCTTGTTGTCGATCTGGATGTCGCTTCCCGGCGGTGCGCCTTTGATCGTAACGTCAAAGCTCGAATCGCGAAGGATGAAGAAAAAGACTATTCCCAACACCGCGACGGCAAAGAAAAACATCGTCATCAGGCCGGCAACGACCCAGACCCAACCCGGAATTCCGCCCTTCGATTTTTGTTCCTGATCTGCCTGTGCGGCCTGTTCCGTGGGTGTAGGCGGCAGCACCTGATACTTTGCGCGTTCGGCTTCAGGAAGCTGAAAATACGGCGTAGTTTTATCCGGCGCAGAACCCCAATCGCTCGGTGTCGATCCAAAAATCGGCAGCCGGGATATCACATTTGCCTGCGTCGCACCCCAGTCTGCGGGCGGCGGTGAGGACGATGCACCCGGATACATTGTCTTGCCAAAATCCGGTTGGTTGCTGGCGATCGGCTTGATGTTGGTCATCGTCTTGCCGAAATCGTCAGGTGCAGACTGTTTGGGGATCTTGTAATTCGTTTTAGCCCAATCAGGCTCATCGCCGCCCGAACTCGCCAGAGGTTGACTCGGCAGGCTGATGTTCGGCTTCGTTTTTGTAAAATCGTCGGGCGGCAGACCCGGAATGTCCTTAAAATCGCTCACGGGTAAATTTTGGCTCCTCAAGCCTTATGGCGAGGCAGAATTAATCCTTTGAGTTTAGCACAAAAATATTGGGGCGTTAAGAAATGTATGAAAAAGTGGCGGCAGTTCAATTCGCCTTTATATTCGGCGGCTGCGCATTCTTTGTGCGGATCGAGATGCCTTCGTCAGCGGTTAGGAAAACGCGTTTTGCGTCGTAGGAAGATGTATTTACGGGCTGATACGAGAGTAAATATCGATTGCGCCGCAATTCGTCGCAGATAAATTTTGCGGCGGTTTGAGCTTCTTCCAACGGGAATATCTTGCCGCCCGTTCCCTCGGTCAATTGGGTCACAACAGCCGCAGCCTTTGGTGCATCGCGGCGATAGGCTCCGCCGGAGCGGTCGGGTATCTGTAGAAAATATACGGTGATATTGTTGTTCTGAAGGTCGCCCAATATTTCGTCGAATTTCGTTTTGCTGCCGCGGTCAAGGCCGTCGCCGATAACGACCACGGCGGTTTTACGCGTTCCCGGCATTAACGGCAGCAGCACTTCGTTAGACGATGATCTGAGAGCATCGAACAAAAATGGTGTTCCTTTTTTTCTGAATGTGGTCAGCGCGGTTTCGATCTTTTTCGCGTCGTCGGTCCATTCCTGAACGATCTCGGCCTTTTCGTCATAGGCGAGCACGAAAAGCTGGTCGCCCTCGAATATCTCGTAGGCAAATTCCATCGTCGCGGCTTTCAGTTTCTCCAGATCGGTCGGCAGAGTCTGCGAATTATCCACAAGGATCACGATCTTTGCGGGCGACGGATCGTAGCTGAAATTCTTTATTTTTTGCTCAACGCCGTTCTCGTATAAAAAGAGCTGCTCCGGCTTGATCGGGTCGGTCTTCTTGTCGTTGCGCCACGCCGTTACGGACATGATCGTACCCTCGAGCTCCGTTCCGCGAACGCTGTGACGCGATTGCGCGGTAACAGATAGCGTACCAAGAGCCACTAAAGCCGCTGAAACCATAACCTTTTCTACACGAGATCTCATCTAATCCTTGCTTTTTCCCGAATCGCTTTTTGCCGCCGAAGTTGATTCGCTTTTGGGCTTTGATGCAGTATCTGCCGATGCGGTTGATTCGCTGCCGGAAGATTTTTCACTCGCGGGCTTTGCGTCGCCATTTACGCCCTTTTTACCGGCGTAATCGGTCACGTACCAGCCATCGCCCTTAAACGCAAAACCGGAAAGCGACCATTGCTTTTCAAGTTCGCCCTCGCATTTTTCACAGACCGTCAACGCAGCTTCGGAAACAGATTGCCGTCTTTCAAAATGAAAACCGCACTTCTTACATTTATACTCGTAAATAGGCATATTAAAAATTCAAATATTTCTTTCTCATCAGTGATTGAGGCCGAATCTGGCCCACAGAAAAAGATGAACAAGAGGAACAGATCTGAACGAAAGGCTACGAAGCTGCCGTCGTTATCTCCACCGCCACCGGATAATCAGCCAGAAAACGTTCGGCATCGATCGCCGCCATGCAGCCGGTTCCCGCCGCGGTCACTGCTTGACGATAAGACGCATCCTGAGCATCGCCGCAAGCGAATACGCCGTCAACATTCGTCCGCATCGTCTTGCCCTCGGTGATCAGGTAGCCAACATCGTCCATATCAAGCACGCCTTTAAAAAGGTCGGTATTTGGCTTGTGCCCGATCGCGATGAAAACGCCCCGCGTCGGATAGTCGTAATTCTCGTTCGTTTTGCTGCTATGAAGCGAAATGCTCTCAACTCCCGTTTCCTTTGTGCCTTTGATCGCGTTGACCTCGGTGTTCCAAATCACCTCGATCTTTTCGTGAGCAAGCACTCGGTCGGCCATTATCTTCGACGCGCGAAACTCGTCTCGCCTGTGAACGACCGTCACCTTCGAAGCGAATTTAGTTAAAAACAACGCCTCTTCCATCGCCGTATCGCCGCCGCCTACCACAACGATCGGCTTATCCCGGAAAAAGAATCCGTCGCACGTCGCACAAGCAGATACGCCGTTTCCGCCTAAACCTTCCGGCACCGGTTCCTCGCCCGGTACGCCGAGCCATTTTGCAGACGCTCCGGTCGAGATGATCAGCGTGTCTGCCTTGATAATAGTCGTTATCTCTTCGCTGTCCTGGCTGTCTTTGCCAAACAGCGTGAACGGCCGCTTGCTAAGATCGACGCTGTCTATCCAGACATTGATGATCTCTGTGCCGAACCGCATCGCCTGTTCGCGAAACTCGTCCATCAGTATCGGGCCCATTATTCCCATCTTAAAGCCGGGATAATTCTCGACATCGGTAGTGATCGTAAGCTGTCCGCCGGGCTGCGGCCCATCGATCACGAGCGGCTCGAGCTGTGCGCGCGACGCATAGATCGCGGCTGTTAGCCCTGCCGGCCCCGAACCTAATATCACTACCTTTTTGCTTATTTCCTTCTGCGCCATAATTCAATACGTTTAACGGTGATAAACAGTCCATTTGAAATCACCACTGTCTTTATAGTATAACTTTCGCGTGCTCTCTTAGTCGAACAAACGCGCTGTTCGCATTTATGTGACACCGAAAGCGATATGCATATTCCGCAGCGTCAGCCGCCGTCTGTGGTTGGATGTTTGCAAAGCCTACGTGTTAATATGTTTTTGCTCGGTTTTCACCTGTTACATAAGAAGCATAATGCTGACAAGTATGAAGCCTCAATTTGAGGAAAAACGCTTCGCCTTAAGAATGGCGTTGCGGCTGCCGATAGTTGTATCGGGGCGGTCCGATGACGGCGCGGCCTGGAGCGAACCGACGGAGACCGACGATATCTCGACGCTCGGCGCATTGTTCCAGCTAAATCAGCAGATCGCCCAGGGCGAAAGCCTTTATATTCGTTCGCATCGGCCGGACGGCGTTCCGGTCGAGGTCAAGGCACAGGTCGTAAGAATGTCGGCTGGGAACTATGGCACGACGCGCGTCGGCGTCTCGATCATCGAACCCAAGGACGCATGGTTGCGGCTGTTCGTCGCATGGATCGCCGACGACAATGTCGATGACGGCCACGACGAATAAACTTAGAACTTTTCATTCGCTTAACTTATCCGATCGACGCGACAGGCTCACATGCCTGTCGTACAAGTTTTATGGCTAACTACGAAACAATCACTGTCGAGAAACGAGACGCGGTCGCGGTTCTTACGATCAACCGGCCTGACAAACTGAATGCTCTTAACAAACAGGTTCATCTAGACGGCGTCGCTGCCCTTGATGAACTTCGCGGGGACGATTCGGTTCGCGTCGTTGTGCTGACCGGTTCGGGCGAAAAGGCGTTTGTCGCCGGTGCCGACATTGGTGAGTTCGAAGGGCAGACACCAGTA
>Ga0193752_1002203_pt1 | contig 14935 bp, 7 predicted proteins | sample H1c1metaG_FD_144924 | JGI IMG/M metagenome (GOLD analysis project Ga0193752, IMG submission 144924) | Soil microbial communities from a riparian zone of the East river system, Colorado, United States - H1c1 | ecosystem: Environmental > Terrestrial > Soil > Riparian zone | place: USA: East River... | reverse complement strand
TACGCGCACCTGCTCGGCGTCGGCGAGGTCGGGCAGCTCGTCCCAGCGGTGAACGACCTCGATCGGCACGCCATCGGGATCGCGGAAGCCCAGCGAGTAATAGCCGGGCGCGAAGTAGTCGAGTTCGCGCGGCGACTGGAGGATCTCCGTGCCGGCGTCACGCAGTTCGGCGAATACCTGATCGACCTGGGCGCGGCTTTCGGCGGCAACGGCGAGCCAGAGGGCGCCGGGACCGTGCGCCATGCCATCCTTGGCTTGGCGCATGACGAAATGATCGTAGCCACGCGACCACATCACACGGTCGGGGCTGGCCCAAACACGACGGAAGCCAAGCATCGGCAGCCACAACCGATGAAATGCCACCGATCGCGCGAGGTCGCTCACCTCGATTGCGGCGCCGGCGAAGGAGGAGCGGAGTCGCATGGCAATTAGTTCTGTATCACACCGGTTGAATTGACCAATTACTCACGATATAGCACTGTTATTGCTACGGAATCACAGCGTCACTACCTACTTTCCGGAGTATTCCTGCCGTGTTCCTGATCGAGCGCTTTCGAGAAGTCCTCAAAGGGGCCGGTGGATTACAGCGTGATATCCCAGCACTCGGTGACGATCTCCATGCCACCAGACTCACCTCGCGTACGGTCTTGCGTGAAGATTCGGAGCTTCTAGCATGACCACGCTGGCCGATGCCCAACGCGAATTCCGCGATGCCTTGTTGCGCGAAGGCCTGCTGATCTCGATGGGAGTCGACGGCCTCTACGGGCGGGGCGGTGTGTTCGAGCACATTGTCGAGCGTATTAATGCGGTCGTGGGCGAGATCGGCGATCCGGACAAGCCCGATGTGATGCGCTTTCCGCCCGGCATCGGCCGCTGGCAACTGGAGAAAAGTGGCTATCTGAAGAGCTTCCCGCAGCTTGCCGGCACGGTCCACAGCTTCATGGGAACCGACAAGGATCACCGCGCCCTGATCGAGACGCTGCAGAACGCGGGCGATTGGGCGGACGGCCAGCAGATGACGGGCGTCGCGTTGACGCCTGCTGCCTGTTACGGCGTCTACCCGGCTGTTGCCGCGCGCGGGCAGCTCCCGGCAAGCGGTGCGCTGGTCGATGTTTATACCTACTGCTTTCGCCATGAACCTTCGATCGATCCGGCGCGGATGCAGATGTTTCGTCAGCGCGAGCATGTTCGCATCGGCACGGCGGCCCAGACGCTTGAATTTCGCGAGCTCTGGATGGAGCGGGGCAGCAGGATCATCGAGTCGTTCGGCCTGCCGTTCGATGTCGATGTGGCCAACGATGCGTTTTTCGGCCGGACCGGCAAGATGCTGGCAGCCAGCCAGCGCAGTGAGGAACTCAAGTTCGAACTGCTGGTGCCGATCAACAGTCGCGAGCATCCGACGGCTTGCGTGAGCTTCAACTATCACCGTGATCTGTTCGGGCGCACGTGGGACATCGCGACACCGGGCGGCGAGGCAGCGCACACCGCTTGTGTTGGATTTGGCGTGGAGCGCATTACGCTCGCTTTGTTCAAGCATCACGGCCTGTCGGTCCAGAATTGGCCGCCGGCCGTCCGGCATGTCCTTGGTCTCTGATCATCGCCCCAGGATTTGCCCGGCGAATCCCGTGTCGGCATGGCGTGTGACACGATCGGACCATATCACCCGCCTAGCCCAGCGAGGAATCTGGTAAATTCAGCCCGAAGCTCTCGCTCCGATTGTTGCCCGATTATGACAATGTATTGTCTACACTTGTCGCCCGGTTTGGGTAGACAATACGCTCGTTAGAGTGCCTGAATGGGGCATCAGGCGTGCTAAATTGCAGTCTTGGTGAAATTCCATTTTTGTGGTCTGCTTGGACAAGCCTGCTCAGAAGGGGCTGGCGGATTTTCCTCGCGGGCGGGAGACTGACACGACCATGGAGCGGGTCCGGTCTATCAGAGATCGGCACAATGTCTCCCTTAGCGACGGGTGGCGATTGGAACTTACAGCTTCGGCTGCTGTAGCGGCTTCCGGTGCCTTGGCAGGGTCGCGGCGCTGGTCGAGGACACCGCGGTCCGGCATGTCCACGCAGCGCCGCCCGCACACATGGCGCAATGGCAAACGGTGCCGGAAGGCGGGAGCGTCGCCGTGAACGGTGGGGCGGGAGTTCGCTATGAGGGGTGAGTAATGAGACCGGTAGAGTTCGGGGGGTGTTTCGGCTGGCTGCATCCGGCGGCGGGATCGCGTGGAGTGGTGCTCTGTAACTCCTTCGGCTACGAGCAGCTTTCCGTTCATCGCGTCTGGCGCGGCCTGGCTGATCAGTTCGCGGCCGCCGGCCTCCCCGCTCTGCGCTTCGATTGGCATGGCTCCGGCGATTCGGCCGGCGACTATACCGATCCCGAGCGGGTGCGGGCTTGGCTTGAGAGCGTGCGCGGCGCCGTGGCGCGATTGCGCGCCGAGACCGGAGTGAGCGAAGTGGCGCTGGTGGGGTTGCGCCTGGGAGCTACGCTTGCAGCTCTCGTCGCCGAGGAATTGGGTGATGTCGAATCGCTGGCGCTGCTCGCGCCCGTGGTGTCGGGCAAAGCCTATGTCCGTGAAATGAGGGCACTGTCGGCCTTCGCGCGCAGCGCGGCTCCGTCGACCGGTATGGACGACGGAGAGATGGAGGCAGCGGGTTTCGTCATGTCGGCCGGCACGCTGGCGGAACTTCGCGAAATCGATCTCATGGCGACGGTACGGCGGCCGCCGGCTCATCGTGTGCTGCTGATGCACCGGCCCGACGCGCCGACCGATCCGCGTTTGGCGATGCGTTTTGGTGAACTCGGGGCGGAAATCCAGGAAGCTCCGATCGAAGATTACAGCGGCTTCGTTTGCGATTCGGAATTTTCGCAGCCACCTCGCGCTGCCTTCGATCTGCTGGTCGAGTGGGTCGGGCGAGGTGCGAAGAAACAGGAGATCCCGCTCGATCCGCCTTGTCCCAAGCCGGTGCGGATGCGTCTGGCCGGAGCAGTCGAGGAGCCGGTCGAACTTGCCGGCCGTGCGCGTTTAGTCGCCACGGCTTGCACGCCTACCGTTCCTCCCGCTGGCGGTAACGGTGAAAGCGATCGTCCTGCGCTGATTTTCCTCAATACAGGCTGGTATGTGCGCGCCGGTGCCAATCGGATGGCGGTGACGATGGCCCGGCGATGCGCGGCCCGGGGATTCACATCGCTGCGGCTCGACCTCGCCGGGGTGGGCGACAGCGACGCTGCACCGGAAGACGATTCCGTCGTCTACAATCTCAAATCCTGCATCGATGTCGGTGCCGCGATCGATTGGCTGGCGGCCCGGGGGCATCGCCGGGTCGTCTTGTTCGGCATATGCTCGGGCGCCTTTCTCAGCTTTCAGGCCGCGTATCGCGACCCCCGCATCATTGGTCAAATCCTGATCAATGCGGATCGGTTCGAATGGACCGAACGCGACACGATCAAGATGTCCCAGCGCACGGTTGGTCGCGGCGCCCGCCAACTGATCGGCATCGGGTTTCGTGCAATCTTCGATCTCGGCAAGCTCCGCCGCATTCTCTCGGGCGATCCGGTGGCCTTGGGCCTTGCGCGAGCGGCCAGCGAACGTTCGATGCAGGCGCTGCGGCGGCGGCTCGGCGCCGCCGCCGACACCCCCGCGGCTCGTCGCCTGCGCGAATTGCTCAACCGCCGTGTCAAGACCTTGCTAGTATTCAGCACAAGCGATGTGGGACTGGCCGAGTGCCTGCACCAGTTCGGTCCGGAGTTCGAACTGGTCGGCAAGAGCGAGGACCTGCAGCTCGAGACCATAGATGACGCAAGCCATACCCTGGCGGAACGGCGCTCGCGCGCGGCGCTGACCTTGCTGCTCGACAAATTCCTCGAGCCTTGGGCTGCCGCTCCGGCACCGGCCGTGCGCGCAGCTTAATCCCGGTTCAGCTTTCCGGCAGACCGAGTGCGCGCAGCTCGTCTCGCCGCAAATCCTCTTCGCCGGCGAGAAAGAACTCGTCGAGCTGCGGCGGCTTCACGGACGTGCCGGCCAGCATCGCATGCGCCTGACCGCGATGGTGTATCTGATGCTGGAAGAGATGCTCCAGAATCGCGCCGACGCGCGAAGGCGGCGGCTGGCGGTTGGGCCGCGGGAGGACCCAGTCCCGGATGAGCGTGTCGTCGCTCTGGCGCTCGCAGAAGGCGATCAGGCGCTTGTCGCTCGCGGTCTGGGCCAGCCGCATCGCGCGGGCGTCCGCGAAGTCCGGCTCGGGCAGGCTGTAGCGGGCGAGCGCGTCGTGCCCTTCCAGTGCGTCGATATAGTAAAGGTCGACCAGCAGGATGTGATTGAAGGTGGCACGCAGGGACGGAAAGAAGCCGGTGCGCGGCGCGGCAAATTCTGCCGGCGTCAGCGCTTCGCAGGCGCCGAGCAGGCGGTGGTTGGCCCAGGCGTTGTTGGAGGCCATGGCGACGAAATGGTTGGCAAGCTGCCCCGTCGCCATGGTGTCTCGGCTCCCGCCTGCTCAGGCCGCCTGGGCGAGGTTGCGCAGCACGTAGTGCAACACGCCGCCGTTCTTGAAGTATTCGACTTCCTCGGCGGTATCGATGCGGCAGGTCAGCACGATCTTCTCGCTGGTGCCGTCGCGCCGATGGATGGTGAGCGGCACGTCCATGCCGGGCTTCAAGCCGCCGTCGATGCCATCGACGTCGAAACTCTCGGTGCCGACCAGGTTCAGCGTCTTGCGCGTCATGCCGTTCTGGAACTGCAGCGGCAGCACGCCCATGCCGACCAGGTTGGAGCGATGGATGCGCTCGAAGGTCTCGCACACCACAGCCTTCACGCCGAGCAGGTTGACGCCCTTGGCCGCCCAGTCGCGCGAGCTGCCGGTGCCGTATTCCTTGCCGGCGATAATGATCTGCGGCGTGTTCTCCTTCTTGTAGCGCATCGCCACGTCGTAGATCGGCTCGGCCTGGTCCGACTGGTAATGATGGGTGAAGCCACCCTCGACGCCCGGCACCATCTCGTTCTTGAGACGGATATTGGCGAAGGTGCCGCGCATCATCACCTCGTGATTGCCGCGCCGCGTGCCGTACTGGTTGAAGTCCTTGGGGGCCACGCCCTCTTCCATCAGATAGCTGCCGGCCGGGCTGTCCTTGCGGATCGAGCCGGCGGGCGAGATGTGGTCTGTGGTGATCGAGTCGCCGAATTCGCCGAGCGGACGGGCGCCGGCGATGTTGGAAATGCTGCCGGGCTTGGTGGGCATGCCTTCGAAATAGGGCGGATTGCGCACATAGGTCGACTTGTCGTCCCACGGATAGGTCAGGCTCGACTTGATCTTGATGCTGCGCCAGAAACGGTCGCCGGCGAAGACGTCGGCATAGCGCTTCTTGAACGCCTTGGCCGTCACGTACTTGTCGACGAAGCTCTGCACCTCTTTCATGCTGGGCCAGATGTCGCGCAGATAGACCGGCTGGCCGTTCTTGCCGGCACCGAGCGGATCCTTGGTGATATCGATCTTCATCGAGCCGGCCAGCGCATAGGCCACCACCAGCATCGGCGAAGCGAGGTAGTTGGCGCGGGTCAGCGGGTTGACGCGGCCTTCGAAGTTGCGGTTGCCCGACAGCACCGAGGCCACCACCAGATCGCCGTCGCCGATCGCCTTGGTCACGGCATCGGGCAATGGGCCGGAATTGCCGATGCACGACGTGCAACCATAGCCCACCAGGTTGAAGCCGACCTTATTCAGCTCCTTCTGCAGGCCCGCGGCCTCGAGATACTCGGTCACGACCTGCGAGCCCGGCGCCAGCGAGGTCTTCACCCACGGCTTGACCTTGAGGCCGAATTTGGCGGCGTTGCGCGCCACCAGTCCGGCGCCAAGCATGACGTAGGGATTCGATGTATTGGTGCAGGAGGTGATGGCGGCGATCACCACATCGCCATGGCCCAGGTCGTAGTTCGCACCCTCGGTCTTGACGCGGGTCCCTGAATCCTTGCGGTCGAATTCCTTCTGCATGTTGGTGATAAAGGAGGAGGCGGCTTCGGACAGCGCCACCCGGTCCTGCGGGCGCTTGGGGCCGGCGAGACTCGGTTCGACAGTGCCCATGTCGAGTTCCAGCGTGTCGGTGAAGACTGGCTCCGGCGACTTCTTGGAGCGCCACAGGCCCTGCTTCTTGGCATAGGCCTCGACCAGCTTGGCGGCGGTGCCGCGGTTGGTCGTGGTGAGGTAGTTGATGGTCTCCTTGTCGATCGGGAAGAAGCCGCAGGTGGCGCCGTATTCCGGTGCCATGTTGCCGATGGTGGCGCGGTTGGCGAGCGGCATGTCGTCGAGGCCCTCGCCGTAGAATTCGACGAACTTGTTGACCACGCCCTTGCGGCGCAGCATCTGCGTCACCGTCAGCACCAGGTCGGTGGCGGTGGTGCCTTCGCGCAATTTGCCGGTGAGCTTGAAGCCGATGACTTCGGGAATGACCATGGGCTGCGCCTGACCGAGCATCGCGGCCTCGGCCTCGATGCCGCCCACGCCCCAGCCCAGCACGGCCAGGCCGTTGACCATCGTGGTATGGCTGTCGGTGCCGACCAGCGTGTCGGGATAGGCGATCGTCTCCTTGCCTTCCTTCCTGGTCCACACGACCTGCGAAAGGTACTCGAGATTGACCTGGTGGCAGATGCCGGTGCCGGGCGGCACGACGCGGAAGTTGTCGAAGGCTTCGGCCCCCCAGCGCAGGAAGCGGTAGCGCTCGATGTTGCGCTCATATTCGAGCTTCACATTGGCGCCAAAGGCCGAGTTGTTGCCGAAATTGTCGACGATCACCGAATGGTCGATCACCAGGTCCACTGGGACCAGCGGATTGATCTTCTTGGCATCGCCGCCCAGTTTCTGCATGGCGTCGCGCATGGCCGCCAGATCGACCACGGCGGGCACGCCGGTGAAATCCTGCATCAGCACGCGGGCCGGGCGGAAATTGATCTCGTCGGTCGATTTTCCCTTGTTCTTCAGCCAGGTGGCGAAGGCGGCGATATCTCCCTTCTTCACCGTCTTGCCGTCCTCGTGGCGCACCAGGTTCTCGAGCAGCACACGCAGTGTAAACGGCAGGCGCGACAGGTCGCCAACTTCCTTCTCGACGGCCGCCAGGCTGAAATAGGTGTAATTCTTGCTGCCGACCTTCAGAGTCTTGCGAGCCTTGAAACTGTTCGGATGGGCGGCCATAGGCAAAAAACTCCTTGGGTTCCTTAGAATTCGGCGAATTCGAGCGCAAAATAGGGTCATGACGCGGCGCAGGCAATCGATGGATGCGGATGCAACGCCGATATGTCAGATTCGCTGCCATGCGACACCGTAGAATGCTGGCGATGCTGGGTTTCTTGGCCGTTGCGACGGTCAATTCCGACGTCCTGGCGCAGGCCAATCAGACTCCCATCGATCCCTCCCCGCGTGAATTCGGGCGCAGGCCGAGTGCGGGCGGTGTTTATTTGGCGCCGGGCGGCGGCGGGCAGGCCGCCATGCCGGGCGCCGCGGTCGAATCGCTCGACAAGATTCTGTCGTCGTCGCAGCTCTCGCCGGTCGACCGTTCGGTCTATCTCAGCATCCGCGCTTTCCAACTCACCCGGCTGGGGCGGGAAGCCGAGAGCCAGAAGGACGTGGCCGAGATGGCCCGGATCGCGCCCACGACCTGGACGGCCCTGCTGGCGACGGCCGCCTCCGGTCTGGCGGGCGGTGGCGACCGGGCGGCCTCGCTACGCATGCTCGACAGCGGGCTGGCCCGCAAACCCGGCGATACCTGGCTGCTGCTCGGGCAAGCCGAGGTGAATATGCAGCTTGCCGATCATGGCCGGGCCCTCGGCCTGCTGGACAACGCCGTGGCCGGCGCGTCCGGCAGCGGCGAGTGGGAGGCCGCGCTCTATCTGCGCGGCCATGCCAACTTCAACCTGGGCAATTTCACCCAGGCGATCGATGATTTCGACGGCACTCTGGCCGGGCGCACTACTTTGCGGTCGCGCCTGATGCCGATGATGTGGCGCTATGCCGCCCAGGTGATGGCGCGCCGCGATGCGCGCGGTGCGCTCGCCAAAACCGTCGGCAACCAAGATCTTTCCGAATGGCCGGGTCCGATCGCCCGGTTCCTGCTCGGCCAGATCTCGGCTGGGGAGCTCGAAGTAGTGGCCGAATCGGACGACGCCGCCAAGCGGGCCAACGGCAAGTGCCCGGCCGCCTTCTTCGTCGGCATGGATGCCCTGCGGCGTGGCGACAAACAGCGGGCGCACGAGCAGTTCCAGCTTGCCCAGGCCCGCTGCAGCACCGTCGTCAACGTGAACTGGGCCGCCGCCAGCCAATTGAAGCGTCTTTGAGGCTTTAGTCGATCAGCGCCAGCGGTGCGATGAAGCGGGTGATTTCCGACAGCACATAGGCCGGCTGCTGCAGGTGCGGGCTGTGGCCGCAGTCCGGCACCAGGCGCGTTTCGCAATAGCCGCCGACCTTGCCGGCGATCACGCCGAGCTGAAGCTCGCTGCCATATTCGTCGTCCTCGCCTTGGATCGCCTGGACCGGCACCTGCACGCCGGGCAACCGGCCGTCGGCATCCATCGGCTGGAACCCGGGCGCAAGCCAAGCCTCCGACCACAGGTGGAAGCAGCCATCGACATTGTCGCCGTGGTATTTCAGCAAGCGCTGGCGCAGTTCGCCGGAAGCGAAAGCGTCGTGCGCTCGTGCGATGCTCTCGACACAGACCGGTTCGTTGACGGCATGCGCGGCCAAGGTCACCACGGCCCGCAGCGACGGCGGATCGGCGGCGGCGAAATTGAGGGCGATCGTACCGCCGTCGCTATGGCCGATTGCGACGCAATCCTCGATGCCGCAGGCGGCCAGGAGCCTCGGCAGCACTTCGTCGGCTTCGATTTCCATATAGCGAACACCGGGATCGCCGGGCCACCGGCTGGAGCGGCCATAGCCGGTGCGGTCATAGATCAACCCGGGGCACCGGGTGGCGTCGCAAAGCCTTTGCGGGAAATCCCGCCACATCTCGATGCAGCCCAGCCCTTCGTGCAGGAATACCAGCGTGGTGCGCTCGAGGCCGTCGGGCCGCGCGGGTGCAACGGCGCGCACCCTCAGGCGGCGGTCGCCAAGATCGATGAAAGGATCCGTCGTCACCCTGTCGATGTATCAGGCGGGCGACGCCGCGAGAAGGCGCCGATAGCGGCGGGCAGCACGGTGAGAAACAGCAGCGGTGCCAACAGCATGCCGCCCACCACGACGATGGCCAGCGGCCGCTGCACCTGCGATCCGATGGCGGTCGAGAAAGCGGCCGGCAACAGACCGGCGCAGGCCGCCACGCAGGTCATCAGCACCGGGCGCATCTGCAGCTCGCAGGTCTGGCGCAGGGCGGCGGCGCGTTCCATGCCCCCCTCGATCAGCCGGTTGAAGCAGCTGACCAGCATGATGCCATTCATGGCGGCGATGCCGAACAGCGCCACGAAGCCGATGGCGGCCGAGATGCTGAACGACATGTTGCAGAGCCATAGCCCCATTATGCCGCCGACCAAAGCAAGCGGAATGGCGCTGGCGGCGAGCAGCGTGTCGACGAGCGAGCCGAAGCTCAGATAGAGCAGCAGCAGGATCAGGGCGATCGCGATCGGTGCGGCGATCGACAGGCGCTCGACCGCGCTCTGGAAGTTGGCGAAATCACCGGCCCATTCCAGGCGGTAGCCGCTCGGCAGCACGACCGTATCGGCGACCTTCTGCTGGGCTTCCAGCACGGCGCCGCCCAGGTCGCGCTCGCGCACGCTGAACTTGACCGGAATATAGCGCTCCTGCTGTTCGCGGTAGATGTAGAAGGCACCGGAGGCGAGCTGGATCTTCGCCACCTCGCTGAGCGGCACCTGAGTGACGCCGTCTCCGCCCTGGACGCCGATGGCGATCTGGCGAATCGCCTCCATGCTGTGGCGGTATTGCGGCGCCAGCCGGACCAGCATGGCAAAGTGACGATCGCTGCCGTCCTCGTACAGATCGCCTGCCTCCTGGCCGCCGACCGCCGCCTGTATCGTGGCGTTGATGTCGCCGGGCGACAGCCCATAGCGGGCGGCGCGCTCGCGATCGATGTCGATGCGGATCGTCGGCTGGCCGAGCAGGGGCGGCACCTGAATGTCGGTGATTCCTCTCACGCCCTCGATCGTGCGGCGGACATCGATGGCGATCTTCTGCAAGGTCGCGAGATCCGGCCCGCTGATCTTGATGGCATTCTCCGCATCGATGCCGGAGGCCGCCTCCTGGACATTGTCCTGGATGTATTGCGAGAAGGCGAAAGTCACGCCGGGGAAGGCCTTGCGCAGGGCGTCGGCCATCTCGGCGATCAAGGCGGCTTTGTCGAGGCCGGGTCGCCATTTGTCGGCGCGCTTCAATGGGACGAAGAACTCGCCGTTCGAGAAGCCATCGGGATCGGTGCCGTCGCCGGGACGGCCGTGCTGGGAGATCACCGTCTCGACTTCGGGGAAGCTCTTCATGAGCTTGCGCATCCGGTTGACGTAGCCGTTGCCTTCTTCGAGCGACACCGACGGTGGCAGGGCCGCACGCATCCAGACATTGCCCTCTTCCAGCTTGGGCAGGAATTCGAGGCCGACGGATACAGCCGCAAATCCTGCGGTCACGAGAAAAGCTCCGCCCACGCCCAGCGTCAGCCACCGGCTGGCGAAGGTGAGATCGACAAGGCGCCGATAGACGTGACGCAGTCCACGCACCAGGATCGTCTCGGTTTCCGAGACCTTCTCGGGCAGCAGCAGTGCCGAAAGCGCCGGCGAGACGGTGAAGGTCGCCAGCAGGCCACCCGCCAGCGCGTAGGCATAGGTCTGCGCCATCGGACCAAAGATGTGGCCCTCGACGCCGCTCAGCGTAAACAGCGGCAGGAATCCTGCGATGATGATCGTGGCCGAAAAGAAAATGGCCTGCGTGACCTCGCTCGACGCCAGATAGATCGTGGCGATCTTGTTGCTGAAGCCTGATGGCATGCCGGGAAGGACGCGCCGCGGCGCGCCGGGCTCGTGGCTGGCTTCGGCAAGGTGGCGGAAGATATTCTCGACCATGATGACGGTGGCATCGACGATGATCCCGAAATCGATCGCTCCCATCGACAGCAGGTTGGCGGACTGTCCGCTCAGCACGAGAATGACGACGGCGAACATCAAGGCGAAGGGAATGGTCGCGGCCACGATGATGGCGCTGCGCAAGTCGCCGAGAAAAATCCATTGGATGATGAAGATGAGGCTGACGCCCAGGACCATGTTGTGCAGCACCGTCCGAGTGGTCACGTCGACCAGGACGCTGCGGTCGTAGATGCGCTGGATGCGCACGCCCGGTGGCAGCAGGTTGGACCGGTTGATGCGCTCGACCTCGGCCAGCACGCCTTTCAAGGTCGGCAGCGTCTCGGCGCCGCGCCGCATCAGCACGATGCCCTGCACGATATCGTCGTCATCGTCGTGACCGGCGACGCCGAGGCGTGGCTCGAATCCGACCGTGATCGTGGCCACGTCCGACACCAGGATGGGCGCGCCGTCGCGCACCGCCAGCATGGTATGGCCGATGTCTGCCATCGAGCGGATCTGTCCGACGCTGCGCACCACGGCCGATTGCGGCCCGATATTCACGGTGTTGGCGCCGACGTTGATGTTGGCGTTGTTCAACCCGTCCAGGACCTGCTTGAGCGTCAGTCCATAGGCCAGCAGCCGGTCCAGATCGACCGTGATGTCGTAGGTCTTGCTCTTGCCGCCCCATGTCGTGACGTCGATGACTCCCGGCACGGCCTTGAGGCGGCGCAGCAGGATCCAGTCCTGAATGGTCTTGAGGTCGGTGACGCTGAAGCCAGGCGGCCCGACGACGCGGTAGCGGAAGATCTCACCGATCGGGCTGGTCGGCGAAATGATCGGCTGGGCGCCATTGGGCAGGGGGCCGAGCTGGGAAAGCCGGTTGGTCACGAGCTGTGCCGCTTCGCGATAGCTTATGTCGTAGGTGAACTGCACCTTCACATCGGACAGCCCGACCAGCGAGATCGTGCGGATGGCCTGAATATAGGGCAACCCGGCCATCTGCACTTCGATCGGGATGGTGATGTAGCGCTCGATCTCCTCCGACGACTGGCCGGGATTTTGAGTCACGATGTCGACCAGCGGGGGAACGGGATCGGGATAGGCTTCGATGTTGAGGCGCTTGTAGGCAAAGAAGCCGCCGGCCATCAGGGCAATGCTGAGGATGACGACGAGGATGCGCTGCCTCAGTGCGGCGCCGACGATTGCTTGCATTGCCACCCGTTGTGCGTCCGGTGCTCCCGGCGCCTCTCTACGGGTGCGAGCTAATACACAAGTAGGGCGGTTTCACTACCGCTGCGATAGCACTGTCTATGCAATCAAGTGCGTGATCAATGAGCCTCCGCTTCGGTGGGCGCGGCGGACGGAACGGCTGCGGCCTTCAAATGGCGACGCGAGAACATGCCGATCAAGACCGGCAGAATCGTCAGGAACAAGCAGGGTGCCAGCAGCGTGCCGCCGACGATGACGGTGGCGAGCGGTCGCTGGACCTGCGAGCCGATGGCGGTCGAGAAAGCCGCTGGCAAGAGACCGACGCAGGCCGCCACGCAGGTCATCAGCACGGGCCGCATCTGCAGCGTGCAGGTTTCACGCAGCGCCTCGTGCCGTTCCATGCCGCCATCGATCAGCCTGTTGTAGCAGCTCAACACCATGATGCCGTTCATCGCCGCGATTCCGAACAAGGCCACAAATCCGATGGCGGCGGAGATGCTGAAAGGCATGCCGACCAGGAACAGTGCGAATACACCGCCCATCAGCGCCATCGGCATGGCGCTGCCGGCCAGCAGGGTGTCGCGGAAAGTGCCGAAGCTCATGTAGAGCAGAAGGCCGATCAAGCCGATGGCGATCGGTACGGCCATCGCCAGGCGCTGCAGCGCGTTTTTCAGGTTGCCAAACTCGCCGACCCACTCGATGCGGTAGCCGCCGGGGATCTTGACCTGCTCGGCAACGCGTTGCTGTGCCTCGAGCACCGTGCTGCCGAGGTCGCGCCCGCGAACGCTGAACTTGACCGGAACGTAGCGTTCCTGCTGTTCGCGATAGATGTAATAGGCACCCGACACCAAGCGGATTGTCGCCACTTCGCTCAGGGGGATTTGAACGACGCCGTTGGGCCCCTGCGCACCAATGGCGATGCGGCTGATGGCCTCGAGGTTCTCGCGATAGCGTGGCGCCAGACGCACGACCATCGGGAAGTGACGATCGCTGCCATCCTCGTAGAGATCGCCGGCTGCTTGCCCGCCGATCGCCGCCTGAACGGTAGCGTTGATGTCGCCTGGCACGAGGCCATAGCGGGCGGCACGGGCACGGTCGATGTCGATGCGGATCGTCGGCTGGCCGAGCGATGCCGATACCGCGAGATCGGCGATCCCGGGCACGGGCTCGATGGCCTTCTTGATATCCTCGGCGATCTTGCGCAGCACTTCGAGATCATTGCCCGAGACCTTGACCGAGTTTTCACCTTTGACGCCCGAGGCGGCCTCCTGGACGTTGTCTTGGATATACTGGGAGAAGGTGAATTCGGCTCCCGGAAAGGCTTTTTCGAGTGCGTCGTTCATCTCGGCGACGAGTTTGTCCTTGTCGTAGCCCTTGCGCCATTGATCGAACGGCTTAAGTGGGACGAAGAACTCGGCATTGAAGAAGCCCGTCGAGTCGGTGCCGTCATCCGGCCTGCCATGCTGGGAGATGACGGTCTCGGCCTCCGGGAAGCTCTTGATCAGCTTGCGCATGCGGTTGGCATACTCGTTGCCGGTCTCGAGCGAGATCGACGCCGGCATGCCGGCGCGGATCCACATGTTGCCCTCTTCCAGCTTGGGCAGGAATTCGAGGCCGATCGAGCTGCCGGCGACCATGGCCGCGACGATCAGTGCCCCGGCGATGCCGAGGGTCGCGCCGCGATGGCCGAGCGCGGTGTCGCGTACATGGGTGTAGAAGCGGCGCAACGCGCGCACCGCCCGCGTCTCGGCGTGCGCGACCTTGTCCGGCAGCAGCACGGCCGCCAGCGCCGGCGACACGGTGAAGGTCGCGAGCAGCCCGCCTGCCAGTGCATAGGCATAGGTCTTGGCCATCGGGCCGAAGATGTGGCCCTCGACACCGGAGAGAGTGAACAGCGGCAGGAAGCCCGCGATGATGATGGTCGCGGCGAAGAAGATCGCATGCGTGACCTCGGTCGAGGCCTGGAAGATCGTCTCCAGCTTGCCGGTCAGGCCAACTGGCGTGCGCAGCCTCGGCCGGTACGACGACACCTGACCGCCACTGGACTCGGCAAGATGGCGGAAAATATTCTCGACCATGATCACCGTGGAATCGACGATGATGCCGAAGTCGATTGCACCCATCGACAGCAGGTTGGCCGATTCGCCTCGAATGACGAGAATGAGCACGGCAAACAACAGGGCGAAGGGAATGGTCGCCGCGACGATCAGCGCGCTGCGCAGGTCGCCCAGGAACAGCCATTGCACGAAGAAGATCAGCAGCACGCCCACAATCATGTTGTGCAGGACGGTGTGGGTCGTAACGTTGACCAGTGCGCTGCGGTCGTAGATCCGCTCGATCCGGACGCCCGGCGGCAGCACGCCCATGCTGTTGATCTTGTCCACCTCGGCCAGGACGCCGGTCAGGGTGGGCAACGTCTCCGCGCCACGCCGCATCAGGACGATACCCTGGACGATGTCGTCATCGTCATCCTGGCCGGCGATACCGAGCCGCGGCTGATTGCCTACCGTCACCGTTGCCACATCCGACACCAGTATCGGGGCGCCGTCGCGTGTCGTCAGCAGCGTGTTGCGGACATCGTCCATCGACCGGATCTGGCCGACACTGCGCACGATGGCCGATTGCGGGCCGACATTGACGGTATTGGCGCCGACATTGATGTTGCTGTTGTTCAGCCCGTCGAGC
>Ga0193752_1002202_pt1 | contig 14936 bp, 20 predicted proteins | sample H1c1metaG_FD_144924 | JGI IMG/M metagenome (GOLD analysis project Ga0193752, IMG submission 144924) | Soil microbial communities from a riparian zone of the East river system, Colorado, United States - H1c1 | ecosystem: Environmental > Terrestrial > Soil > Riparian zone | place: USA: East River... | reverse complement strand
GGCGCTGTTTCCTATCGTGCTGATGATGCTGTGGAAACGACTGCTGTTAAAGCTACTTAAGTTTACGGCCGATATCATTAGCCCGTGGCGGTATTCTCTCGCTGCTTCGATCTTGTTCTTTGTAGTTGTTATCGGTATTCCGGTCGGCTCGTTCTATCTACTTTATAAAACAGGCATTGTACGGTGATGGATGCGAAAGTTTCTCTCGGCAAAGTGGCAAGACCTGATAATGGCTAACTACGAGGTCGATGCGTCGCTGCTTTCTGACCGACTGCCCACCGGAACCAAACTCGACCTTTACGAAGGGAAATGCTTCGTCAGCCTCGTCGGTTTTATGTTTCTCGACACGCGTGTGCTGGATTTTCTCGTACCGTTTCACGTTAATTTTGAAGAAGTTAATTTACGCTTTTATGTCCGCCGCGAGACCGACGATGAAATAAGACGCGGCGTAGTTTTTATAAAAGAGGTCGTACCGCGATTTGCCATCGCCGCCGTTGCGAGAACGCTCTACGGCGAGCCTTACGAGTGCTGGAAGATGTCGAATTTTCGCGATGATGAACACGTCCGCTATTCGTGGGAAAAAGGCGAATGCACAAATACGCTCAGCGTAAAACGCGGCCGCAGCCTCGGTGTTCCAGCCGAGTCGTCGCACGGCAAATTCATTGTCGAACATTATTGGGGCTACACAAAACGCGGCGTAAACCGCACCGACGAATACAAGGTCGAACACCCGAAATGGGAATTGTTCGAGGCAAATGATCCGCACATCGGCGTCGATTTTGCAGGAACATACGGCGATGAATTTGCATTTCTCAATGACAGAAACCGCATTCCGTTCTCCTTGCAAAAGGTTCGGACATTGCGGTTTATAAAGGCAAAATTATCCACTTGTAACTTCAGACTATTCACTGAAAAGAACTGTTTTCTTCAGTTGATAGTTATTAGTGGTTAGGTTGATAGTTTGAAGTTATGGCAATCATAGGCATCGTTGCAATTGCAAAGAATTTCGCCATCGGCAAGGATGGCAAGCTGCCCTGGCATTATTCGGCTGACCTAAAACACTTTAAAGAGACGACGACCGGTCATGCCGTCGTGATGGGATCGAACACCTGGCGTTCGATCGGCAAGCCGCTGCCGAACCGTCTGAATATTGTCCTTAGCCGTTCGGCCCAGATCGACACCGGCAACGATCTGATATTTCTCCGCAGCGAGAAAGAAGCGATCGATCTCGCCGCGTATCTTAAATGCGATCTGTTCGTCATTGGCGGGTCAAAGACCTATGCCGAGTTTGCCGGGTTTATCGACTCATGGATCGTCACTGAGGTTCCAGATACAGTCGAAGATGCAGATGTTTTTATGTCACCAACTTTTCTCGACGGATTTAACCAAACCGCATCAAAGGAGTTATCCGATGATATTATAGTAAAAACATTTCGCCGCTGACGCTTTTTGATATAGAATCTTCGCAAAAATCAAAAGGAGAATACCGGTATGATGGGCGGAAGATCTTGGGACGAATGGATCGAGGAATATTCACACAGCCACACGCATCCTGTTAATCGGATTACACACAGCATCGGCATTCCGATGATCGCGTTGTCGATATTGATGATCCCGATCTGTTTCTTTGTATCCTATCTCTGGGTGGCGGCCCTCGGGGTTTTTCTGATCGGCTGGATACTCCAATTCGTCGGCCACTATTTCGAGGGTAAACCGCCCGAGTTTTTCAGAGATTACCGCTTCTTGTTTGTCGGGCTTCGCTGGTGGTTCAAGAAGGTTGTCGGCCTAAAGTAAGAAGAATTGATTTCTGGAATGGCTGATAGCTGATAGCTGTCAGCTATTTTTCTGTTTAGACTAGAATCTTTGTGACGAAAGAACTCATCCTTGGTTTAGACATCGGCACGTCGAGCGTCCGTGCGGCGTTGTACGATCACGCCGGAAATCTGCTTCCTAAAACACTGGTCAAAAACGAGCGTACCCTTAAAGCTACGGCCGACGGCGGTTCGGAGATCGACGCCGATAAGGCATTGCGGCAAGTCTCAGCCTCGATCGATGAGGTTCTGGCAAAAACCGGCAGCATCAAAGGCGAGGTCACGCACATCGCGTCCTGTTCGTTCTGGCACAGCCTCGTCGGTATCGACGAAAACGGAAAAGCAACGACACCCGTTTTTAGTTGGGCCGACAATCGCAGCCGAAACTACGTCGAGGTACTCCGTAAGACACTCGACGAACCAGCCATTCATAACAAAACCGGCGCGCGCTTCCATTCCAGTTTCTGGCCAGCGAAATTGCTGTGGCTAAGGAACGAATCGCCTGATATTTGGAAGAGCACATCGCAGTGGCTGTCGCTGAGTGATTACATTGCATTAAGACTTTGCGGCGATTCCGCGACCAGCATCTCAATGGCCTCGGGAACGGGCATATGCGACATTCGTCAATGCGTTTGGGATGCCGAAATGCTACGCTATCTAAAGGTCAAACCTGCCAATTTACCGCTCATCTCTGAAACAACTTCGTCGCTCATACCTAAATTCGCGAAACGCTGGCCGCTATTGAAAGATTCAAAATGGCTTCCCACGATTGCTGACGGCGCCGCTAACAACATCGGTTCGGGCTGTGTCGGCGGCGGCAAAGCAGCCTTAATGATCGGCACGTCAGGCGCGATGCGTGTTGTGTCTGAAAGCGGCCCGCCAGAGCAGATTCCGTCCGGCCTGTGGTGTTATCGTGTTGATCGAAAACGCATCATCATCGGCGGAGCTTTGAGCGACGGCGGCGGATTGTATGAATGGCTGACCGCTACATTAAAGCTGCCAAAGAACGCTGATTTGCTCATCGCAAAACGCAAGATAGGTGCACACGGCCTTACGTTTCTTCCATTCCTTGCCGGCGAACGCAGTACCGGTTATGACGAAAACGCGACTGGTGCGGTTTCTGGCCTGCGTACCGCGACTGACGCGATAGATATTCTGCAAGCCGGAATGGAGGCCGTCGCCTATCGCTTTGCCGAGATCCTTAGGCAACTGGAAAGTGTCTTAACCGTGAACAAGATCGTCGCCTCCGGTGGCGCACTCCACGCATCGCCCGTCTGGACGAAGATGATCTCCAGCATTCTAGGCCGCGATCTTACGCCCTCAAACGTTCCCGAAGCATCAATGAGCGGAGCCGTTTTGCTTGCGCTCGAAACAATTGGCAAAATAGAGATTATCGACAGAATATAGCCTGTTTTACTTTTAGTAATGACCAACACAAAGCGTATTTGAAAGCCATATCGGATCACGAGGAAGTGGATAAGTCGTTTTAATAGAGGAATTAACAATAAAGATGCCTTGATGTTTAATCAATCTGATGTTAAGATGTCTACATGAGAACAACACTTACACTAGAGGACGAAGTGGCGGTTGGGTTAAGGCGTATGCAGAAACGGGAGCCAGGCAGGTCGTTTAAAGAGATCGTAAATGAAACTTTAAAAAAGGGCTTGGCGGCAAATGGCGACAAGGTAAATGTTCCTTTCAAGATCACTCCGGCTAGAAACGCAAAGCCGAAGCTGGGCTTAAACTTTGATAGTATCAGCTCGCTAATATCTGTTGCTGAGGGCGATTTTCACAAATGATCGTTCTCGACGCGAACCTGATTTTATACGCATACGTGCCAGATTTTCCCCAACACGAACGGGCTTCGGCGTGGTTGGAGAAAACCTTGTCGAATGGCGAGCACGTCGTATTGATCGCGTGGCAAGTCGCGACCGCCTTCTTACGTATTAGTACCAATCCGCGTATTTTTGACGATCCGCTTAGTATGGAACTCGCAAAGTCATATCTAGACCATTTGTTCTCACATCCGTTTGTAAGACAAGTTAACCCCACGGATCGACACTGGGAAATATACTCAAAGATATTGATCGAACAAAATCTGACCGGCGACATTGTTATGGATGCACACATTGCGGCAATCGCCGTAGAGCATAACGCAATCGTGGCTTCGACCGACAAACATTTCAGGCGATTCTCAGAATACGTGAAGACGATCGACCCTCTTGAAGACGGAAAATAGTTTCTTTGTTAAATGAATATAGCCGCAATAGAACAAAAATCAATGACCACCGCAACCAAACAAGTTAAGAAAACCGACATCGACACACTTTGTATCAACACGATCCGTACGCTTTCGCTAGATGCGGTGCAAAAGGCGAATTCCGGACATCCGGGATTGCCGCTGGGAATGGCGCCGGCTGCGTATGTGCTGTGGACCAAATTCCTGCGGCATAATCCAAAAAATCCGAAATGGTTCAACCGCGATCGTTTTTTGCTTTCGGCCGGGCACGGGTCGATGTTGATCTACAGCCTTTTGCATTTGACGGGATATGATCTCTCGCTCGACGAGCTGAAACATTTTCGCCAGCTTCATTCAAAAACGCCGGGGCATCCGGAAAATGTATTGACGCCGGGTGTCGAGATAACGACCGGCCCGCTCGGGCAAGGGTTTGCTAATGGCATCGGCATGGGCATCGCTCAGGCGCATCTTGCGGCTAAATTTAACAAGCCGGGAAACAAGGTGATCGACCACTTTATCTATTGCATCTGCTCAGACGGCGACCTGATGGAAGGCGTGAGTTATGAGTCTGCCTCACTCGCCGGCCATCTGAAGCTCGCCAACCTGATCTACCTTTACGACGACAACCGGATCACGATCGACGGCTCGACCGACCTTGCATTTACCGAAGACGTGACAAAGCGTTTCGAGGCTAGCGGCTGGGAAGTGACCGAGGTCGCTGACGGCAACAATATCAAGGCCATTGAAGAAGCGATCAAGACGGCGCAAAAGGTAAAGGACAAGCCAAAGCTCATCCGCATCAAGACCGTGATCGGTTTTGGAATGCCGAAACAGGGTACATCAAAGGCGCATTCAGACGCTCCCGGAGCAGATGCCGTAAAGGAAACAAAGCGAAATCTTGGCTGGCCTGAAAATAAAAGCTTTTACATTCCGAAGGAAGCTCTGTCGCATTTTCGCCTCGCGGTTAAGAACGGAGCAAAGCTAGAGAAGGATTGGGAAGCTGCGGCAAAGAAATATGAAAAGAAATTTCCTGCCCTTGGCAAAACGCTGAAGGACACGCGGACCGGAAAGCTGGCGGCCGGCTGGGAATCGTCACTTCCGTCATTCGACAATGTCGAGGCAAAGGCGACTCGTGCATACAGCGGTGAGGTGATAAACGCGATCGCCGATGCCGTGCCGCAACTCGTCGGCGGCTCTGCCGATCTTAAGCCGTCGAACAATACGTATATCAATTCGTCAGCCGACATTCAGGCCGGGCAGTACCAGAATCGCAACATCCATTACGGAATTCGTGAACATGCGATGGGTGCGGCGATGAACGGCATGGCGCTGTACGGCAGCGTGATACCTTTCGGCGGCACGTTTCTAACTTTTTCAGATTATATGCGTCCGGCAATTCGCCTCGCGGCGTTGTCTGCTGTTCAGACGATATTTCTGTTTACGCACGATTCGATCGGCCTCGGCGAAGACGGCCCGACGCACCAATCGGTTGAGCATCTTGCCGCTCTGCGGGCGATACCAAATCTTGCTGTGATCCGCCCGTGCGACGCACACGAAACCCGCGAAGCCTGGCGCGCCGCTCTGCTGCGTGACAATGGCCCGACCGCGTTCGCGTTCTCACGCCAAAAGGTCGCGTTGATCGACCGCAAAAAATACGCCAAGGCTGACGGCCTTCACAAGGGTGCATATGTTCTTGCCGAGGGCACCGACAAAGCCGGAAAAAAGATTGCTCCGCAACTTATCCTCATCGCCACCGGGTCCGAAGTCGGCCTTGCAATGGAAGCCCGCGAACATCTGAACGCCGCCGGAACACCAACCCGCGTCGTCTCGATGCCGTGCTGGGAATTCTTTGACGAGCAGTCATCAAAGTACAAAGAATCCGTTCTACCGACGACCGTAAAAGCCCGCCTCGCCATCGAAGCCGGCGTTTCCCTCGGTTGGGCAAAATATACCGGCGACAACGGCGACACATTATGCGTCGACAAATTCGGCGCCTCGGCACCAGCCGAAGACGTGTTTCGAGATTACGGATTCACGGTCGAGAACGTGGTCAAGAAGGCAAAAAAACTTATACAGTAAAAATCTTGCGTTACCATTTTGCAGGTCTGACTTCAGCCCGAACGGTTTTTGGCTGAGGGCTTCCGGCATCAACAAAAATCGGCACGAAGCAAGTGGTTCTTAAAATGACTTCCGGTTCAACAAAGACATCGTCAGACTCGCATGTCGCAACCTGAATTCCATCTTCGCTATAAAACCGAAATAGGACCCGCGCTTTCGTATCTCTCACACTCAAAGTCCTAACACGAGCAAATGCATCGTGTTGACTGTGCTCTTTATCAAGTGACCAGTCTAGCTTAAGGAGTCCTGCTTCAACAATATTTGCTTTCGGGCTGTTTTGCCTGATTGCATAGACGTCCCAAAGCCTGCTCGTTACTTGCAGGTTTTTCAGATCACGACGGACTGTGGCTCTGTTGCAACCAAGTAACGCTTTTTCGTGCGGTGCAATTTCTTCAGTAACTCCTGGGCCAGCGCCACCCGGTGAGTAGCAACCCTCATATTTTGTCCCGTCGGCTAGATAAGATTGAAAACTCAGACCTGCTTTTACAGGTACATTCAAGTTATTTTGAAGAATGGCACCAAAATATAATTTGCCTTCACTAGTATTACCTTCTTGATTTGGCACGATCCACCATTTCAGCTCTCCAATCATGCGTACTTCAGGCTTCGAAGTCTTTGACCGATTCTGAGCTGTCACCTTTTCAGCCAGAAGCGCAGAAGCCACAATCAGAGAGAGTATTAAACAGCAGACCCTAATTCGTAGGATTCGACATCGCGCGAATGCCACAATTGTTTGTTCGACCATATTCATAAAGCATCCTCACTTAGCATCAAATATGGAATTAATTACCTTTGTGACAAGCCGTAGTAACGAAATCGCGGTACTTGGGCTGACTATTGACTGATTCGCCGGATGAGAACTCGAATTCCTCAACTTGCGGATTTCCGAAAATGTTTCCTTATCATCAGACGCAATCGCTTTCATAATTTCCAACCACTCAACCTTGTCCGCGAAGCCCTTCTTAGATTTTGGAGCTCCCAGCGCACCGCATTTGTGAGATACCGCAGCGTCGACGACTCTAAACATCTGTTCGGTTCCGAGCGTCCAAAGCGGATAGAAATAGTATCCATAAATCATCGCACCACGAGCTACCTCGAAAAGATCTCGGACGTCATTTGGCACGGTTTTCAATAGCCTTGGATTGAGCAAGGGCTGAATCCAATCTTCCGCCGTCATCGGCAACCCTTCACCTGTAGGCGAAAGTTTGACAAAGAAAGTATGAATGGAATCAGGCTGAGACCAGTTCTCTAAATTTATTTCCTTGAAACCGAGGTTAGCCATTTTGTCTCTTGCCTGCAAACTACCGTTCGTAGACGTCCCGTCGATGTCCGACCTTTACGACCGTGACGATCAATCGATCATCGACTATCTCATAAACGATCCTATAAACACCTTGTCGAACACGATAGCGGTCCTGACCTGATAGCTTTTCGCAGCCGGTTCCGCGGGGGTCACCTTCCAACGATTTAATTCGTTTTAGAATGCGAGCCAGATCGCCTTTCGGGGTCGGTTTTAGGTCTTTGTAAACCGACCGCTTGAATTCGATCTTATATTTTGCCATCGGCCTTTAGCTTGGCGAGAAGGGCTTCGTAGGACATAACTGGCTCCGATGCCCGCTCTTCGAAAGCGGCGAGGTCTTCTTGGTCTTCGCGCAATGCCTCTCGGAGCGAGTCGTTTACAATATCGGAGATCGTTCGGTTTGTATGGGCCGACTTAAGCCGAACCGCCCGATGAAGATCGGGTTCGAGATAGACCGTGGACCTTTTTGATTGTAATGCCATATGCAGAACTATAGCGGCATAATGTTATAACGTCAAGACGTTTTGCCGCCAAATTCGACAACCGATCCCTGAATGCTATTCTTTCATTTTACGGAAAACCTCTCGTTAGTGATGTTCATATGAATTCTCTCAAAACGCCTTGTCTGTTGCTTGATGCTGACCGCGTTCGAAAGAACGCCGAGCGGATCACCGCCATCGCAAAGCGAAACAATGTTCGTCTCCGCCCGCATATTAAGACGCACAAATGCGTCGAGGTTGCGCGGTTGCAGACGGCGGGGCATGATGGGGCGATAACGGTTTCGACGTTGGCTGAGGCGAAGGCGTTTGCGGGTAACGGGTTTAGCGACATCACATATGCTGTTCCGGTCGAGCGGGGAAAGTTTGATGAAGCGATCGCGATATTGCGCGGCGGTGTGAAGCTGAATCTTCTTACAGACGATGCTGCGACAGCGCAGTTGCTTGACGAAGCGGCGTGCAAAGCTGGTGTCAAGTTCGACGTTTACGTGAAGATCGATTGCGGCACGCACCGTGTCGGGGTTGAGCCGGACACGCCTGAGGCGATCGCAATTCCGCGGCTGATCTCTGACGCCGCGAACTTGTACTTTGCAGGAATTCTCACGCACGCCGGACATTCTTACAACGCTCATTCTAAAGAAGAGATACTGCATATCGCGCGTCACGAACGCGACGTTATGGCAGATCTGGCCGAAAAACTAAGGGATCAAAGTATCGAGGTGCCGACCGTTAGCATCGGTTCTACGCCGACGATGAATCTGGTCGATCATCTCGATGGCATCGACGAGATACGGCCGGGCAATTACATTTTTTTCGATGCGTTTCAGGCGACGCTCGGCAGTTGCGGTTTTGAGGACACGGCCTTGACCGTGCTCACCGCAGTTATACATAAAGATAAGGTACGCAACAGGATCGTGGTCGATGCCGGTGCGGTCGCGTTGTCAAAAGATCGCGGCCCGGTTGGGCTAGATCCTTTATGCGGTTATGGCCATGTTCTGGATATGGATGGCATCGAGACCGGAATGCGTGTCACATCGCTTTCACAGGAACACGGCGAGATCGACGCGGGCGATGCTTTCGAACGCTTTAATGTCGGCGACCGCTTACGCATCCTCGCCAATCACTCGTGCCTGACGGCCGCCCAGCATTCGCATTATAACGTCATCGAAAATGGCGAGATCGTCGATCAATGGCAGATCCACGGAGGCTGGTAGTTATGATAAAAGAGGCATTGATAAAGCAGTTTACGACCTGTTACGACGAGAACGGCTGGTTCGTCGCGGTCCGCAATGCGATCGAAGGCGTTACGGCCGAGCAGGCGGATTGGAAACCTGCAGGTTCGGATCACTCAATTCGCAGCTTTCTCAGCCATCTTTCCTACTACAATTACGCTTACCTTCGCCGGTTCAAAGGCGAAAATTACCAATACCCAAAAGCCGATAACGACGAGACCTTTGCCGCCGACAAGGATTGGGACCAAGAGGTAGCCGAATTTGACGCGGTAATGACCGAGTGGCGCGAGCTGTTGAACGCTGCCGATGAGAGCAAATTCGACGAACCCGTACCAACCAAAGATGACGGCACAAAATGGAGCGAACTCATTGCCGACATCAATGCCCACAACGCATATCACGCCGGCGAGATCGTCCTGGTAAGACGGCTTCAGGGAAGCTGGAAACCCAACAAAGGCGTCAGCTAATCACTGAGAATTTAATTAAAGCAGGATATTGAGATAACTTTGAGCTTGGAATGTTAAACCGCCTCTCGCGTATAGTTAACTGATGTCTATGTCTCTGGCTGAAAACCTTGCCGCCGTAAGAAAGCAGATCGAAAATGCCTGTCAGCGTGTCGGGCGTTCGAGCAGCGACGTAAAGCTTATCGCCGTCAGCAAAACGCATCCGACCGAGGTTTTGCGGGAAGCGTTAAAAGCAGGAGCCGCGGTTTTTGGCGAGAATAAGGTACAGGAGGCCGAGGGCAAGATACTCTCGATCGGCCGTGACGCCGCCGAATGGCACCTTATCGGGCACTTACAGTCGAACAAAGCCCGAAAGGCAGTGCAGCTTTTCGATGTGATCCACACCGTCGATTCCGTCGAACTAGCCGAACGGCTCGAGCGTATTTGTATCGAGGAAGGCCGCGAAAGCCTGTCGGTATTTGCCCAGGTCGATCTCGCGGGCGAAGAGACAAAATCGGGAATCGCCGAGAACGATCTGCCGAAGCTCGCCGCTTATTTGAGAACCTGCGAACGCCTCAAGTTCGACGGCCTGATGATAATTCCGCCGTTCTTTGACGAACCCGAAGCCACACGGCCATATTTCAAAAGGCTTCGTGAAATACGCGACGCGACCCTGCCCGACGGCGGCCTTTCGATGGGAATGAGCGGCGATTTCGAAGTAGCGATCGAAGAAGGCGCAACGGTCGTACGCATCGGAACGGCGATCTTCGGACAAAGACCCAGGAACTAACCGCAGATGAACCCGGATAGACGCAGATCTCTTTAAGAAATGTTCTGTCATCTGTGTTTATCTGCGTTCATCTGCGGTTAAAATAATAAGTATGTTGACACCGACGGTTTACCCAATAGTTTGGATGGTCCTGTGGGGCTTATTTTTGGTGTTCCTCGCCTTTATGCTCCTGCGTTTGATCTTTAATTACGCCGACCCGAACCCATTCGGCAAGATCGGGCGATTCGGTTTCAAGATCAGAAAGCTGACCGAAAAATGGGTCTATCCCGCCGCCAGATTTCTTGCAAATTTCCGCGTCGATACACGGCTGGCACCGCTCGTGACGATCTTCATCGGGCTTGTATTTACATATTTTGCCAGCCAGATAATCGGCAATACGCTGTTCGTTATCGATGGCCTTTCGAAAGGGATAGCATCGGGCAACCCAAAGATGTTCATCGGCTTCGTGCTCTACGGTTTGCTGAGTGTGCTCATACTATTTATCTTTATCCGCTTTCTTTCGCAGTGGTTCGTCTTTACGCGAAAGACGTTTCTCGGGTTCGTTATGAAGGTGACCAACCCGATAATGCTGCCCGTGCAAAAACTCATTCCGCCGATCGGTATGTTCGACATCTCTGCAATGATCGTCCTTATCGTCATCGGCCTGCTGCAATCGGTCGTATTGAATATATTTGTCAGACCGTGAACTGCGATCGTGTTTTATTAGGCGTGAAATGGAACATTGTTGATGGAATGCGTTATTGTGGCGAGTTAATTGAGAATTCATTTGTATACTTGACGACTTGTCGTTGACGACAAAATTACAGACCTGAAATAAGTGAGTATTTGAAAATGGAATCCATCTTCCCCCAAACTGAAACACCGAACACAGATAACGAACCTGATTCGGCTTTGCTTGCTCAGTTGAGAAGCGGGGCCGGATGGTTTTATTGGATCGCGGGGCTGTCGTTGGTAAATTCGTTGATCTACGCTTTTGGCGGTGAGGTCACATTCATAGCCGGACTTGCAATAACGCAGCTCATTGATGGTATTTCCGACGCCTTTATCGCCGAGGGAGCACCGGCCGCTCTAAAGGCTGTTGCCACGGTCTTCAATGTCGGCCTATCCATCCTGTTCGCCTTATTCGGCTACTTTGCGGGTAAAGGAATTGGATGGGTGTTTATCGTCGGAATCGTCATCTATGTTATTGATGGCCTGCTCTACCTTGTTCTCGGTTCGATGTTCGCCGCCGGCTTTCATGCCTTTGCATTGTTCTTCATCATTCGAGGCTTCATCGCCAGCCACAAACTTGCAAAGTTACCAATAACCGAAGCTCCTTGAGACAAAAGATATATAGGTCTGACTTCTTTTCTCGGCATTGCAATTTTAGTCTTGCAGGGCCGTTCAAGAATTGGAGGATCACCAAATGAACTGCACTACGCGGCAGGGATCGTTTCTTTTTGCTTTTATTTTCGCTTTTGCGTCGATCGGGTATGGGCAGTCGGCAGGTCGGCGCCGATCTATAAGGTCAAATTTGTAAACGGCGTATTTGTGGATAAAGGAACGGTTTCGCCGACATCGCCATGTCCTAAAAACGGGCCGAGTGGCTGCGGAAACGGCAATTCGAAGAGCTTTTATATTAAGGGAAATAAGGGCGACAAGATCAGGATAACTCTGACCTCTAATACAGGAAGTGCGGTATTCTCTATCTTCGACGCAGCCTACAAAGTCTTCAAAAATGGCTCCGCCGTAACCTCATGGGCCGGAACCCTGCCATCAAACGGCGACTTTCGCGTCAACGTCTTCACCACCAAAGAACACACGCCGTTCAAAATAAAATTCACTAAATTATAGCCAGGCTCTCCGTTATTTTACCGCTACCGGGCGGTTCGCTAACTCCGTTGACACGAGCGATAGTCTGGTCTTTTTAGCGTCGAGCAGCGGGCCGAGTTCGTAGACGTTGCGGTAACCGTAGGTGTAGAGCGAGATATAGGTAGATAGGTTTAGCGACGCTCGGGCTTCCTTTGTCGGAAAGGCCCGTTCGGCGTTCTGGAAATTGTTGTTGCAGTAGATCAGTATACGGGCGGATCTGTCCGGGAACATTTGTTCTAGGCTTTCGATCGTGATGTCTGGAAAGCTGAGGTTCACGGCTCCGGCAATGTGCAGTTCGTCGTATTTCTGCTTGCTGCGCGCGTCGAGAACGATGGTGCCTTTCTTAGCGGCCATTTTGATGAACTCTTCCTCGGTTATCCGCCGCGTCAGCCGATGTTCGGCCGCCTCGTTCGCCACCTTCAAATAACCCGGCATGTCGATCGCCGGATTCGGTATGTTGCTAATCTTCTGTGCGTCCGCGATCGCCGATACCCAAATTACGATCAATGCGGCAATAGCTATCTTCAATTTCATAAAACCTCCAGTCCGATAACTGAACGCTTAATGGATGCACAAATTGCAGAAAAAATTGCTTTGATCGATCTGGATATTGTCTCTGCGTCCTTCTCAGCGGTCTCAGCGTTAAACAACACAGAGATTGCAGAGAACACAGAGTTCGCGAGACGATTAGAAAGCCGCAGGGCAAAAATGATTTAATCTAAGAAGGATGAACGCAACGGGAAAGACATTTTATACGAACGGCCTTTTGCCTTACGCGGCGTGGCTTATAGCCTTGATCGCCATGGCCGGGAGTTTGTTTTTCAGCGAGGTGATGGAGTTGCCGCCGTGCATATTGTGCTGGTATCAGCGGATAGCGATGTACCCGCTGGTGGTGGTGATCGGCGTCGGGGTCGCCTTTCAGGAAGCTCGGTGGAAGCTTTACGCATTACCCCTGGTCGTGATCGGGCTGATAATTTCGATCTATCATAACCTCTTGTATTACGGCCTTATCCCGGACAGCATCACGCCGTGCAAAGAGGGCGTTTCGTGTACGTCCGTGCAGATCGAATGGCTCGGGTTCATAACAATTCCGCTGATGGCGTTGACAGCGTTTACACTTATAACTGGTCTGATCTTTTTTTACAGGCCGGTTCGAGATCAATAATTTGAAGTATGAGAAAAGAAGTTGGGATCTTATTGGCAATAGTTGTCGTGGTGATAATAGCGGGCATGATCGGTGCGTCGTATTATCGCGGTTCCGTGCAGAGCGTTCCGGCAAACAAACCGCAGATAGCGGAGAACCTGGTCAGGCCTGACAGCGCGTCATTAGGGCCGTCGGATGCAAAGGTCACGGTGGTCGAATTTCTCGACCCGGAATGCGAATCGTGTGCGGCCTTTGCTCCGCAGGCAAAATCGTTGTTAAAGGAATTTGACGGCAAGGTGCGATTTGTCGTCCGTTATATGCCGCTGCACAAAAATGCAAAGCTGGCCGCCGCCTACACCGAGGCCGCGGGCGAACAGGGCAAATATTGGGAGATGCAGGAAAAGCTGTTTGCCAAGCAAGGCGAATGGGGCGAAAAACACGGCCCGGCTGGACACGACGCGGCACCGACGGCTCCGGTAAGCGTTCTGTTCGAAAGATATGCGACGGAACTAGGGCTTAATGTTCAGCAATTGAACGCTGCGGCGGGAAGCGGAAAATACCTGGAAAAAGCCGAACGCGATCTGAAAGATGGACAGGCGCTGGGCGTTCGCCAGACGCCGACATTCTTTGTCAACGGCCGAAAGCTTGCCCGCCTGACGCAGCAGGACCTGCGAACGCTGATCAACGAAGAGCTGAACAAATAGTTTTTTTTACGAAGCGTTTTCGTCGAGCGGAATGACGTGGACAGACGCATCCTTAACCTCGCGGAGAAAGCGGTTGATGACCGAACCGCGAAAGATGATCTCCCAACGCGAGCGGGCAGATTGGCCGAAAATGACATGCGTGATGCCGTTCTCTCGGGCGTAATTCAGCAGGGCATCGGCCACGTTCTTTGAATGCAGACAGACGATACGAGCGCCAAGCGTTTTGGCGAATCGGATATTTTCCTGTAACGCCGCATAAGCCTCGGGGCGAATGCGTCCTGCGGTTTCGTCGGGTGTTTCGACATATACGGCGACCCAGTCGTCGTTGGCAAAACGTCCGGCGATACGTGAACCGACACGAAGTATCTTTTTCGCGCTTCCGCGTGACGCCATGCAGACCATCACCTTTTCGGGAATGACTGGCTGATCGAGGCCCTCGCGTTCGCGGTATTCGTGATCCTGTACGGACTGATATAAAGCGACCTGACGCAAAGCAAGTTCGCGAAGCGTAGCGAGATTTCCTTTACGGAAGAAGTTTGTAAGGGCCTGTTCGATCTTTTCCGGTGCGTAGATCTTGCCCTGTTTCAAACGTGTGCGAAGCGTATCGACCGAGATGTCGACGTCGATCACCTCATCAGCCCGTTTGAAGAATGCGTCGGGCACCGTCTCGCGGATATTAATGCCGGTTGTCCGGCCGACGGCGTCGTTGAGCGATTCGATGTGCTGGATATTAACGGCGGTGATGACCGAAATGCCGCGGTCGAGCAGTTCGAGAACGTCCTCGAAACGCTTGCTGTTCTTTGAACC
>Ga0193752_1002201_pt1 | contig 14952 bp, 14 predicted proteins | sample H1c1metaG_FD_144924 | JGI IMG/M metagenome (GOLD analysis project Ga0193752, IMG submission 144924) | Soil microbial communities from a riparian zone of the East river system, Colorado, United States - H1c1 | ecosystem: Environmental > Terrestrial > Soil > Riparian zone | place: USA: East River... | reverse complement strand
AAAATTTGACCGGCAGGGCACGTCAGATCTGTCAACCAATCTGAGTTATGCCAGTTTAGAACCGAGTTTATTACTGGCGCCATTCAGAAATGGTTTTTACGTTTATTTAGGCCCACGACTGGCCTACACAACCCAAAAATCATTTACGTATAAGAATCCACCGGGTGCTGATGTGAGAGGCGACTTTGACAATGTACGTAACACCCGTATCTCGGGCCAGGTAGGAATGGGGTATGATATCATGCTTGGTGCATCAACCAGCCCTACAAAATTTGTTATTTCTCCTTTCGTTGCCTGGCATCCCCATTTTGGGCAAAACCCACGTTCAGTTGAAAGCTGGGATCTGACTACCATCAGGGCGGGCCTTGCATTCAAAATTGGTACAGGCCGTGCCATTTCAGCGGCAACACCACCACCACCACCTGTGCCTGTTGTAACAGACAGGGATGGTGATGGCGTTCCGGATGCTACCGACAGGTGCCCCGATGTTAAAGGCCTTGCTTCGTTACAGGGTTGCCCCGACAGGGATGGTGATGGTATTGCTGATGCTGAAGATAAATGTCCGGATGTTGCAGGTTTGGCACGTTACCAGGGTTGCCCCGTACCGGATACCGATGGTGATGGTGTAAATGATGAAGCTGATAAATGCCCGACAGTGGCAGGTGTTGCACGTTACCAGGGTTGTCCTATTCCTGATACCGATGGAGATGGTGTGAATGATGAAGAAGATAAATGTATCAATGAAAAAGGCCCTGCATCTAATTTCGGTTGTCCTGTTATCAGCCCCGAGATCATGAAGCGTATTAAAATAGCCGCTGAAAATATTTTCTTTACAACAGGCAAAGCAACCTTGCTGGCTAAATCATACACTAAATTAAATGATGTGGTTGCCATTTTAAACGAGAATGTTAATTATAAATTGCAGATAGACGGCCATACAGATATGGTAGGTGATGATGCAGCTAACCAAACCCTGTCTGAAGAAAGAGCAGCAGCAGTAAGAACTTACCTGGTAAGTAAGGGTATTGCTGAAAGCCGTCTCTCTTCTGCAGGATATGGAGAGACCAAGCCGATAGCAGATAACAATACTGCTGCAGGTAAAGCCAAGAACAGGAGGGTAGAGATGGTATTGAGCAATTATTGATCATTCAATGATCCATATTAAAAATGCCCCCGGAGATCCGGGGGCATTTTTTTTGGTTTAGCCTGAGATCTTTTTTACAAAAAAATGGTTCGCATCCACGAACCATTTTGATATAAAACTGTAACAGGAAACTTCTTATGTTGCTTTATCCTTTGTATTTCTTATCAGCCCAATGCCTGCAAAAAAAAATATGCCTCCCAATACACCGCTGAAAATAATAGCCTTAATATTTCTTGTAGTTTCCCCGCCATTCATAAAACACACGCCTGCATAAATAAGCCCTGCAATACCCAGCAGCGATAGAATAATTCCAAGTATGCGTTTTTCCATTAAGATAATTTTTACAAAGGTAGAATTAGAAATTACATGAAACCACCAATGTGGGAATGATGCAATAACTGCCCACAATTGTGTAATGATCCGGCATTTATACCCGGTACTTTTGCACTGCAATTATTTGGTCATGCAATCACTAAACAACTAATAACAAATACCTGCAGGCTTCGTGGCATGGATGTTGCCTTGTGGGGTTAACTAAAAAATATAAAATGACAACAACAAAATTACTGATCGCAGCCGCCATCGTTTCGATCGGGTTTACGGCATGTAAGAACGAGAACAAAGAAGCAAAGCAGGATGCAGAAATGCTGAACAGTTATGTTGACTCTGTAGAAGGATTAACACCGGTGTATACCACTGAGAACTGGACCGCTATTGACAATGGCTACCAGGAAAGGGCTTTAAGGGCAGAGAAGAACCTGGCTACGCTTACTGAAGAAGAAAAAGCAAAAGCAGAAGCAAGCAAAGCAAGATATGCTGCATTAAAAACAAAGTATGAATTCACTATCAAGGAAAATGAAGCAACTGCAAACCTGAATGCTGCAACTGCTGCTACTCCCAACTTCAGAAAAGTTTTAAGGGACAGGTTATTTGGTGAAGGCAAGATCGGCGATGATATGCAGTTTAAATTTGTTACCGGTGCCAATATCCTTGGCGTGTATCAAAACTTTGTAGATGCTGTTGATGGTAACAAGAACAATTATACAAGGGAAGACTGGGATGAGATCAATGTGCTTTACGAAGCGCTTGACACCCGTAAAAATGAAGTTGAAAAAGACCTTAAGACCAGCGATAATTTAAAGATCGCCGGCCTGAAATTGAAGTTTGCCCGTATTTCCTCAACACATAGGGGTGGTACCAAAGTGAAAGAGAATAATGATGCCAAGCAATAAATTTTAGGTTTTTAGAATTATAATTTTTGAAGAAAACGTTCCAGGCAATTGGAGCGTTTTTTTGTGCCTCGATTGAAAAATGTATTTCTACTTAGTACATGTACTAACGTGTGAATTATGCAAGTATTACATTGAATTTTATACCTATATATTAAAATAATCAGATACCTTACTGATCAATTCATATGTATGTCAGATGCATCCCCCAATAAGCTAATTAAAAAGCGCAGCTCTGTTAAAGCAACTGCAACATTAAAAGAAGATGACAAACTCCGTCACCTTGCCTTTGATAATTCAGCACAGCCCAATATTATCACACATGTAAGTAATGGATCGATAATAATGGCCAATAGTGCAGCTTCTAAATTATTGGGCTATTCCAAAAAGAAATTATTGACCATAAACCGGTCAGCAATTTTTAATATTCGGGAAAGCAACTTTAAAAAAATGCTGCGGCAGAGAACGGCCGAAGGAAATTCGGTTGCTACGGTAACGGTGACCAAGAAGAGCGGCAAAGCCATTACCTGCAAAATAACTTCTGCCGTTTTTAAAGATGAGCATGGAGATGAAAAAGCGATCACTACGATCTCGGATATGAGCCAGGGTATTCTGCAGCAGCAGAAAATTGACTCAAAAAAGGAAATGATAGTAGCCACTGACATAGCAACTGCAAAAGCAACCCAGGTGAAACTGGATATCCGGCATGAAAAAAAAGTGACCCATGATATTGCTTTGGTAAAGGCAAAACAAAAAAAGACTGATATTCAAAATAAAAAAACAGTAGCCGGTGATATTATACTGGCACAAATAAAATCAGATGCCAGGCTTGCTGAAAACAATGAATGGATAAAATACATCGCTAAAGCATCGTATGATGTAATGTGGGACTGGAATATAGCGACAGGTGAGATTTATGTAGGCGATAGTATAAAAGAAGTGTTTGGTTACAGGTTGGGCAATAATATCATACAGTTTAAAGACTTTTGCCAGTGCCTGGTTCCGGAAGAAAGGGAAATGGTTGAAAATAAAATAAAAGAAACACTTGCTTCTCCCGGTATAACATGGAGTGATGTTTTTATGTTCAAACACCGCAATGGATCCATTGCTTCCACAACCAGCAGGGGCAGTATTGTAAGGGATGAAGCAGGTAAGGCCCTGCACATGATCGGCGCTATACAGGATATAAGCAGGCTGTATGAAATGGAGAAAAGAATGGAAACACAGATACTGTTACAGGAGCAGGACAGTGAAAAATTCATGCTGGCTGCCAGGCTTTCTTTTGATGTGATCTGGGATTGGAATATAGCGACCAATGAAGTTTTCCTGGGAGATGGATTTGAAGAATTGTTTGGCTATGTTGTTAAGCATAATAAGGCTAATATGATCACCGACTGGGTTGATAACCTGTACCCGGATGATAAGGAAGGGGTTGTGGCAGAACTGCAGGCATGCATCAGGTCAGCGGCAACACACTGGGAACAGGCATACCGTGTCAGCAGGGCCGATGGTTCTGTTGCCAAAGTATATATAAGAGCCAGTATTATGCGGCACGCAGATGGAAAGGCTTACCGTATGATAGGTGCTTTGCAGGACCTGAGCCGACAAAAGGAACTGGAGGCAAAGTTGGAAGAGGAGATCGGGCTGAAAGAAAAGCAGATAGCCCTAGCTACTGCAGATGCCAAGGAAATGGAAAGATCGGATATTGGCAAAGAACTGCATGATAATATCAACCAGCTGCTTGGAGCTTCTAAAATGTATATGGACATGGCAAAGCGGGGCGGAGATAAAACTGCCATGTATTTAAACCGTTCATCTGAATACACGCTGGCTGCTATTGATGAGATCAGGAAATTAACAAAAGGATTAACCACCGATATCATTAAAACCCTGGGACTTTGTGATGCCATTGAGAACGTTGCCAGGGATACCATGGAGGTAAGCCAGGTTAAGATTTTATGCAGCACAAATAGTTTTATTGAAAATTCGGTAAACGATAAATTCAAGCTGAATGTTTTCAGGATAATACAGGAACAGTTGAATAATATCCTGAAACATGCCCACGCAACTAAAGTCAGCATTAAACTAATGCAGAACAAAAAACTGATCAGGCTCGTTATTGCTGATAATGGATCCGGCTTCAATGCTGCAAAAAATAGTAGAGGAATGGGTATAACCAATATCACAAGCCGCACAGCGTCCTACCACGGCACAGCCGCTTTTGATTCTCAGCCGGGCCAGGGCTGCATCCTTACAGCCAGCTTTCCAGTAACAGATGAATTATTGAGTAAACAGGGAATTGCCGTTTAAAAACGCATTTCAAAGCTGGTATTTTAAAACATTTATGGCTTACATTTATAAGATCAAACCAGTGAAAATTGTTTTGGTGCATTCATTGATACAGTTAAAAAAATAAATTGTTAAGCAGATGAACACACATGTGAATGAATTAAAGCCAACCGGGTTGTGGCAACATTTTGCTGCACTCAATGCTGTTCCACGGGCCTCAAAAAAAGAAGAACAGGTGATACAGTTCATCATGGATATTGGAAAACAACTGAACCTGGAAACGCATAAAGATGACGTAGGCAATGTGATCATTAAAAAGCCGGCAACCGCCGGTATGGAAAATAAACAAACGGTTTGTCTGCAAAGCCACCTGGATATGGTGCATCAAAAAAATGGCGATACCGATTTTGATTTTGCAACACAAGGCATCAACATGTTTGTAGAAGGTGATTGGGTAAAAGCAAAGGGCACCACCTTGGGTGCAGATAACGGCATCGGCGTAGCATCCATCATGGCCATTCTTGCTTCTACTGATATTCCGCATCCCGCCATAGAAGCGCTTTTCACCATTGATGAAGAAACCGGTATGACGGGTGCACTTGGATTAAAAGGCGGATTACTGGATGCTGAGATCTTATTGAATTTAGATACAGAAGATGATGATGAGCTGACCATTGGTTGTGCCGGTGGTATTGATGTAAGTGCAGGCGGTAATTATGAAAAAGAAAAAACCGGAACTGATGTTGCAGCATTTCGTCTTACAGTTAAAGGGTTGACGGGCGGCCATTCAGGAATGGATATTTATAAGGGAAGGGGCAACGCCAATAAATTAATGAACCGTATCTTATTAAATGCAGCAGAGAAATTTGATGTAAGGATAAATACCATTGATGGTGGCGGTTTGCGTAATGCCATTCCAAGAGAATCGTTTGCTGATGTAGCTGTTCCTGCTGGTGAGACTGATGCATTTACAGCTTTAATAAAAGAAGAGGAAGGTATCTTACAAAATGAATATCAAAGCACAGATCCAAACCTCAGCATCAGCATTGAAAAAACTGATGCCCCGGAAACAGTATTGGATGCTGCATTTCAATATAAATTATTGCGCACCATTGCGGCTTGCCCCAATGGTATTTACAGGATGAGCCCAGCTATAAATGGATTGGTTCAAACATCCAATAACCTTGCAAGGGTGTTGGTAAAGGATGGTGCATTTAGTATTTTATGTCTAACCCGCAGTTCGGTTGATAGTGAGAAGTTCGACCTTGCAAAAACCATCTGTAATAATTTTGAACTGGCAGGGGCAACACCATCTTTTGGAGGTTCTTACCCGGGTTGGGCTCCAAAGCCTGAGGCACCGATCGTAAAACTGATGAGCGACCTGTATAAAGAAATGTTTAAGGCAGATGCACATGTAAATGCTGTGCATGCAGGATTGGAATGTGGTATCCTGGGCACCAATTATCCCAACATGCAAATGATCTCTTTTGGACCCAATATACGTGGTGCACATTCCCCCGATGAAAAAGTGCAGATCAGTTCTGTACAAAAATACTGGCCTTATTTACTGGAAACGTTGAAGCGGATACCGGAAAAGAACTAAGCTTGTTTTTAACAACCTTGTGGTATACAGTTTGTAGGTATACTGTAAACCGGTTATATGAAAAAGCTGATCATTGCCCTTGATGGGCAACATTTTCCCCAGGGTGCGTTTGAATTTGCAAAAAGCATCCACGTAAAAACCAACGTATTACTGGCAGGTGTTTTCCTCAGCCCGGTAGATTATTCAAAATTGCTTGCTTATACAGGTATGCAGGGCGTTACCCTGATGCCTGAATGGCTTACAAGGACGGAAGATGATGTGCTGGTAAGTAAGAACATCAGTTTGTTTACCGATGCCTGTACAGAAGCTGGTATCGATTTCAGGATACATAAGGATACAGACATGATGGCGCTGAGTTCTTTAATTGAAGAAACACGCTTTGCAGATGCTTTGTTGATAAGCAGCGACCTGTTTTATGCAAATGTATCTTCAGATCAGCCTAATTTTTACCTGGAAGAAGTATTGAAAAAAGCGGAATGCCCGGTCATGCTGGTGCCTGAAAGTTATACAGAACCCGGCCAGGTTATTTTAGCTTACGATGGCAACGAATCTTCTGTATTTTCCATCAAACAGTTTGCCTATGTTTTTGCAGAACTGGCAAAAAAAGAGACCATTCTTTTATCCGTATTGAACCACGAAGATGACCTGCCTGATTACAATCTTATTTCTGAATTGCTATCAAGGCATTATCCCAATCTTAAAATTCAAACACTGCACCTGAAACATAGAAAAGATTTTGCAACATGGATGGCAGACAAGCCCAACAGCTTTATTGTGATGGGTGCATTTTCAAGATCTATATTTTCGCATTTCTTTAAAAAGAGTTTTGCATCAGATGTGATACATGATATTAAAATGCCTTTGTTCATTTCACATAAATGAAACATCAATATCCTGCATTTTTGTTTTGATCAAAATAGGTTAAGTTTGGTTCCAATTAAAGAAGATGACCAAACCCGAGATAAAATTTTTAGAGGGCCCGCAGAGCCGCTGGAAGGATCTTAAATTTACAGTCAGTGTTTTGTTTGAGTTCATAAAAGGGTTGCGGGCACTTCATTTTGTTGGCCCATGCGTTACCGTTTTCGGCTCTGCCAGGTTTAAAGAAGGGCATCCCAATTATGAGCTGGCACGTGAGCTTTCAGGCAAAATAGCACAGTTGGGCTTTACAATCATAACAGGTGGCGGCCCGGGCATTATGGAAGCCGCCAACCGCGGCGCCCGAGAAGTAGGCGGCAGGAGTGTAGGCTGTAATATTGAACTGCCACATGAGCAGGGGCACAATCCCTACATGGATAAATGGGTAACCATTAAATACTTTTTTGTAAGAAAGACCCTGCTTATAAAATACTCTTATGCCTTTGTGGTATTGCCGGGCGGCTTTGGTACGCTTGACGAATATTTTGAGGCCCTCACATTGATACAGACCAAAATGATCAGCGGGTTCCCTGTTGTGATTTTGGATAAGGAATTTCACAAAAATATTGTGGCACATAATGAGGTGATGAAGGCTAAAGGAACCATTTCTGCCAGTGATACCGAACTGTTTTTAGTTACGGATGATATTAATGAAGCGGTGGAGTATATTCAAAATAATACCATTCAAAAATACCACCTGCAGCCCAGGGAAAAAGCGAAGCCTTTTAAATGGTTGTTCGAAAAAAAATTAAAGTAGAGGATCAGTTAAGGGCTATCTGCTCGATCAGTTCATTCATCCGGATACCACTATGGCTTTCTTCATAAACACATTCCGTGTTTTTAATCAGCAATATTTGTGGGGATTCGTGGGGTACTGCAAAATCTTCGGCTACCTGGTCGGAGAGTGACCTGTACCTGATCAGGTCAAGAAAATAAAAATCACTGGACCTAGGTTGCTCATCTCTTTCCAGTCGGCTCTTGGCCATACTGCTTATGGAACAACGGGTACTGTGTTTAAAAATTACCTGGGGCCTGGCTTTTGAGAGCTCTTTTAATGCAGCCAGTTGCTGTATATTGTTTAATTCTATCCAATTCATTAATTCGGAGGGCAAGGATTAATGTATGATGCCTTCAGACATTGGACAGGTACCTTTGCGGCTCGAACTGCAACTGCTTACAAGTGCTGTAACAGTTACCAGTATGATCGCAATTAAGAATATTTTTTTCATATGTTGCTTTTGGGGTTAAAACTTATTATTGCAAATTTTCATCTGCAAAGATAATTTACGAAACTTAAACGGAAAAATAGTATTTAATATTACATTGTGCATCCAATAAAAATGAAAAAAGTCAAAATCTACCTCAAAATCACTTATTTAACCTCAAAACAATGGAACCTAACATGTTGAACCTGAACCGTCCAATTGCTTTTATTGACCTGGAAACCACCGGGGTAAGCCTTTCAACCGACCGTATCGTGGAAATTGCTGTCATAAAGATACTACCCGATGGTAGCAGGCAGGTAAAAAGGAAGCTTATCAATCCTGAGATGAAAATACCCAAAGAGTCAAGCGATATACATGGCATTACTGATGAAATGGTTAAAGATGCCCCCACTTTTAAAATGGTGGGTAACGAAATAAAAATGTTCATTGATAACTGCGACCTGGGAGGATACAACAGCAACCGTTTTGATATTCCTATATTGATGGAAGAATTTTTACGTGCCGGAATGGTGGTTGATCTAAGCACCCGCAAGATGATCGATGTGCAGCATATATTTTACACCATGGAGCCCCGTACATTAACTGCAGCCTATAAATTCTTTTGTGAAAAAGAACTGGTAGATGCACATAGTGCTGAAGCCGATGTGGATGCAACCATTGAAGTGTTGATGGCGCAACTGGATCGTTACAAAAACCTGGGCGATTCTGTTGAATCTATTTTAAGTGTTATTGGCGAAGATAAAATTGTTGACTATGCACGACGCTTTTGCTTTAACGATAAAGGTATTGAAGTTTTTAATTTTGGAAAACATAAAGGTAAAGCAGTTAGAGATGTATTAAAAGCCGAACCTCAGTATTATGATTGGATGATGAGGGGTGATTTTCCCCTGCATACCAAGCAAAAACTCACTGAAATACTCAACAGCACCTTGTTAAAAAACAACTAATTAAACTTTGTAGAAAATATGTTGATAAGGCATTCCTGTATTTGATGTAAATTTGGGACTGTCACCAAGCTTTTATTTTGGAAAAAATAGTCATCATACCAACCTATAACGAAAAGGAAAACATCGAAAAGATAATCGGTGCGGTAATCAATTTGCAACTGAATTTTCATGTTTTAATTATTGATGATGATTCCCCGGATGGGACAGCTGATATCATTAAAACATTAATGCCAAAATACCCGGGACAACTTTTTTTAGAACAACGCACAGGTAAACTGGGTTTGGGCACCGCTTACATTCATGGGTTTAAATGGGCCATTGAAAGAGGGTATAATTACATTTTTGAAATGGATGCTGATTTCTCTCACAATCCCAACGACCTGGAAAGATTATATGCAGCCTGTGTGAATGGAGCTGGTGTTGCAGTGGGATCACGCTACGTGAAAGGCGGTGCAGTTGCCAACTGGCCGGCCGATCGTATCCTGCTTTCAAAAGGTGCTTCTTTGTATACCCGGATGATCACCTGGATGCCTGTAAAAGATCCTACTGCCGGTTTTGTATGCTATAAAAGAGAAGTGCTGGAAGCCATCAACCTGGATGGGATCGAATTTGTGGGCTATGCTTTCCAGATAGAAATGAAATTTGCTGCCTGGAAACTGGGCTTTAAAATTGTGGAAGTGCCCATTACCTTTATTGACCGTGAATTTGGCGCCAGTAAAATGAATAAAGGGATCGTAAAGGAAGGCATACTCGGCGTGCTTAAATTACGCTGGCATAGCCTCTTTAAAAATTACCGTAAACGTGTTACCAATACCGACTACAGCAACAAAGTAAGTTTTCAGCAGGCTGATGTATTGCTGGAAGGCAAGTAATTCTTCTTATACATTTTTCCTTTCTCAGAAAATATTCTCTCGACGATTTGTGTAATCATTTTTAAAACTGCATCTGTATAATTAAATTAATTGATTATGCAGAAGCTGCAACTTTCCATACCCGAACCCTGCCACGAGAACTGGCAGCAGATGACACCGACTGAACAGGGCCGCTTTTGCAATGCCTGCGCCAAGGAAGTGGTTGATTTTAGTATGATGACCGATACTGAAGTGCTGAACTACTTTACCAGTTTAACTCATGAAAAAGTTTGCGGCAGGGCATTGCCTTCACAATTAGAAAGAACCATCACCAAGCCAAAGGATCCAAAGAAAAGATTATTCTGGTACTGGAATTATATTGTGATGTTCTTTATGTTCTTTGGGAAAGGCAATGCAGCAAAAGCACAGGGAGGGGTAAAAGCAGGTACTGAAATTAACCCTGTAAAGGCAAATGATATCAGGGGAGAAATAGCTGTTGTTGAAAGCAAGCGTGTGATTAGCGGTAAAGTGACTGATATAAATGCCAATCCGATTTCTTTTGCATCAATAAAAATAAAGGGGACAAATAGCGGCATTATGGCAGATGCCAATGGTGCATATTCATTAAGAGTAAATCCCAATGCTATACTTGTTATTTCTGGTGCAGGTTTTATTGAAACTGAAGTGCCTGTTGGGTTGCAATTGATTGTGAATACGGTAATGGAAAAAAATACAAACGCGATTTTGGGAGGAGAGGTAGTAGTAGCTTATGCTGGTGGTATTAGTTACAGGAATATAGATGAATATTATGGCCCAATCGACAAATCAAAAAGGGTAGCCGTTATACAAGTGAAAGATGAAATAACTGGCAAGGTAATACCCAATGTAACCATCATTATAAAACCCCGTTCTGAAGATTTTGCTGATACGGCATTCACTGATAAAAAAGGCATCTACAAAATAAAAGGTATTACAGATTATGATAGGTATGCGATAAGAATTTCTGTGGAAGGTTATGAACCAAATGAGTTTACGATCGATGAGTATGACTTTAAAAACAGGAAGAAAGAATGGGCAGTTTTATTAAAAAAGAAAAAAGATCAGCCTGCCAGGTCAACAGCCATAGCAAAAACAGGAAGTCAGAATATCATAAGAATGGGAGCTGTGAATACCCTGGTTACCAAAGAACCACTTTATGTTGTTGATGGTACAATAATGGCGAAAAATACTGATATTAATCCTGCAGACATTGATAATATAGAAGTGTTACAAGGATCTGCTGCTACTGCTTTATTTGGTTCTGATGGTGCAAATGGTGCAATTGTAATAACCACGAAGAGATCGAAAGTCCAGGATCTGGATACAGTTACTGTAACTGCATATCCTGTTGTAGGAAAACTTACAAAGATCACTACAACATGTACCACATCTGTTATGGGAGGTATGGTTAAAGGGCAAACCATTCGTGTACAAGACAAAATTTCAGATAGTTTAAGAACGATCACGACTGCAATAACAGGTGCTATTAAAATTTATCCCAATCCAGTTCAACGTAATACTGATTTTTCTGTTGCTTTAAAACTGAAACAGGCTGGTAATTACAGCCTGCAGGTTACCGATGTAACCGGAATAATTCTTTTACAGCAAAAATTCAATGCTGTATCCAAAGATCACACCGAAAAGATAATGGGTGATGGGAGATGGGCTGCAGGAATTTATTATATAAGAGTATTTGATGCTCAAAATAAATTAATAAGTAAAAGCAGTTTCATATTTCAATAGTGATGGTTGTTTACGCCGGTCAAGTTTGATTCCTTAAATTTTTAAATAATAGAAAGGAGCAGCTGGCCGGTTTTTTTTATAGGTGTCTGGCCACTAAGCAGACACCTTTTTTAATTGGTGTATTAGCATATCAAATGGAGTTAAAGAATTGAAACATTCGTAGTGGCCTGACACCTACTTAAACGCCGGGTGAAACTGGTGCAGGGTATTTCTCAAATATTCCCTGTCTAAATGTGTATAGATCTCGGTTGTGGTAATACTTTCATGCCCCAGCATTTCCTGCACGGCCCTCAGGTCGGCGCCACCCTCAACCAAATGTGTGGCAAATGAATGCCGGAATGTATGTGGCGAAATACTTTTTGTAATGCCTGCTTTTTTGGCCAGTTCTTTCAGCATGATAAAGATCATCACCCGGGTGAGTTTACTTCCCCTGCGATTTAAAAAAAGATAATCTTCCTGTCCTGGTTTTATGCTGATGTGAACCCTGATATCGTTCCGGTAAATATTGATGTATTTGATGGCATCGCTGCCGATAGGTACCAGCCTTTCTTTGTCACCCTTACCAATTACCCGAACAAAACCAATATCCAGGTACAGGCAGCTGATACGCAGGTTCACGAGCTCACTCACCCGTAATCCGCAACTGTACAGGGTTTCCAGTATGGCTTTGTTGCGGCCACCTTCGGGTTTGCTCAGGTCTATCTGTGCAATAATGCTTTCGATCTCATCAAAACTCAATGTATCGGGTAATATCCTTTTTTGTTTGGGAGTTTCTAAAAGAGCAGTTGGGTTTACCGTTACGATCTGCTCCATGTAACAATACGCATAAAAACTTCTTAAGCCGGATATGATCCTCGATTGGGAAGTAACCGTCATGCCCAGTTCACTAACCCATTGCACAAATTTCTCCAGGTCCTTCAGTTCCAGTTCCTGTGGGGTAACCAGTTTGTTTATAGCCTGCAAATAATCGGTGAGTTTATCAATATCACGCAGGTATGCCTCTACCGAATTTTCGGCCAAAGATTTTTCCAATTGCAGCCAGGCTTTAAATCCTTTTTTATAAGGTTCCCACATGTTAATAAACGTTTTATTCCCAGATTGCTGTACAAAGTCAATTATACACTATTTTCGCAACTTAAATTTCGATAATAGTTATCAATATACAATATGCAGCCAGTTAATCTTCGTTCCTTTAAACAAAAAGTAAGGCATAATAAAAAACGCCTTAAAAGTTTCCTGACAAAACTTGAAAAGAATACGCCCCGTGGGATCGATAAAATGACTTTAGCACTTGAACCTGAGGTTTGGAAAGAGATCGATTGCCTTAGCTGTGCCAATTGCTGCAAGACCATGACGCCTACTTATACCAAGGCTGATATAAAAAGAATAGCTGCACATTTTGGTGAAACACCGCAACAGTTCAGCGATAAATGGTTGATCTACGAAAAGAAAGATAAGGACTGGCAGAATAAAAAACAGCCTTGCCAGTTTTTGAATTTAACCGATAATAAATGTTCTATCTACGAAATACGCCCTGTTGACTGTTCAGGCTTTCCCCATCTGCCCAAGAAAAGAATGGTTGACTATATGCACGTGCATAAACAGAATATTGAATACTGCCCTGCAACCTATAAACTGGTTGAAAAGATGCAGGAGGCGTTTAATATCTTAAAAACATAAATGAATGGATAATTAATAAATGGATAATTGATAATGCCTTAAATAAAAAGTATCTCTTTAAATTATCAGGAACCCCATTATCCATTAACTAATTATCAATTATCCATTACAAGTAAACGTCTTCTATCAAAAAATACTCCACGGGTTCATCTTTTAAAATGGTAATGGAGAGCACATTGAATTGTATCCTCTTCCATTGAGGTTGTTGGTATAAATATTCTTCGGCAGCATTTATCAGGTTCTGTATTTTCTTCCTGTCAACATTTTCTTCGGGGTAGCCGAAATTTTTGGTCCGCCGGGTCTTTACTTCCACAAAATGCAATATTGAATCTTTTTCAGCAATGATATCCACTTCCCAGCGGGAGTGCCGCCAGTTCTGGTGTAGTACGCTATAGCCTTTTTCAGCCAGGTAAGCCGCAGCCAAAGCCTCGCCTGTATTGCCTGTAAGATTGTGCTCTGCCATATTTCAAAGATATTGAAAGGTAATTAACAGTATGAGGACAACTGGCTTTTATAAAATGCCTGTTGAAAAACTATAATTGCTTATTTTTGCACAAAGCATACGTAATATGAACAAACAAAATACATTTACATTAATTATCGCTGTTTTATTAATTGTGATTGCAGCATTGAGCCGGGTATTCCTGTATCCTGATAATTTCAGTCCTATAATTGGGATGGCTATTTTTGCAGGCGCTGTTATTAAAGACAGAAGGCTTGCTTTTGCATTGCCAATTGTGGCTATGTTCATTTCTGATGTAATATTTGAAGTGTCTGGTATTGCTGATGGTTTTTGGGGTTGGGGTCAACTGGTTGGTTATGGCATCCTGGCCCTTATAACTGTTATCGCTTTCAGCATGAAGAAGATCAACGTGTTTTCTGTAGCAGGTTATTCAATCGGTTCCTCTTTATTATTTTTCTTCCTGTCAAACTCTGCATTCTTTGTTTTTGATAATCCTGTTTATCATACTTACACACAGGATTTTAATGGTTACATAGCTACTTTAGCCGGGGGTTTACCATTTTTGAAGACGGGTATTGTTGCCGACCTGGTTTACAGTACTGTTTTATTTGGTACTTATTTCCTGGTAAAGCATTATGCATTCAACAAAAAAGCAGTAGCCTAATTTATAAAAAATATTTTTTGAGGACACCTGCCAACGGCGGGTGTTTTTTTATAACAAAGATTGAGCTTCTTCGTAGCCTTCATCAACAGCGAGGCCGGTTCCATCGGCGGCGGTTGTAGCCAGTTCATCGCAGCGGTTGTTGAAAGGGTTGTCGGCATG
>Ga0193752_1002200_pt1 | contig 14964 bp, 12 predicted proteins | sample H1c1metaG_FD_144924 | JGI IMG/M metagenome (GOLD analysis project Ga0193752, IMG submission 144924) | Soil microbial communities from a riparian zone of the East river system, Colorado, United States - H1c1 | ecosystem: Environmental > Terrestrial > Soil > Riparian zone | place: USA: East River... | reverse complement strand
GACCCCACCGAGGGTGGCGAGATCATTCAGGATCGTTGCTACCGTATCGCGCGCGATAAGCTCGTAATACGTCTTACCCGTGACACGACGCATCGCATCTGCGACCAAGTTCTTGCTTCCAAGACCCTCAGTCACGAACGTCAGGTATCGATCACCGACATCGAGCGCGTACGCCGACTCGCCTCGACTCGCCTCGACCTCCTCGACACCCCGAACCGTTAAGCTGCCCGCCGTCCCGAGCGCCACCCGCTGCGCGAGCAGCTTGCCAGGATCGACGGCCGCGTAGTCGACACCCGCCTCGGCATATGCGTCTGGAGAGTCAGCCGACCGCCGAGTCATTCGAACGCCGAAAGGCCCGTGATGTGCTGACCGATGATCAGCGTGTGAATGTCGTGTGTGCCCTCGTACGTGTAGACCGTCTCGAGGTTCAACATGTGCCGCCCGATCGGGTACTCGAACATGATCCCGTTGCCGCCGAGAATATCGCGCGCCATCCGCGCAATCTCGAGCGCATGGAACACGTTGTTCCGCTTCGCCAGCGAGATGTGAACGGGCAACGCCTTCTTCTTCTCCTTCAACCGCATGAGTCGAAGTGACAAGAGCTGGGCCTTCGTGATCTCCGTGACCATGTGCACGAGCTTCTGCTGAACGAGCTGGTAACCAGCGATCGGGCGCGAGAACTGAACGCGGTCCTTCGCATACGAAAGCGCAGTCTCGTAACACGACATGGCCGCACCGATCACACCGAAGGCGATTCCCGAACGCGCCTGGCTCAAGCAGGAGAGCGGGCCCTTCATGCCTTTGACGTTCGGCAAAATCGCATCCTCACCGACTTCACAATCCTCGAGGATCAACTCGCTCGTGACACTGGCACGCAGAGAGAACTTGTCCTCGATCTTCTGGGCCGTGAAGCCGCGCGACTCCGTCGGAACCAAGAAGCCGCGGATGACGCCATCGAGCTTCGCCCACACGATCGCCACCTGCGCCAAGTTGCCGTTGGTGATCCAACGCTTGCGACCATTGAGGCGATAGCCACCGCTCGGGCTGCGCTCTGCCTTCGTGATCATGCCTTCGGGGTTACTGCCGAAGTCGGGCTCGGTCAGACCGAAGCAACCGATGATCTCGCCCTTGGCCATGCCGGGCAGATACTTCTCTTTCTGCTCCTCCGAACCGAACGCCCAGATCGGATACATGCAGAGCGACCCCTGCACCGAGCAAAACGAACGCACACCGGAATCGCCGCGCTCGAGCTCCTGCATGAGGAGGCCGTAGGCAACTTCGCCCATGCCCGCACAGCCGTAGCCCTTGAGGTTCGCACCGAGCAGGCCGAGCTCGGCGAACTTCGGGATCAAATGCATCGGGAACGTGCCCGCCTGAAAATGCTTGCCAATGATCGGCGTGACCTCGGCATCGACGAAGCGGCGCACCGTGTCGCGCGCCAAACGCTCGTCTTCGGTCAACTCGTCATCCAGCAAATAGAAATCGAGACCTTCAAAACCCATGGCAGCTCCCGTTGCTCCCTGAAAGATTCTAGGCATCGCTTCGCACGAGCAAGCGCGCGTGTAAAGCCGTGACCCCAACCGGCGCGCTTGCCATGCATGCGACCCTGTGTATAGTACGCGCCCTGTCGTTCCCAGACCGATGGATCGGGGCTGTAGCTCAGCTGGGAGAGCGCTGCGTTCGCAATGCAGAGGTCAGGGGTTCGATCCCCCTCAGCTCCACCCCTTCACTCCCAGTCGAGCCGCGCCGGCTGGCGCTAGCCAGCAACGAACGGGCACACGCTCAGATCTTGAGCCAACCCGACATCGACACCGACAAGCCGATGCGAAACCCGCTGACGCTGTAGTCGAGGTCTGGCGCGCCGGCTGGAGGACTCGTGGTTCCGCTGCCAATGCGGAATCCGACGACGAGCGCGGGGTCGATGCTGAAGCCGTCGAACAAGAAGCACCGCAAACCGCCGCGCGCGAGCAGCATGAAGCTCGTCTGCGAATCGTCCGTCGACATTCCGGCAGCCGCGAGCGGACTGACGGAGTTGATCTCGACTCCGAGCATGCCACCGACGAAGGGATTGATCTTCGACGTCGGCATGAAGTGGTAGTCGACCTTCGGCGCGAGCAGCAGATCGAATCCGCTCGATTCGATTTTCGCACCAGCCATCTCCGCCTCGGTGCTGCTCGACACCCCACCGAGTTGCACCAATCCACCGATCACCAACTTGTCGGTGATGCCGTAACCACCTTCGATAAACACCGGCGACGTCGTCGAGAAGCCCCAGTTCAAATCAGTGCGAGAGAGATCACCACCGTTGTTGTCCAAGCTCAACGACGTCGACGTGTAACGCACGAAGTACGTACCGAGACTGAGCTGCAACAAGCCTTCCACCGACGTGATCGGAGCTTCCGGCGCGCCGTACATACCCGGATAACCCGCAGCCGCGAGTCCTTGCGGTGGCGGACCATAGCCCGGAGGCACTGCCGCTCCTGGCTGCGGATACGGTTCCGGATACGGACCGGGTTGCGGCTGCGCTTGCGGATACGGTTGCGGGAACGGAGCAGGCTGTTGCGGCTGCTGCTGCTGATAAGCACCAGGCGGATACGTTGGCGCGGGTTGAGCCGCTGCCGGCAACGGGATCGCAAACGCAAATACAAACACAGCCGCTAGGCGATTCAGCATGATACCTCCACGAGAACTCGCCGGCAGTGTAGGGCGCCTCTCAACGCGTGCGAACAAAAACGGACACGAGTCGTGAAACGCTAGCGCGTTATCAAGAAGCTGCGCGCACTGTTTCGGCGAGCAATGGCAACGGACAACGCAACGCGTCACAGACCGCGCGCAGTAGCGTTGTCTCATCGGCACTGACCCGATGATCGGACAACACTGCATGCGCACACGCATCGACGAGTTGATGCGCGAGCTCTGGAGATAGCGCGCGAAGTTCATTCAGTGCAGGGCCAAGACCGCTGATCAAACGTTCGGAAGCGGGCAAAAGCTGCAATTGCACGCCCCGCAAGCGGTGCGCCGCTGACGTGAATGAAATACTCGCTCCCGCACCGTCGACATCACCTGCATGCGCCAATAATGAGAGAACCAACTCGAGCTCTGCGCGTACCGCAGTGAGCCGCTTGTGACGCACCCTCGATCTCGAGCGCGCGTTCGGCTCACCCAGTAAGCGTTCACTGAGCATCCAACCTACGACTTGCTCGAAGATCGACGTGTGGCGATCGGCAAGTGTCAGACTCTCGATCGTTCGCGCGAATCGTAGACGCTGCTCCGCTGAGAATTGTCTCAGAGCAGGGGCGGCTAGCTCGATGAGCGACAACCGTTCGCCTATTTCCAACTTCGCTAACAACGGCGCTAAGCGCTGCGCCTCTGCCCGAAGCTGCGGACCTGAACTGGCTTCGATACGCGCGCACTGTGGTACGGAGAGCTCGGACGCATCGATCAGCCACAAGCCATAGACCATCGCACCTGCTGAAAACGGACTCGCCGCGGCCTCGCGCAACGCCTCAGGTAGCGCGGCGATCTGGCGGCGACTCTCCGCGAGTGCGTCTCGATCCGGACTTCCAATGTGCTGTGCGATGTCGCCTGGGGGTAATGATTGCGCGGGCGACGTTGCCGCAGCCTGCGGTGCAAAACCCATCGCGCCCGACCGCGGAGACTCATTCGGTTCATCGGCGATGCCCTCCGGAACTGGAGCGAACTCTCCACCGAAGCCTGGGTCGAGCCGCGCGATTCGTTCGCTCAACGGCGGATGCGTCGCAAGCCAACTGTGCGCGAACAACCGTTGATAGAGGTCCCCGAAAAACAAATGACTCGCTTCATCCGCCGCCGCTGCAGCAACCCGCGAGCCGCCCGAATAACCACCGATCTTCTTGAGCGCGCCAGCGACGGCCGACGGATCGCGCGTGAACTGGACCGCCGATGCGTCCGCCAAGAACTCGCGCTGGCGACTCACCGCCGCCTTGATCAGCTTGCCCATCAACTCACCGAGCCAACCGACCACGAACACACCGAGCCCGAGCGCGAACAAATGGCCGCCACCCTTGTTCTTCGAACGAAACACGCCCGACGTGTTCGACGCGAGCCGCATCAAGCCACGACCGCACAAGCCAATGCACAACACACCGAACACCGCTCCCATCAAGCGCGTGTTCAACCGCATGTCGCCATTCAACACGTGCGAGAACTCGTGCGCGATCACGCCTTGCAACTCGGAACGCGTGAGTTTCTCGAGCGCTCCTCGCGTGACCGCAACCGCAGCGTCGTCGACCGAGAATCCGGCTGCAAACGCGTTGATGCCGGTCTCTGCCTCCATCACGAAGACTTGCGGCACCGGTACACCCGACGCGATCGCCATTTCCTCGACGACGTTCAACAGGCGCTGCTCCAATAAATCGCGGGGTTGGCCGCTCGCGAGCCGGCCACCCATCATCTCGGCAACGCGCGAGCCACCACCGCGCAGCGAGAGCATTCGATATACGCTCGCACCCGCAACGAACAGCGCACTGCCGAAAACGCAAATCGCAAACAAGCGCGGATGCCAGAGCTCAGACTCGTATCCGAACATGGGCTTCGCCCGCGTGACGGACAGCTCCAGCAACAACAACACCGCATACAGACCCACGCCGGTCGCGAGCACGGACGCGACCATGCCCACGAGCAGCCAGCGCGTATTGCGCCGCGCTTCGGCCTGTTGCTCGAAGAAGGAGCTCATGCGCTCAGGACATCAACTAAACGAAACCTTCGGCGCGCGCCGCTCTTCCGGCGCTTCGATGGCCTCGAGCAAACCGGCCGACCCGAAACCCATCGCACCCGCAAACAGCACGGCCGGAAACACTTCGCGTGCACTGTTATATTCAGTGACCGAATCGTTATAAGCCTGCCGAGCAAACGCGACGCGATTCTCCGTCGATGTTAGTTCCTCGGTGAGCTGGCTCATGTTCGCGCTCGCCTTGAGGTCTGGATAGTTCTCACTGAGCGCAATGATCTTCGACAAACCCTGCGCGAGCGCACTCTCCGCAGTCGCGAGCGACTTGAGCGCACTTGGATCGCCCGGCTGCGCTGCAGCAGCTTGCGCCGCACCGTACGCAGCGTTGCGCGCACGAATCACCGCCTCGAGCGTCTCGCTCTCGTGTTTCATGTAGCCCTTCACGGTTTCGACCAGATTCGGAATCAAGTCGTACCGGCGCTTCAGCTGAACATCGATTTGCGCGTAGGCGTTTTTGAAGCGATTACGCTTGCCGACCAAGCCGTTGTAGCCACCCACGAGCACCAGCGCCGCTAGCACGAACAGCCCGACCACTGCGATCGCAATCCCCATTCTCGCCTCCTCACTCACAACACGGCTAGCCGCCCCAACAAACCGCGCTGCAATCAATCTAGAGTACAACCAGTGTGGACAGATTGGCACACACCGTTAGTACGCCCGGCCGATCTAACGCGCCCCGACGCATCACCGCACGCAACCCGCGCGCGGTTCGCGCGGCCACACCGGGTACTCTCTCCCTACAACTTGGCCGAATGCGGAGACCCTTTGTCATCTCGCAAAAACCCTGCACCATGTAGTGCATGTCAAGCTCGGTGCCGCCTCCCGACGAGTCCACGTACTTCTTGCACATGATTCAGAACCAGCTCGACCGTTCCGCCAGGATCGTGGAACTACCCGAGCACGTTCGCGGAATTCTCTCGCAACCGAAGAACGAGATCATCGTCAACTTCCCCGTCTTAATGGATGACGGCAGCCACAAGTTGTTCAAGGGCTACCGGATCCAACACAACAACGTACTCGGCCCTTACAAGGGTGGGTTGCGCTTTCATCCGGATACTCGGCTCGACGAGTGCAAAGCGCTCGCGATGATCATGACGTTCAAGTGCGCGCTGATGGACATTCCCTTCGGCGGCGGCAAGGGCGGCGTGAAGTGCGATCCGCGCGCGTTGTCGGAAGGCGAGCTTTCCCGCCTGACACGTCGTTTCACCCACGCGCTCGGCGCGAACATCGGGCCCGAGTACGACATCCCGGCGCCGGACGTGGGCACAAACGCAAAGCTCATGGTCTGGATCATGGACACGTACATGAACACGGCCGGCTATACGGAGCGCAACGCGCAGCAACGCGTCGTCACTGGCAAGACGCTCGAGGTCGGTGGCTCGCAAGGTCGCGAGAAGGCGACCGCGCAGGGCCTCGTGCATTGCGTGACGGAGTGGGCGCGCGACAAGGGCATCTCACTCGAGGGCAAAACTGCGCTCGTTCAAGGCTACGGCAACGTCGGCGCGCACAGCGCGATGATCTTGGCGCGGCTCGGCGTGTCGATCATCGGTGTCGGCGACCACAGCGGGTACATGCTGAATCCGGAAGGCTTCAACACGCACCGGATGGCCGACCACGTGCGCAAACACGGCTCGATCGAAGGCTACTCGAAGAACCACGGAGCGAGTCGCGAGGAGTTCTTCGCGCACAAGGCCGACTTCTTCATCCCGGCTGCGCTGCAACACCAGATCGGTGAAAAGGAAGCGAACTTGCTGCAAGTGCAGCTGGTGGCGGAGGGCGCGAATAGCCCGACGACGCCCGACGGCGAGCAGATCCTCCAGCACCGCGGCATCGACGTGATCCCGGACGTACTCGCAAACGCGGGCGGCGTAACCGTCAGCTACTACGAGTGGGTGCAGAACGGGCGCAACGAGTCATGGGATCTGGAGGAAGTGGAGATGCGGCTCGACCGCGCGATGAAGCGCGCGTATCGGCGGGTCGTCGACTTCGCGCAGGACAATCGATGCAGCATGCGGGATGCCGCGTATGCGATCGCGCTGCTGAGGCTGAAGCAGGTCTACTCGCAGCGGCGCATCTTCCCCTGAAGGAAGCGCAGGCGGTGAGGGCAGGCGGGGTTCGGGCCGACTCGTGGCTATGGACCCCCCGAGTCTCGGTGTACGCTCCGGCCGTGCTTAGGCTGCGGACTACCGGAAGCTCAGGTCGCAGCTGCGTAGTCGTGCTCGCGCTGACGCTGCTGGGCGTGGCGGGAGTTTTCGCCGCGGCAGCTCCGCACGCGATCGCCCAAACACGCACTGCCGACGCGGCCGCGCCGCCGCCAGCTTCGCCCGCTGCACCGAGACCTTCCGACGCGACCGCGCCGCCGCCAGCTTCGGGGACGGCGCCGGCCGCACCACCGCCCTCCGACGTGGCCGCGCCGTCGCCAGCTTCGGCGCCCGCTGCACCGCCGCCGGCCGACGCGACCGCACCGCCCGGCGCCGAAGCCCCGGAGAGCGAGATCATCTCGCAGCCATCCGCTGCGGACGGCACCGAAGAGCCAATCGCGATCGAAGACGACGAAGCCGCCGCCACCGATGCAGACACGCTCGTCACCCCTGACGCAAGCGCGAGCGCACCGATCCGCTACATCCTCGAAGGTGTGCGGGTCCGCGGCAACAAGACCCGCGCCGACGTGATCGCGCACTACGTCTCGATTCAGCCCGGCGAACAGTTCGACGTCAACGACCCTTCGATCGAGTCGATCCGCTGGCGGCTCCTCGGCACCGGTTGGTTCGAAGACGTCAAGCTCTCGCTCGCGCGCGGCTCGCGGCGCGGCTGGGTCGTGCTCGTGATCGACGTGCGCGAGCGCAACACGCTCGTGATCGATCGGCTCGTCTTGGGCCTCTCGAGCGTCGTCAAAAACAGCAGCACGAACAGCGACGTCGTTCGCCCTTACGCCGGCCTTGGCCTGGCTGAGAACAACTTGTTCGGCCTCGGCATCGGCGTGCGCGGCGCCGGCGTCATGTCGCTGCACGCCGACGGTGTCGCGCAGTACGGTCTCGACTTCGGCTACTACGATCCGATGCTGCAAGGCAGCGGCTACAGTCTGAACGCGCGCGTCTTCCACAACTACGCGCGCGAGTTCTTCGGCCGCAACCCACTCGTCGCGATCTCGTGCCCAGAACCGACCGGGCGCGACGAGGGCAAAAACGAGTGCGACCCGGACGTCGAGGGTAAGCGCGCCGTCGTGATCTACCACCGCACCGGAGTCGGCATCGGCACCGGTCACGATATCTCGGGACAACTCCGCTACACGCTCGATTGGCTCGGCGAAATCGTCACGGTCACCGACAAGCCCACGCTCGCGAGTACCCAACGCGGCCGCGACATCGTTCCGATCGACTTTCGAATCGAAGACGGCACGAGCTTCGTGTCGAGCTTGCGCCTCGGCTTCATCTACGACCGGCGCGATCATCCCGCGCTCACGACCCAAGGCACGATCGCGAACTTCTCGGCGCGCTTGGCATCTGCGCTCATCGGCTCGAGCTACGACTTCGCACGCTTCGAGGGCTCGGTCCGACATTGGATCCCATTGCCCTGGAACCACGTCGTGAGTTTGGGCTTGTTCGTCGGCACCGTGTTCGGCAACGCACCGTTCTTCTACGACTTCTACGCGGCCGATCTGAGCGACCTGCTGCCGTCGCGCGTGCTCGAGCTGAACCTCGATCGCCGCCGCACGTTGAACCTCCTCGGCACCAGCATCGTCGAGATGGACATGGAGGATCTCGCCGCGCGGATCGACTTCGAGTACCAGCTGCCGGTGTATCGCGGCCCGGGCATCATCCACGGCGTCGATGCGTACGCCGGCGCAGGCATCTTCATGCTCGCGAGCCGCCGCGATCTGCGCCAATCCATCTCCGGCTATGAAGGTTTGTCGCGGCTTCCCGTCGACCTGACGTTCGACCTCGGCCTTCAAGCAGACACCGAGCTCGGTGTGTTCCGGCTCGGCTTTTCCAGCCTGATCGGCTTCTCCAACCTCGGTCAGGAGAACCCGTGAGGCGCGCACTCGCCCTCGCGACGTTGCTCCTCGGTCTGTGGTCCGGTTCCGTGCTCGGCCAAGCTCCGAGCGCGATCGCGACCCGCGCGATGAACGTGCTCTGGGGGCTCGTGCCGAGCGTCAGCTTTTCGGTGCGCGACTTCCTCGATGCATCGGTCAGCCAGAAACTGCAGAGCGGATTGCCGCAAACGGTAGTCACGCGGCTCTACGCGTACACCGAGAAGGGGCGAGATCCGCTCGCAGTCGGCGTGCTCTCGTGCCGCGTCGCGTACGACTTGTGGGAGAACACGTATCGCATCGAGCGTCAGACCGAGACGCAGGACAAAACCTATACCGTCAAAAACCTCGATGCCGTCGGGCGGTTGTGCCTGGAAGCGGACAAGTGGCCGCTCGGTGAAGCGAAGTCTTACGTTCGCGTGAACGGCCAGCGAATGTACTTCGCCGCGGTCGTCGAGCTCAACCCGCTGTCGCAAGACACGGTCGCGCGCATTCGCCGCTGGCTCGCGCGGCCCTCCGGTACGCAGCTCGAAGGCAACGCGTTTTTCGGTTCGTTCGTGAGCATCTTCGTGAGCCGCAAGCTCGGTGCGGCCGAAAAAACTCTCAACGTGCGTTCGGAGCTCTTCACGGCGCCCTCCGTGACCTTTCCAGCGGCGGAAAGCTCTTCGCCGTGAGCTTCAACCGCTTCGAACGCAAATTGCTCGCAGCGATCGTAGTCGCCACGATGATGCCTCTGCTCGGCGCGCTCGTGCTCGGTCAAGGCGCGATGCGCGAGGCGTATCAGGTCGGCGTGAATCCCCGCGTTCGCGAAGAGCTCGAACGCAGCCTACGTTTATACCGGACGTACTTCACCGTGTTGCGCAAACACGCCGACGAGACCGCGGGTGCGATCGCTTCGGATTGGTCACTTCGGGATTCGGTTCAGCGCGGCGATCGAGCCGCGCTCGGGTCGCGCCTTCGCAACTTGCTCGACAACTACACCGACATCGCGCGTATCGAGATCTCCGACGCGAACGGGCAGGCGCTCGGATCCGCTGCGGTGGCCGCGCGCACGAAGAACGATGCGCGCTTGTTGTCGATCGAACGGACGCTCGCAGATCTGCCGGACGCACGCCTCCGCGTGACGCTCGCAGCGGCATCGCGACCGTTTCTGGACTATCAGCGCGCGGGTGAGCTCGTCGAGGTGTACCGGCGGCTCGAGCGCGGCGGCGGCCAAGTCGCGGGCTTTTTCATCGTCGTGTACACGGCGTTTTTGCTCAGCGTGATCGTGGCGGCGCTCGCGGTCGGGATCGTGATGGCTCGGCGCGTCACGCGCCGTGTCTCGGTGCTCGCGGATGCGACGCGGCAAGTCGGTAGCGGCGACTTGCAAGTGCAAGTGCCGACCGACACCGCAGACGAGATCGGCGAGCTCACGAATGACTTCAACACGATGGTGCGCGACTTGCGCGAGTCGCGCGGGCGCATCGAGTACTTGCAGCGCATCAGTGGTTGGCAAGAGTTCGCCCGGCGGCTCGCGCACGAGATCAAGAACCCGCTGACCCCGATCCAGCTCGCGATTCAAGAAGTCCACAAGAGTTATCCGGGCGGCGACACGCGCTTCGATAAGCGTCTGACCGACGCGCGAACGATCATCGAAGAGGAAGTCGCGACTCTGCGACGCCTCACGGCGGAGTTCAGCACGTTTGCAAAGTTGCCCGAAGCGAGTTTGGCGCGCGCGGACTTGAACGACTTCGTGCGCGATGCGAGCCGGTCGTTCGAGACGATCGCCGACGTTCGCAACCACGACTCCGGAACCCCGGTGCCGGAGTCGAATCCGATCGAAGTTAAGGTCGAGCTCGCAACTGTGCCGCTGCCGGTCCGAATCGACAGCATGATGCTGAAGCTCTGTCTCGAAAACTTGGTGCGCAACGCAGTCGAAGAGTTGCGCGTGTTGGAAGGTTCGCAGCGCGTGCTCGTGCGGCTGGGTCAGCGGCGAGGCCGCGCGCTCTTGGAGGTGCACGACAGCGGGCCCGGTGTGACCCCGGCGGATCGCCAGCGGATCTTCGACCCCTACTTCACCACCAAGGCTGATGGCACCGGCCTAGGACTGCCGATCGTAAAAAAGGTCGTGCTCGAGCATCACGGCTCGATCGCGTGTGAAGAGAGCGAATTGGGGGGCGCCGTGTTTCGAATCGAGCTGCCTCTCGCATTCGGGGGCTGAGTGGGCATTTCTGCCGATCACGAAATTTGGCCATTATATCAGTGACTTGGCGGCGTGAAATTTGACGCACTGAGCGCTTCTTGCTAGTCGTGAGAGAAGAGCTGGCTTTGTACGCAAAGTCAGAGCGGCATCCGGGCCACAGGCGCCTGCTGCCAGGCGAGGCGCGAGCGGTTCGGTTATGTCCGGCGATCGCTCCTGGAGCGTCGGACTGAAGGGCGACGCGTGCGGGCATCGAAGGCGGGCAGTATCGAAGAGCGAGTCGCGCGCCTGCGGGTGCTCGAGGCGAAAACGCCCGAGCTCGCGCTCGCCGACTATCGCACCAAGCTCGAGATGTCGTGGATCCACCACGACAGCGCGATCGAGGGTGTCGTCTACGACCCGGTCGAGCTTCAGGCTGCGCTGAGGAACGCGCCGGTCAGCGATAGTGCGCTCGCTCCGGTGCACGACGAGATCCGGCAGTTCAAGGCCGCGATCGACTTCGTGCGGGCGACGGCGGCGGACCCGAAAATCCCGGTAGACCTCGAGCTCGTCAAGCAGATCTACCTGATCCTGGCCCCGGACGAGCCCGAGGCGAAGTACCGCAAGGACATCCCGCTGCACCGGCTGTACTTCCACGAGATTGCGCCGCCCGACAAGATTCAACCCAAGCTGAAGGCCCTCGTGCAGTGGCTCGAGAGCGACGACACGCAGCGAACGATGCATGCAGCGCGGATCGCGTCGCGCGCGCATTACCTGTTTTTGCAGGCGTACCCATATCCGAAGCACAGTGGTCGGGTAGGGCGCTTGATGATGAACTTGATGCTGCTGCGCGAGGGCTATCCACCGGCGATCCTTCACGCGACGGATCGGCAGCGATACTACGAAGCGCTGCGCGCGTCGGCCGATGCCACTTCGGCGATAGTCCAGGAGGCGCTCGAGAACTCGCTGAAGAGCGCGATTCGGTACTTCCAGCGGCTCCACGGCCAAAAAGAAGACGCGTTTTAGCGAGTGCGGCGCGCGGCGCGACATGTTCAGCAGCTCGCGTTTTTTGCTGCGAACGCGCCGGATGATTCTGCTTGGGGTACTTTAAGATGCGCTTGTGTGGATTATCCCTCACGTCTTTTCGGTCCTGGGGTTTCTCCTGGCCGTCTTCTTACTCTCGCGCATCTTGCGCGAGCATCGGCCCCCGGCCAGCACGATGGCGTGGTTGCTCGCGATCGTGCTCGTGCCCTACGTCGGCGTACCGCTGTACTTCCTGATCGGCGGCCGCAAACACCGGCGGCTCGCAGCGCGCAAAGCGCCGTTGTATCCGCGGACGCGAAGCTCCGCGACCGGCACTGAAGCGCAGCACGCGGTCGAGCGCGTCCTCGTGACTGCCGGCGCGCCGCGACCGACGTCCGGCAATCAGCTCGAGATGCTCGCGACCGGTGAAGCGACGTTCGCGCGCATCACGCAGTTGTTCGCAAGCGCAGAGCGCAGCATCGACGTATCGACGTTCATCTTGGGCGACGACGAGTGCGGCAACGCGGTGCTCGAGCAGCTCGCGCGCAAAGCGACCGCGGGCGTGCGCGTGCGGCTCTTGTTGGATGGGTTGTTTGCGTTTCGGAGCAATCGCAAATCGCTCGCGCGGTTCACGAAGGCGGGCGGAAAGCTCGCGGTGTTCATGCCGCTGTTGCGATTGCCATTTCGCGGACCGGCGAACTTACGCAACCACCGGAAGATCATCGTCGTCGATGGACAACGCGCGATTCTCGGCGGGATGAACCTCGCGATCGAGTACATGGGCCCGGTGCCGCTGCCGGGGCGCTGGCGAGATCTCTCACTCGCGATGTCTGGGCCGGCGGTGATTCACTTGCACGCCGTGTTTCGATCGGATTGGGAGTTCGCTGCTCTCGGCGGCAGCGACGACGGCCCCGCGCTCGAGTTTCTTCCGCCGCAGACGGGAAGTGCGCGACTGCAAGTCGTGGCGAGTGGGCCCGACGTGTTGCTCGATACGTATTACGACGCGATCTTGTCAGCGCTCTTTCAAGCGCGAAAGCGGATTTGGGTCGCGACGCCGTACTTCATTCCAGACGAGTCGATCACGCGGGCACTCGTACTTGCGATTCGGCGCGGGGTCGACGTGCGCATCGTCGTGCCTGCGCGGTCGAATCACATCACAGCGGACATCGCGGGTGGCAGCTATCTGCGACAGATCGAGGATGTCGGTGGGCACGTGTGCCCGTACTTGCCGTCGATGATGCACGCGAAGGTCGCGTTGATCGACAGCGAGATCGGTGTGTTGGGTTCGGCAAACCTCGACATGCGCTCGTTGTTTTTGGACTACGAGATCGCGGTGTTTGCGTACAGCCAACCCGAACTAGATGAGCTCACGAAGTGGTTCGAGTCGCTACTGGCAGACTGTGCTCACGAGTTGGATCGGCCGGGCCGAACGCGTGCGCTCGCGGAAGATCTCGGCCGCTTGCTCGCGCCGTTGATGTAACGCACTTCTCGCACGTGGCGCACGTAACGGGTGAAGCGCTCACGCCTCGGGCAGCGCGACCGGCAACAACACCGTGTGGGTTCCAGCCTGTGGGCTTGGATTTTTCGGCTTCGCTTCCTGCTCTTCCAAGAAGCCGATGATCCGTTCCCGCAACGGGTAGTAGTTCGGATCGCTCAAGACCGCCTTTCGCGTCCTTGGCCGGTTGTTCTTGTCCGTCAGAACCTCACCTACGTGCGCACGCGGACCCTGCGTCATCATCACGATTCGATCGGACAAGAACAACGCCTCGTCCACGTCGTGCGTCACCATCAGCGCCGTCTTGCGGTCCTTCGCCCACAAGTCGATCAGCACGTCCTGCAGCTCCATCCGCGTCAACGAATCGAGCATGCCAAAAGGCTCATCCAAGAGCAGCATGTTCGGCGTCAGCGCGAACGCCCGCGCCAAGCCGACCCGCTGCCGCATGCCCTGCGACAACGCGCCGGGCTTCTTGTGCAGCGAGTCCCCCAAGCCCACGAGCTCGAGATAGTGCGACGCGATCTTTGCCTGCTCCTCTTTTGAGCGCTTCGCGTGCACCTGCTCCACACCGAGCCGGACGTTTTCGAGCGCCGTCATCCACGGAAACAAGTTCGGCGACTGAAACACCACGCCGCGATCCGGCCCAGGCTCCGTGATCTCGCGACCCGCCAAGATCATGCCGCCTGCCGAGATCGGAGTCAGACCCGCGACCATCGACAACACCGTCGACTTGCCGCACCCCGAATGCCCGATGATGCTCACGAACTCACCACGAGCCATCGACAAGTTGAAGTCCTCGACGACGACGTTCTGCGCCGTGTCACCAGGAAACGCCTTCGCGACGTTCGAGATCTCCAGATACTTCCCGCTCATCGCGCGAGCTCCGGCTGCGTAATCAAACCACCCGCGACCGGCGGCTGTACTCGCGCAGCACGCTTGCGGGCCGCCGAATCCAACAAGTATTCGATCACTTCGTTCCGAATCGTCTTGAACCGCTCGTCGTGGTTCAACGCCTTGCGATTGCGCGGCCGCTCGATATCCACTTCGATCGAAGGGCCCAGCGTCGCCGCCGGTGCCGCACTGAGCGGAATGATTCGGTCGGCGAGCAAAATGCCCTCGTCCACGTCGTTCGTGACCAAGAAGATGGTGCTCCCACTCACGCGACAAATCCGCGCGAGCTCGCCCTGCAACGTCGCGCGCGTCAACGCATCGAGTGCGCTCAACGGTTCATCGAGCAACAACAACTCCGGCTCCATCGCGAGCGCGCGCGCCAAGGCGACGCGCTGCCGCATACCGCCTGAAAGCTGCCCCGGCTTCTTGTCCTTCGCATCCGTGAGATTCACCAGCGCAACGTTGCGCGCGACGCGCTCACGACGCGCCACAGCCGACTCGGACGCAAAGATCTGATCGACCGCGAGCGCGATGTTCTCGGACACGCTCAACCACGGAAGCAGCGAGTAGTTCTGAAAGACGACGCCGCGATCCGGACC
>Ga0193752_1002199_pt1 | contig 14966 bp, 10 predicted proteins | sample H1c1metaG_FD_144924 | JGI IMG/M metagenome (GOLD analysis project Ga0193752, IMG submission 144924) | Soil microbial communities from a riparian zone of the East river system, Colorado, United States - H1c1 | ecosystem: Environmental > Terrestrial > Soil > Riparian zone | place: USA: East River... | reverse complement strand
TCTCATTGAGCAAGAATCGGGTTTCCGGTTGAAGAAAGGTATGGTAGTTTTACAGTAGAAATTATTAACGATGGAAACACAGGAAAAAGTGGATTTTGAAAGGATCGCCAGTGCGATCGAATTTCTAAAAATGAATTATACGCTTCAGCCAAGGCTGGAAGAAGTGGCCGAACATGTACACCTGAGTCCTTTTCATTTTCAGCGTTTGTTTACCGACTGGGCCGGCGTGAGTCCAAAGCAATTCGTGCAATACCTCAGCGTAGAGCATGCCAAGAACCTGATACGTTTGAAGCAGGCCACATTGTTCGACACGGCGCTCGAAACCGGTCTGTCGGGTACGGGAAGGCTGCACGACCTGTTTATGAAAATTGAGGGAATGACCCCGGGCGAATACAAAAACGGCGGTGAATCTTTACAAATCAACTACAGCTTTGCCTCCAGTCCATTTGGCAACCTGATCATAGCCTCAACCGGAAAAGGGATCTGTTATCTTGCATTTGCGGATGGCGGTGAAGAGACGGCCCTGTTGGAACTGAGGCATCAGTTTTCAAACGCGAAATTCACCAACACAACGGATCAGTATCAGGAAGACGCGCTGAAGATATTTGCACAGGACTGGACCCAGGCCGACAAGATCAGGCTTCATTTGCGTGGTACCGAATTTCAGCTCAAAGTATGGCAGGCCTTGCTGCAGGTGCCCATGGGCAGCCTGGTGACCTACTCAGGTCTGGCCGGGCGCTTGGGCAAGCCCAGTGCTTCAAGGGCAGTTGGGTCGGCCGTGGGCGACAATCCGATTGCTTTCCTTATTCCCTGTCACCGGGTGATCACCGCCACAGGCGCAACCGGAAACTACCATTGGGGAGCAACAAGGAAACTCGCCATTATCGGCTGGGAATCGGCAAGGAGAGAAAACGAACTCGTGAAAGTGGCTTAGACAAAATTGTTAAGGTGGCTTTAATTTTGCGTTGTATTCCGGATGAAATTCTTTCAATACAATCTCAGCATCCCGCAAAAGAGAAGGGGTTTTCATCTGATCACAAATGAGGTCCTCCGGGTGGCAACCGGTATCGGACAAATAAATATGGGCCTTTGCCAGGTGTTCATCCGGCATACTTCCGCTTCGCTGACTATAAATGAAAACGCGGACCCCACCGTGCGTAAGGATTTCGAAATGTTTTTCAACAAGACGGTTAAGGAAAATGACAAGGATTATCAACACGATACAGAAGGGTCAGACGATATGCCCGCTCACCTGAAGGCATCCCTGCTGGGTAGTTCTGTGCTGATCCCCGTCAGCAGCGGCCAATTGAACTTGGGCACCTGGCAGGGAATCTATTTGTGCGAACACCGCAACAGTGGCGGCAATAGGGAACTTGTTGTGACGGTTTGGGGAGAGGAGACGGTTAAAAGTTAAGATTATTCCTATGTCAAATCCAATAATCAGACACCTGTACACGGCTGACCCCGCGGCAATTATATACCGGGGTGTGGTATACCTGTATACCGGTCATGATGAACCGCCAGAAGGAATCGACGATTATGTAATGAAGGACTGGCGTTGTTTTTCTTCCACAAACATGGTGGACTGGAAGGAATATCCTGTTCCTCTGAAAGCGACTGACTTCGACTGGGCAAGTGGCGATGCCTACGCCTCTCAGGTAATAGAACGAAACGGAAGATTCTACTGGTATGTTGCGGTGTCACATGGGTCGGTGAAGGGTAAGGCAATCGGTGTGGCGGTTTCTGACTCTCCTGTGGGACCTTTTACAGATGAAAGGGGAACTGCACTGGTCACAAATGACCTCACGACGGCCATAGACAGTGAGATGGATGACCTGGATCCGACCGTGATAATTGACGAGGACGGGCAGGCCTTTCTCTTTTGGGGAAATCAACAGTGCTATTATGCTGCCCTTCATGAAAATATGATGGAGCTGACCGGTCCAATCAAAACCATCGACCTGCCGGGTTTCGCTGAGGGTGCCTGGATACACAAAAGAAATGATTGGTATTATTTGTCCTATGGCTATGGTCATCCCGAGCGAGTGGCTTATGCGATGAGCCATAGCATACATGGGCCCTGGGTGTTCAAAGGAATACTTAATGATCTTGTTCCGAACTGTGAAACCAACTCCCCGGCCATCCTTGAGTTCAAAGGAAAATCATATTTCATTTACCACAACGCGGAGTTACCAGGCGGAGGAAGTCATCGCAGGTCAGTATGCATTGATTATCTCTATTATAATCAGGATGAAACGATGAAGCAGGTGCAGATGACTCGTGTTGGTATTCAGCCCGCATGAATCAGGATGACTCCACTTGTTTGAATTCGTACTTGCCTTTGATCTCTTTGTTCAGGAAGGTGCCCTTGGACTTTACTTTTTTCATCGCCGCATACACGCTCTCGGGAACATCTAAATAGTTATAGACCATCCCCGACTGATATACGATGGTCAGGATCTGCCTGGCGGGATCATAATGATATCTGGCAATGACGGAGGAAGGCATGAAAGAGGATGGCCTAAAAATAATGCCAGAGGTGAGATTTCACGAAAAAGGCTTCACGCAAAGGCGCAAATCTGCCTTCGGCAGACGCCAAGGCGCAACGAAAATCAAGACCTGTCTGGTAGCGCCTTTGCGTCTTTCTTTGCGTGAAATCTACAATTTAACTTTTACGCAAAATGTATCTACGAGCCCCTGCACCTGGCGCAATGTCTCTGCATCGGTTATCGTATCGCTGGTAACATCAACCTTTGTCTTTACAAAAGGAATAACCAGTTGCAATTCATCCGGCACTACTGCTTCGATCACCCGCAGGGTCTCCAGTAATGAAAGGTGGGCCTTCTGCCCACTAAGGGAAGCAGTTATGGCCATAACGGGTTTGCCCGAAAAGCTGGAAGAAGAAACCACCCAGTCGAGCGCGTTTTTTAATGAGCCGGGCACTCCCATCGCATATTCTGGTGCACAGATAATAATGCCGTCGGCAGCCGCCAACTGATCCCTGAATGACTGCACCTGAGGTAGAGCCGTCTCCGTATCCGTATCAGGATTGAATTGTGGCAGTTCAGCAAGGCCTTCGAAAAGTTGAAGGCTGAACCGGTCCGCAGCTATAGCGCCAATGGCATTCAGCAGGCTTAAGTTGGAAGACTGCTTCCTTGTGCTGCCACAGATGCCGAGTATTGAAGGTTTCCTACTCACCATTATTCATTTTCGACAAATTTCTTTCCGAATCTGTCGACCATAGTATTATACGATTCGGCCGCAGCCCCATTTCCCCAATCATAGATCGTGAACTCTCCTATTCCCACACCTGCTTCACCAGTTTCACCCCCGTGCCCATAATTCTCCATCATGAAACCATAGTCTTCTTTGCCAAAAAAAGGCCATTTCCTCTCCCACTGGATTTTTGTTTTTGGATTTTCGGGACTATACATCATAACAAACGAAGCTCTTAGCGCAGCCAGGCCGCGCTGGACATATTCGTCTTTCTTCAATTCTTTTCCGTAATCAACGATCAATCCAGAGAACAGGCATTGGCGGGAGTCCATCCATTCACCATCTCCGTTCATGACGCCAAAACCTCCGAGCGCATTGATATAGATATACGGCGGTTGCCAGGATGCCTGTGTCATCAATAATTCATCGAGGGTACGCTGTCCATTCTCCAGGTAGGTTGTTTTCCCGGTCAGTCTGTATGCAGCCAGGAGAGCCTCTGCTGTCCAGAACATCGAAAAATTACACTGCTTGAACATGTCATTGCGCTCGAATTTCTTACCCACATGGTCCTTTGATCCATACCTGCTGCACGACCAGTAGGTTTCAAAATCCTCCCATTGTCCCGCGGGAATGATGGTATTAACTACTGCGTCAAGTGCCCTGAGTGCCGCCGATTTGTATTTTTCATTTTTTGTTATCCGGTACAATTGCAGCAGGAAGGTCACCGACATGGATGTCTCAGGCGACTGATTGAGCTGGTCCATTGGCTGAAGGTCTTCAAGCCTGAGCCAGGCGGGGAAAAAACCATCCGCCCGTTGAATGCCAATCAGTGCATCTGCGTAACTGATGCTGTAATCGAGCAGGCGTTTGTCCTTTTCCAGGTCGGCATACCAGGTGAGCATCAAAGAAGCGGTAAAGCTCATGTCCAGGATATGAAACGGTGATTTTGCGGCATCCCGTGAGTAGGGATTGCGGTTTGAGTTCCCAAAATAATAAGTGTTCCAACCCTTCGACCGGTTTAATTTTTTGCCACCTTTTTCGATCTGTTCCATTTCCGTACCAATGACGGAATAAAAAAAACCATTTTTCCGCGGATATGAGAGGGCAAGTTCCTTGGTCTTCAGCGCATAACCCATCAGTGTGCTGTCATTGGCCCTACGTGCATAACGGTAAAGGCCAACCGCCGAGCGGAGCGAACTGAACCAGGCCTGGTTCCATACCGACCTGAATTCCCTTTCATTTACCTCTCCCGGGTAGTTTGGACTCTGGGTTACGTTTACGATGAATACAGGCGCGCCAACTTCTTTTCCATTGACAGGGAATTCCTGCCATACCGATTTTCTCCAGCTGTTGAATGCCCAATTATAAGCATGACCGACATAGCTTTCCATGTCCTTTCTTTCCAGTGGCGCTCCACCCCGGTACAGTTCTTCACCATAGTTCTTCCAGAAAAATGAAAGGGCACCTCGCCAGGGGTCCTTTAATGCCGCGGCGCCAGTTGCTGTCAGTATGTAAAAACCACTTTCAATCTTCCCGGGCGGAAAAATGGCCCCTTTCCTCCTGCTGAACAACACGTGCTCCGTAACGACTGAATTACTAAACCCAATAGTGTAACGGTTTTGAGGAGCATTCATATCCATATACCAATCAACCGGCGATCCTTTTTTGAGCAGGCCTATATCAGGGATAATCGTGATCTGCCTTTCTTTTGATGCTGCAATCATGGCGGGAGAACGGAACAGGTGCTGGGCTATAATATGATTATCTGTGGGTGTAAGATGAGGGGCCCAGTTGAATACCGGCTTAAATGCCGGAGTGATATTGATCTGCAGATCGTCCTGATGGACGGTATCAGCAATGGTCCAGCTGACCGAGGCCCTGATAAGTCCGGGTGCAACCCTGGTATATCTGAGTTCAGGAACTGCATTACCCAGCTTACCAATCTCCACTGTTCCCACAAAACCTTGCAGTTCTTCAGGCAAGGCTGTTTGCTGCGCATGTACAGGAAGCGACAGAAAGAGAGCAACAATCAAAACGGGTTGTAACGGATGTCGCCCCAGCTTCAGACTTCTCCAAACATTCTTGCAAAAAGAATCAAAGCCGCTCCCAGTCGCAGCAGCTGAGTATTTTCGAATCGAAGACCGTCGCATAAGTTGGTTTGTAGGGGAAAAATTGAACACCGACCGGCAGACTATTTCCAGGTAAATTCGGGTAGCCTGATGATCTCTCCTCCCTTCATCGCCGATTCATGCGCCAGGATACCCACGCAGGTAATGTTGGCCGATTGCTTTGCATCAGGGAAAGGTGGTCTTTCACTTACCAGGGCAGATAAAAATTCATTGACCAGGTGCGGATGTGATCCGCCATGGCCAGAACCTTGTATAAACGATAAATGCTGGTGGTCATCCGAATCGTAAACACCGGCCGTAGTAAATTGTTGGATTTCCTTTGGCAGGAGGTGGGCAAAATCTGGTATACTCACCCTTTCGGGTTTTTCGCCCGTATGGATCACGCTTTGTTCGTGTTCGATCTGCGTCCACTCAAACGATTTCTTTGATCCGTACACGTCAAAACTCTCCCGGTACTGACGCGCCGTATTAAACAACGAACGTGTTACCTCTGCAGCCAGGTCGGTATTTCTCATTTTAATATGACAGGTTTCAATAGCGAAGGGCGACCCGTATTTGTCGATCAGGGGCTTGTCGATCGTCCCCGACCCGAAGCAGGATACATATTCGGCCTGTGCTTTGGGCAATGCCAGCACTGGCCCCACGCAATGTGTTGCATAATGCATGGGCGGTAATCCTTCCCAGTATCCCGGCCAACCTGCCATCTCCTGTTGATGCGAAGCCCGCAGGAACTGGAGTTTACCCAATTCACCTTTCTCGTAGAGCTCCTTCACAAACAAAAATTCCCGGGAATAGATGACGGTTTCCATCATCATGTAGGTTAGCCCCGTGGAAGCTACCGCCTCCACGATCTTGCGGCAATCCTCAACCGAAGTGGCCATGGGTACTGTACAGGCCACGTGCTTGCCCGCCTTCAGGGCCTTTAGGGACTGTTCCGCATGATTCTGTATTGGCGTGTTGATATGCACGGCATCAATTGCGGGATCACTGAGCATATCATCAAAATCAGTATAAGTCTTCTCTACTCCAAACGCTTTGCCGATCTCAGCCAGTTTTTTCGGATCACGCTGGCAGATCGCGTACATATTGGCGTTTGGATGTTTTTTATAGATGGGGATGAATTCCGCCCCGAATCCAAGGCCAACGATGGCTATGTTGATTTTCTTTTGACTCATAGGTTTGATTGTGCAAGGGCTTCCGGATGGCCGATTTTAACGGCTTTGTATCCACCTTTTGACCTGAAATAAAATATCAATATGATGTAGCATACGAGCATGAAAACCGGGAAGAAGGCCACATTCCTTAGTGCACTTTTCTTGGCGCTTTCTGAAACAGTGGTGACGGCCTGCTGTTCGTTTGCGGGTGCAGTGGCGAGTTTCGCATTATCAAGGCCCAGGTAATCGCCGAATATGCTGGTTTTCTTTTCCGTTACATAATTGCTGTGAAGCGCGGTGTTATTGGCGCTGTCATAGGCCTGCAGGTTCTTGTCGATGGCTGTATCCTGGAAAAATCCAAGGATAACCGCCCCAACTACCCCAGCGCCTATCATTCCCACGCCCCCGGTAATATTCAGAGTTAGGGCTCCGCCTTTTGGAAACTGTTCGGCAACCACTCCCAGCATCGTTGGCCAGAAGAAGGCCTTGCCCAAACCGAAAATAGTTGCAGCTACGAGCACCATGATGCCGTCGGCGGATGATAGCAGAAAGAGGCCAATGGCTGCTATTGTTGATCCCGTGGCCAGCAGGGCCAGGGGTGAGATCCTGTGAATGATGCTGCCCGCCGACAATCGAAGGATGACCATGATAGCAGAAGTGTAGATCAGTATCCACCCTGCCTGCAAGCCAATCTTTTTCATTTCGGGTGCCATCAGGTCGGAGATCCAACTGTCGGTCCCCAACTCCGCAACAGCGAGCGGGATCATAATTATCAATAAGAATATAAAGAGCGGCTGTCCGACGCTTTTAACATAGAATCCGAATAAGGCCGCCACACCAACGGTCACAATAATATTGGTTGAAGTTGACCAGCCAGCAACTGCTCCAATCTGAAAGGTGATCAGGGCAATGATGATCAGGGCGCCAATCACACCAACCTCCTTCAGCATACTTAAATACGACACGCCCGCCTTTACACGTTCGTTTACCGGGAACCTGTGAGGTAGCATCATCACACCATAAACGACTGCTGGCAAAAGAACCAGCAATACCTTCAAGCGCCAGCTTACTTCAGGACCAATAAAAAGCGCGATAACTCCACCGAGTATCAACCCCGTGGGCCAGCCTGCATGCAGGTAGTTCAGCCATCTCGTTTTTTCATTGGGAAACATGGAAGCCACCGCCGGGTTGGTTACGGCTTCAACTGTGCCATTACCCAGGGCCATGATAAATGTCGCGATGAACAGCGAGGTGTATCCGTCAGCGAAGTAGGTAAGTACCGCCGAGAGAATATGACAGACCAGGGCGAAGACCATCGAGTTCTTGTAGCCTACCTTGTCGATGATCAGGCTGAACAAAACAATGCTGATGGCGAACGGCCATAATCCTACCCCGGCAATTTCTCCAATCTGGGTTTTGGTAAGATTAAGTTCCGCTCCCCATTGCGGCAGTGTCAGGGCTCTGAGAATAAAAGCAAAAGAAGTAGTTACAATGGCCATGAAACAAGCAATAAACAGTAGCCTGTTTGGCTTTTCGGCGGAAACCGGAACGGAGGTCGTAGCATTCATAATAGCAAGCTTGGTTTAATAATTACGTTAGATTATTATGATTTGATCCTGTTCAGAAAAATAAAAACGCCTTTTTTGTTCGACACAATGATATCTGTTTTTCCGTCCTTGTCCATATCATCCACTACTACATGAAGCCCCGATCCCGAATCATTGTCAATGACATGCTGGGTCCAGTAGGGTTCTTTATCGGGATTGGATTCAAACCAGATCAGCAATGACGGTGCGTCGGTGCCGGGATCTTTGGCAGCATGATGAGCAAGATATCTTTTTCCGGTAATAAAATCAGGTTTTCCATCGGAATTCAGGTCGGTAAGAGAAGAGGAATGCGTTTGGGAAACAACATCGCTGATCACATGTCTTTTAAAAACTGGGGTTCCGGATGAGTCACTTTGTTCATACCACCATATGCCGAGGCGATGTGCCGAGGCGCTGACCACATCAGTTTTTCCATCCTTATTTACATCATAGGCCTGCATCTGCGAACAGTCTTCTCCGAAGGCAGCAGGATGAAAAACCCAGCCGCTTTTTTTGGGGTCACGGGGTGATTCATACCAACCCTCTTTAATAATTACATCTTTCACTCCATCACCGTTCATGTCGCCAAAACCCAATCCATGTGAGAATTTATCTGTCGCCGGAGCATTTTCTTCGCTGATCGAAAATCTGGTCCAGGTTGTGTCGCCTTTTTTTGTAGGTGACTTAAGCCATATGAGCTGTTTTTTGTCCACGTCGCTGCAAAGCAGGTCGGGCCTTTTGTCCCCGTCAATATCAATGAATGCAGGAGATTCATTGCCAATGCCCAGCGTGTCGTAGATGAAATGCTTTTTCCATGCTCCGGTTTTTTTGCCGGGATTCTCGAACCAATAGCCGGGATCACCAGGGAAGTCGACTATAAGCTGATCGGGCCATCCATCACTGTTCACGTCAAAGGCGCCATTGACAAAACTGTTACTGTATTCTTTTGTAGGATCAAAAACCCTGGCCGGCACTATTTCATGCCTGGTCCAGTTTGGCGCCTCAAACCAGTAATACCCCGCAAGCACATCTTTCTTTCCATCCTTATTCACATCGGCCACACTCACGCCTTCGGAAACGAAATCTGGACTCAGTCTGATCTTTTCGAATCCACTCCCTGTTTGCCCGAGGCAGACCGAAACGGAAATCAGGGAAAAACAAAACAATCCGGCAACTTTCATATATGGCAATTTTATTATTACAATCGAATTTTTAATTCTTGACCGTCAGAAGATACGCAATAAGTGAATTGAAATCCTGATGACTGAGAATAGTACTAAACTGATCGGGCATCAGCGTGAATTTTGAAGCCGTTTTTTCAGCAATCTCTTTCCTGGGCACCGAAAATTCCTTGCCCGAAACGTCGGCGAATACCGATATCTCGCCTTCATCCCTTCTGAACAGACCGGACAGGACCTTGCCATCTTTGAGCTTTACCGTATAGTTCCGGAAAGTTTCTGAAATATTCCTGTTGGGATCAAGGATCTTTTCACAAAGTGAAGTGACTCCCCATTTTCCCACTCCGTCCAGATTGGGTCCAATGGCTCCGCCCTCTCCTCCGATACTATGACAGGGTGTACAGGTCTTCACAAATATTCCCCTGCCGATGGCCGGGTCAGGTTTTGTACCCAGCGCATTGAAATCGGTGATCCTTGTCAGGATCAATGCCTGCTTTTCTTTGTTGATGCTTTCAAGATTGGCGGTGAGTTTTTCAAACTCCTGCTTTTGTTTTGAACTGATTCCGATCATCAGTCTTTCCTCGATCTTCGGCTGAATCAATATTCTGGGGAGTATCTCTCCTTTTCGCACCTTGTTAAATATAAGTTGTCTGCCTTCGGAGGATCCGGCCAGCGCCATAACTATTGTCTGCTGAATATCCGGCGATGCATTTTTGATCTCTGCCATCATTTTGAAAACCGGGGGCGTAGGAAATCCACCAATCACCCCAAGTAAATATCTTTTTGTCATTTCCGGAGTAGCGGGTGAATTGAAAGCTTGTCCTGCATACTTCAGGTTGTTTGGTAAATTGATCTTGAGCAGTGCCGAGAGCGCCTCGCCGCGCAACTCAATATTTGAACCGGTGTCCTGGAACACCTTGAGTATGGCTGGTTGGAGGCTGGCAACCTTGTAATTGCCCGCCAGTGTAAGACCATATTTTGCCTCATCGATGAACTTCGCCAGCGTATCAGGATCATTGAATTTAGGAACACTGAGTGAAAGATTCTTATTCACCAGCGTAACCGCCAGTTTCCTGCCCCAGTCTGCCAGTTGTGCATTTTCCTTTCCGCCCTTCCGCGCAATGCCATCCTGCAGCGCACGGAAAGTTTCATATTCAGTTTTTACATTCCCTGCTGACTTGCTCATGGCCGTGGTTACCACTTCTGTCATCTTGTTCGCAGGAATGAAGCGTGTGATGTGCATGAAAGCTTTTGCAAAATCGCTCGCCGGTATCGGATTCGCCTTTACATAATCAAAAAGGAATTGCCCCGATTCGGGCACCATCACTCCCGCCATTACTGTGGCCAGTACGCCTCCGTCTTCAGGGGACCATTTTCGTTCAGCCACTTCTTTCATCAGAGGATTGTAACGCAGCAGATTTCTCAAAGTGAGCCTGACGGTGTAGATCAGGTGCGTATCCTCTTCTGGTGTCTTCTTCCTCTCAGCGATGAGCTGATTAATCGTTTCGATCGTTCTGTATTTCGACATCAGTTCAACTCCTGCCCTGCGAACATGTGGGTCGGAATCGGAAAGTGCTTTTATGGCTATAGTATGTATTGCTTCGGAACTGTCTCCTTTTTCAGCCAGCACCCTCATCGTATGCACCCTGATCAAAGCATCGGGGTTGTTGGCAGATGCCGAGATCAGTTCGGGGCTCAGCGCATTTAGTCGTTCAAGTGCCCAGAGTGCGTGTATGTATTCCCGTGAGGAAAGTCCGGATTTGGCAATTAACGCTTTCAAGGGTTCAACCGCGGGCTGCCCGATCCTTTCAACGATCTGATCGGCAACGGTAAGGCGAACGGCCAGATTTTCAACATTCAATCCTTCCAGTAATTTCTGAATATTGGCGGTTGTCCAGTCGGTCTTGTCATTCACCTTTCCTTTATAAGTGATCCGCCATATCCTTCCGCGGATCCGGTCTCTTTTGGGATGATCCAGGGGCACTTCATAATGCCCGATGATGCTGTTGTAGAAATCAGCTATGTATAATGCGCCATCGGGCCCAAGTTTTACATCCACCGGTCGGAACCAGGGGTCGGCACTCAATACGAAATCTTCTTCTTTTTTTCCCACCGGGCTGGAGCCCTTGAATACAAATGAATTCCGGTAGACTCTGCACGATACGGCATCACCGATATAAAAATTCTTACGGTAATTGTCAGGATAAAGATTATCCGCATAATAAGCTATGCCTGCCAGCGCCGTTGCTTCATTTTCCAATGGTTTCATGTCGGGGGCAAAGCCCATTTCTTCTTCCTTTCCCCACTGGCTGTAATCCCCACCGCGGATCAGCTGATAAAGTGGCGAAGTGTGGCAGTCGGTTGAATACAGGTAGCCCAGTTCATCCCAGGCCAGACCGAAAGGATTAATGCGGCCGTCGGTTGTATGCTCTACTCTGCTGCCATCACGCTTGAACCGGAATGTATTTCCCGAACGCATATGGACTGAATCACCGTCTGCCCCGGCGATGTGTGAGAAGTTCGTGTAACCATGACAGGAATGAATCCAGCCATCATAGCCAATGCTGAAATTGTTTACCATACCATGAGTATCCTTATGCTCAAACGGTCCTAACAATTTCTTTTGGCTTTCGGGCTTTCCATCGCCATTCGCATCCGTGTATTTGTACACATTTGGAATGCTGTAAGCCAGTGCACCATCGTTGAGTGGCATCACTCCTATGGGAATATTGAGCGTATCATCAAAGTGAGTGAATTTGTCGGCCTTCCCATCATTATCACTGTCCTCCAGTATCGTCAGTCGGTCCTTACCCTTCCCCGGAGTTGCGGGAAATGGGTATTCGAAAGATTGGGTCACCCACATCCTGCCCTTAGCATCAAAAGCGAGATTGATGGGTTTGCCGATATCAGGCTCAGAGGCAAACAGTGTAACTTCAAAACCATCGGGAAGTTTGAACCCTTGTCTTTCTTCTTCTGGTGTGCGCGCTGTGGTAGACCTAATGTGATCATTGAATTTTGGACCACTATACATCGTATCCTTTGAGTCGGCATTTTCCTTTTTTGGATTCTCCTGGCAACCCTCGTAGCCCAGGACAGATAAAAAAACAGCAGAGGCAAACAGTGGCTTTAAGACTTTCATCCTAACTTAATTTTGTGAACATTCTTAGTCAGCTATATCACCCCGAATGGGTTCCTGCTGCGGCATCCAATATAGCAATACCTGCAAAGAAATGAAGTATCACAATTGAAAATCAGCATTTAATAAGCAGATTCTGATACAATTTTGGCAAACCTGAGGATAGATCTGATACGAAGGTTTCAAATTGGTGCGAAGGAAGTGAGATGAAGGCGTAAGAAAAACAATGACCCTCTTAGAAAGATACCTGCGATAAATTTTATCTTGATCGCGCAAGAAAACTTACAAGGTCCCTGATCTCTTTTTTCGAGAGCAGTAATTTCATGTCTGGCATTGCCGATGGCGAATTGGTTCTTTTCACTATTTCTTTCTTTGAAATAGAACGGATGGGATCAGCTCCTGTTTTCACCCGGACCGCAGTGTCATCTTCATTTTCCAGGATCGCGTTAAGGGTCTGGCCATTTTTTAACTCCAGGGTCACCATCCCGAATCCAGGTGCAAGACGTTCGCTTGGTGATATGAGTGCTTCAAGCAGCTGCGGCCTGGTAAGCGTCCTTCCTATGCTGTCGAGGTGAGGCCCCACATTGCCTCCCTGATCATTGTACGAATGACAGCGGATACACTGCGCTGTCTGATTGGTGAAAAATATGGTCTTGCCTTTTTCAGAATCACCACCTTTAAGGCTGCCCGCATAGGAAGCAGTCAGGTCACTGTCCGACTGTTTTCCGATCGCAGATTTATACTTTGACTTCAGCGCTGCTGAACCACTGCTGTCGATGGCCTCACCCAATTCCATGTAGAGATCCGGACTGAGTTTTCCATTTCCCATAGCTGCCATCAGCTGATTCAACGAGGGCTCTGAAACGGCTAATGGCAGGCGGCCCAGTGTCAGTACAGCTGCCTGTTTTTCTTCTGCCGTTTGTTTCGCAATTACCCCTGTCAATAATTTTATCATCAGGTCCGTGCTGATGTTTGATTTCTCAAGAAGATCAAGCCCGGCCACCCGCACCGTTTTGTCCTTATCAGCAATGGCAGCGGTGATTGCCTGGGGCACATGATCGCTTTTTAAGGCCACCAGGGCCTTGAGCGCTTCGATCCGCAGCTCTGGTTCACTCGCGGTTCTGTATGCCGTGCGGATCGCTGGTTCGGCAGATTGAATATTCAGCCTTGTTATAGCACTGATGGCACTGTGGCGCACCGGGATGCTTTTTGCTGCCAATGCTTTTATTAGTACCTCACCCGCTTTGCCAGCGATTATTGATCCATCTCTGTGGATTTCGCCACGATAACGCCCGTCGACCCTGTCCAGGACGGAAGGTTTGGACCAGACGCCGATCGCATCAATGGCTTCTGCCCTCATGCTGTCTGGCGCCTCAGCCCTCTGCGCATAGGCTACCAGGTTATTCATGGCTTCTGGGGAACCCAGCCGGAGGTTGGCATTGATTACTCTTCTCAGCAAGGCTTCATTGCGGAAAGTAGTTGTGTTCAGTAACCTGCCAAGGGCAGGCAGAGCAGGTAATATTGAAAGGTCATCATTGATCGCCCTGGCGGTTTCCGTAACGATGTATTCATCCTTGTCTTCCAGGAACTTTGCAATGCCGGCATCTCCCATTCTCCTTAACGCAACGACCGCGGCAATCCGCACCGCGCGTGACGGGTGGCTTGCCAAAGCAATTATTGGAGCAGGTTTGCCAATGCGCGCGAGAGCCAGGCTTCCGGCATGACGTATATATGCATCCTGATCATTATCTGCTTCCAGGAGGGAAATGATCGGACCGATCGCGGCTTCGGATTTTATCCTGCCAAGGGCTTCCGCGGCAAAAAAACGGACACGACTGTTCGTATCCCCGAGCAATGGAATCAGTGCAGCACCGGCTTTCTCATATTTCATGTCTCCGCGCCACTTTGCTGCCCGGATCTCGGCATCCCGGTCGTTCAACACGGGCATCAACAGCGCTGCATATTTCTCCTCCTTGCGCGCCAGCTGGCTGAGACCCCATACCGAGTGCACCCTGGCCAGTTGATTGGCTGTTTGTTTCAGCATGGTTTCGAGAATCTTCGCACCATCCTCCCCTCTTTTTACCAGTTCAAACTGTGCTTTCAGCCGGACCCGCATATCCGGATTCAAGAGCAGTTTCCCCAGGTCGGATTCATTTCGCGAGCCGAAGTCCGCGGCGAGCAAGGCTTTTACTTCTCCGCGGATGGATGATGAATCCCGATTATTTACATCAAGCCTCCATATCCTTCCATAATTCTTCGTTTCCCAGCCTTCTATCCAGTCGGCAAGATAAAGAGCTCCATCGGGGCCAAAATCAAGACCCGTGGTGAGCAAACCTCCCACGACTTTTTTATTTTCACCGAGCGAGAACCCCGCGCCCTGCTGATTGAGTTTGAAACTATAGATTCCTGATCCCGCAGGATTGCCTACAAACGCAGCCACAAAAAAACTGTTTTTGTAATCAGGGCCAAGTGCAGTACCGGGATTGTAAACCAGTCCCGCAGGACCGCTAACGAAATTGCTGATGCAGGGAGTGAAATAAGCTGCCTGTCCTGGAAAACGGGGCAGG
>Ga0193752_1002198_pt1 | contig 14976 bp, 12 predicted proteins | sample H1c1metaG_FD_144924 | JGI IMG/M metagenome (GOLD analysis project Ga0193752, IMG submission 144924) | Soil microbial communities from a riparian zone of the East river system, Colorado, United States - H1c1 | ecosystem: Environmental > Terrestrial > Soil > Riparian zone | place: USA: East River... | reverse complement strand
TGCCGTCGAGGTCAGCGATGGTGCGCGAGACCTTCAGGATCCGGTCGTGCGCGCGGGCGGATAGTCCCTGGCGCAGCATCGCCTTCTCCAGCAGGTTCTCGCTCTCCTGATCCAACGCGCAGAACGTGCGGATCTGGCGCGGGGCCATGGAGGAATTGGAGTACATCTTCTCGCCCTTGAACCGCTCGAGCTGGATCTCACGCGCGCGGATCACCCTTTCTCTTACGACCTCGGATGGTTCACCGGCGGGCACGCCGCGGCCGCGGAGCTCGTTGAACTGGACGGCCGGGACGTCGATATGGATATCGATCCTATCCATCAGCGGGCCGGATATTTTGCCGACGTAGCGCTGGATCTGCATGCCGGAGCAGTTGCACGGCCGCGTCGAGCCGTGATAGCCGCACGGGCACGGGTTCATCGAGGCGACAAGCGTGAAATTGGCGGGAAAGGTGAGCGATGTGGCCGCGCGCGAAATGGTGACCTGCTTGTCTTCCATCGGCTGGCGCAGCACCTCGAGCACGCTGCGGTCGAACTCGGGCAGTTCGTCAAGAAACAGTACGCCCATGTGCGCGAGCGAAACCTCGCCCGGCTTCGGTACCGACCCGCCGCCGATCAGACCCGCCTGCGAAACGGTGTGATGCGGCGATTTGAAAGGCCGCTCGGTAACGAGCCCCGCGCGCCCCGTGAGTCCCGCTACGGAGTGTATCTTTGTGATCTCGAGCGCCTCCTCAAACTCGATCGGCGGGAGGATGGTGGGCAAACGTTTGGCAAGCATCGTCTTGCCCGATCCCGGGGGGCCGATCAGCAAGATGTTATGCCCGCCGGCGCTGGCAACCTCAAGCGCGCGTTTGGCCGACTGCTGGCCGCGCACCTCGGAGAAATCGAACCGGTATTTATTATCGTTTCGCTTTAGCTCGGATATATCGAGCTTTACGGGCGGAATGCCCGTATCCGCCCCGGTTTGCAGCGCCTCGGCCACGCGGGCCGCCTCGCGGAGGTTCCTGACGGGGTAAACATCCACCTCATGCACGACCGCCGCCTCCCGAGCATTTTCCTCGGGCAAAATGAGATTTTTGACGCCATTCTCGCGAGCAGAAAGAGCAATAGACAGCGCACCGCGAATAGGGCGTACGCGCCCGTCCAGCGAGAGTTCGCCCACGCTCAAGGTGCTCGCGAGGCCGTCGATTGCGCCCATGTCGCCATTAGCGCCGAGTATGCCAAGGGCGATAGGCAGGTCGAAGCTTGCACCTTCTTTGCGGAGATCGGCAGGCGCCAGATTTACGGTAACCTGGTGAAACGGAAAGAAATAGCCGCTGTTGGTGATAGCCGCCCGGATGCGTTCGCGCGATTCGCGCACGGCGGTATCTGGCAGGCCGACGATGTTTACATACTGGGGCTTGTCGCTCTCGCCGCGAGCGGGCTGCAGATTGACCTCGACATCGACAATGAGCGCTTCGATACCATACACGGCGGAAGACTGGGTAAGGAACAGCATAGGTTTTAGGGAAACGGGAACGTATGAATTATGTGAAATTTATATCATAAACGGTCGTGAGTTGCGAGTCATGAGTCGTGAGTGAAAGAGGAGGTGCCCCGCGAAATGCGCCAACGAACGCGAAAAATTAAAGAGCGTGGATCCTCTCCTTTAATTGATGGTAACGAGGGTCGGAGCGAAGAGGCTCCCAAAGGGGATCGATGTCGAGAAACAGGATGAAGCCCGACTTGTCCTTTACTCCTTTTTCGAGCCACTCGAACGCCTGGTCCTTTTCGCCAAACCTCATCGCCAGCCACACGCCGTACATCGTCCAGATGTCGTCACCCTCCGCGTATGACGCTTTGATATGCTCGTAAGTTTCGCGAAGCTCTGCATCTATGGCAGTCTTCGGGTCGCCCTCGAGGCGTTTTAGTGCCGCTGGCTTTGCGCCGGATAATATAATACGCTTCCGCATTATATCGACAGCCAATGCGTAGTCCTCTTTAGAGATATAAGCGCGAAAAAGACACTCGTGAGCGGCGGGCGACTTTGGCTCGAGCTCGAGCATGCGCTTGGCGAGTTCGATAGAGCGGTCGTAACGGCCGGTGTTGAGATAGGCATACGCGGCGAGGCCGGTTGTGAGCAGCGAGACGGGGTCGAGACGAAGGGCTTCTTCGATCTCGCGGGATCCTTCGTCGATCCTGCCCCGTGCAAAGAGGCAGCGCCCGTAATTTATCCGGGTAAGCGGGTTATTCGGGTTGAGGTCGACGGCCCGGCGAAAGTTGGCTTCAGCCTCGACGGTATTCCATTCAAGCCAGAATTGGACCGAGGCGAGCGCGGCATAGCTTTCCGAAAGGGCCGGGTCGAGTTCGACCGCCTTGAGCGCCGAGGCCTTTGCTTTTTCAGGGCTCGAATTTGCGATGTTTCCCGTCCAGTCGTTCAGCAAAACGAGCGCCTCCACCTGCGCGGCGTAGGCGGGCGCGAACGACGGATCTTCAGCAATGGCCTGGTCGAAATAGGGGATGCTGCGGCGAAGGTCGTCGGGCGTGTCCTTTGTTATAAGAAAGCGTCCTTTTAAATAGGCGTCGTAGGCGGCGGGCCTGGCGAATTTCCCCGAGGCCGCGTCAGACGAAGACGAGCCCGGCAGCAATTCGAGGCTGAGGCTGGATGCAATGCGGGCGGCGACTTCGCGTTGGATGCCGAGAACGTCTTTTTCTTCGCGGTCGAAGGTTTCGGCCCAGAGATGGGTTTGATCGTCGACGCGGATGAGTTGGGATGTAATACGCAGACGCCCTGCCTCGCGGCGGACGCTACCCTCGAGCACATAGCCGACCTTCAACTCGTCTCCAATTTGTCGGATATCCTTCCCCGTCTTCTTATAGGTAAGCGCCGTCGTGCGCGCGATAACGCCGAGGCGTTCGGGCCGCAGGCTGCCAAGGCGGCTGATCATCTCCTCGGTCAGGCCGTCGCTGAAGTAGTCCTGCGCCGGGTCGCCGGTCAGATTTTCGAACGGCAGGACGAGGAGCATAGATTTCTGCGCCTTTGCCTGAGCTGTCGGTACGGGAACTGCCCGGAAGTAAAAGATTCCGGAGATGGTGAGGATGCCGAGGACGGCGATAGCGGCAAAAAGAACCGAGCGGCGTGGAGCCGGGACATTACCGGCACTCGGTGCACTCTCGGCTATTGGCTCCGATTCGAGTTTTCCGATAAAACGATAACCGCGGCGCGGGAGCGTTTCGACATATTTTGGCGCCTGCGGGTCGTCATCTAGTGCCTCGCGTATCTGGGCGATGCAGAGATTTAGCCCCTTGTCGAAATCGACAAAGGTATCCGCGCCCCATATCTCGTCTTGCAGCTCTTTGCGGGTGACGAGACGGCCCGTGTTTCGGACAAGAAAAAGCAGGGTTTTGTATGGCTGCGGTGGGAGTTTGACGGGCACGCCGTCGCGGCAGAGCTCGCCACTGGCGGGGCGAAGTTCAAATGGGCCGAAAGGGATCGTCTGGTCGCGGTCGTGCTGCATCAGGAAAAGGTTTAGCAATATGGAGAATGGTAGTCAAGACAAAGAGGCTCGTTTCGGGGCTGCTAATGCACTGCTAATAAAAAACTAATACATTCTGTGTTGTTTGGGCGGCTAACGGAGTATAGGATGGCCTCAATTCTATGGAGGCTAAACTTATGAAAATACGCAACTTTTTCTTCTCGATGATGCTTTTTGTTCCGGTCCTTACGCTTATGGCCAGCGTTCCGGCTTTTTCACAGACGCTTACGCGCGAGCAGACGGACGCGCGGATCAAACAGCACTCGGGTGACTTCGATTACCTGCTCGGCGATTGGGAGATCGTGGTCGATCACAAGGAGTATGGCAAGTGTGACGGCTTTTGGAGCGCGGTGAGGACGGCGGCGGGGCCTGAGGTGCTGGACGAGTACCGGCTGGTGGACGAGAAGGGCGAAACTTTCCATGTGTCGGCGACTTTCAGGGGGTATAACGCGCAGTTGGACAGGTGGGAGTTGATCTCGGCTGAAGCCGGAAGGGGCTTGCAGGATTTCGGCACGGCGCAGAAGGCCGGCAGTGAGATGCACATCGAGCAGAAGTTCGGCACGGCGCTGTGGAAGATCAGGTATTACAACATTAAGCCGGACAGCTTTTCGTGGACTGCGACGGTCTCGAAGGATGGCGGAAAGACGTGGATAACGGACTTTTTGCGGATCGAGGCCAAGCGGATCGGGCCCGCGCGGTCGATGGGGCCGTTGGCGCCGGCACGTGGGAAAAGTAAAAAATAAGCCTCAATCCCCTGAGCAGTCGCTATTATGGCCGGTTACAAGGAAGCCGGTACCGTTCAGTTTGATAACGTTGGAGTCATTGCCCCGGGCGATGTCCAGCTCTATTTTTTCGCCTTTTGTATCCAAGAGGACCAATGTCGAACCTTTGACGCTCCATTTTCCGGACTGGGCATCTTCGTCCGCCATGGACAGGGTCCCGCTGCCGCCGCCTGAGAACCCGGAAGTTTGTTTTTTGGCCATGAATTTGCCGGATGAACAAAACCAGATCTGCATGCTGTCGCTCAAGGCGCCCGAATTGTTAGCCATCGACAGCTTTTTGCCGGCCAGTTCGCTTTCCCAGTTCGAAACGGAGCCGACGCCGTTGCATCCGAGAACTATAAAAATAAGCATCGCAAGTGCGGCTAAAGATGAATAATTTCCTGCAAAAATATTTCTCATGGATAACCTCCGGAATTAGAACTTCGACCCAAATCAAACTGTATTATTATAATGACGTAAATGATTAAAATGTATTGCGGATCGTCGTTTTTTGGGGACGAATAATCCTGGAATTTTACGGTTCGCGAATTTTATTAGAGAAAAATTTCAAATCGTCGCTCAAAAGGCAATAAATCCTTTATTTTTTTCACGTTTCGGCGTAAAATTCTTTTGCCACTCGAAGCAACTAATCATTGGAGGTAGCTCATCATAGACGGAGATAAGTTTGTAAATTCCGGCAGTAATCTTTTAGGAGCAACTATGGACTTAACCTCCGTGGCGATCGAACAGGAAGTCGCATTTGGGTTTGAGGGAGCGGTTGAATCACCATTGGTTCAAATTCCCGCAGCCGAGGCGGCCGAAATTTTGGATGCCGACGCGCCCGATCTAGCGCTTTGTCAAAAAGCGGGAGCGGGCAGCCTCGCGGCCTTTGAGATGATCTATCAGCGCTACCACAGGCGAACATTCAGCCTGTGTCTGCGGATGACGAACAGCCAGACCGAGGCGGAAGATCTGACCCAGGAAGTGTTTATTCAACTCTTCAGGAAGATCGGCAGCTTTCGAGGCGATTCGGCGTTTTCGACGTGGCTGCACCGCCTGACGGTTAACCAGGTGCTGATGCACTTCCGCCGCCGCAGCGTAAAGAACGAAAAAACCTCAGACGACGGTGAAATTCCAGAACAGACGGTTCACGGCACGGCCAATCCTAACAAGATGCCCGTGATCGACAGGATCGCTCTGAAAAATGCGATCGCCGAACTCCCGAACGGCTACCGGAACGTTTTTGTCCTGCACGATATCGAGGGTTATGAGCACGAGGAGGTCGCCAGGATGATGGGGATCTCGATCGGGACTTCGAAATCGCAGCTGCACAAAGCGCGCCTAAAGCTGCGGGGATTGCTGATAAAACAAAACGATTAAAACTTTTTGACCCTTCGGGGCAACCCTTTGATTTCATGTCTAATCTATTAGGTGAAGTCAAAAAAACATTTTGGCTAAAGCTTGCGAATTTAGTTAATGAAGCTGCGTAAATGAACTGCGAACACTGTCAAGAATATATAAGCGCCTTCCTGGATAACGATCTGGATGAGAAGATCTCAGCGGGTATCCAGGCACATCTCGCCGTCTGCGCCGATTGCGCGAAAGTATGCGAGGATTTTGCGGCGATCCTTGATATGTGTCATACGGAAGAAACCGCCGCTGCGGAAGTCCTGCCTCCAAACTCTCAAGCTCTCTGGTGCCGAATCAATAACATAATCGAAAGCGAGATACAGCCTCTCCAGGCAGAAGTAAAGAAAGAAGAGGAGCCGAAGCGCGGGTTTGCGCGGATGTGGCAGTTGTCGTTCGGCCAGGTAGCGGCTGGGATGATCATTATCGGTATCGTGAGCTCACTGCTAACCATCGTGGGCATCAGGAATTACTCTACTCCTTCGGGTGTTGACGGAACCGACGCCGCATCGCAGACGCTTTTTGAGAAAGTGCTCGGAAAGATGGGGCTGGTGGAAACCCCGATACAGGCACGTGAAAGAAAGATCAAGGAGCAGCAGGCCGCGATAGATTATTGGAATAAGCGTGTAGAGGCCCGCCGCGCGCAATGGGATAAAAACCTGCGCGAAGCATTCGACCGCAACCTGCACGAAATAGACCAGACGGTTGCCGAATATACCCAGATTTTACAGGAAAACCCGCAGGATGAGCTGTCGGGTGAGATGCTCGATTCGACCTTGAATGATAAGATGGAGCTTTTGCGTGAATTCTCCGACCTGTAATTTGTTTGAATTTTGTAAATGATCTGTGAGTCAAGAAAATTGTTTAGCCTCGGGCTTGGCAAAAAAACTACGATTCTTCTCTGGTTGAGCGTAGTTTTTTTCTTTGCGGCCCCCGGCACAGAAATACTCGCCCAGAAGAAGTTCTCAAAAACGTACCCGGCGAGCAAGAACGTGCGTCTGCAGTTGACCAACCGCACGGGTACGGTCAATGTCGAGGGCTGGAACCGCGATGAGATCAGCATATCGGCTTATATGGAAGCCCCGGCCGCCAATATCGTCCCGCAAAATTTGAGCGGCACGATCGTGATCAACCTTATCAAGGACAATGAGGGACGCGGCGAAGTGGGCAACGTCAATTTCAGCATCAAGGTGCCTTACACGACGATGGTCGATATCGAGACGCGCATCGGTAATCTGACCGTTAACAGCATCAACAGCGGCCTTGTGCGCGCGCACATCTCGAGCGAGGGCGACATAACGCTGACGAACATCAGCGCTGCGGCGGTTTCGGCTGAAAATGTGATGGGCGATATTTTCTTTGACGGCGAGATAAGGCGCGAGGGCAATTACCGCTTTGCATCGAACAAGGGCGCGATCAACATCCGCATACCTTTTGAATCCTCATTCAAGCTTATGGCCACGGCCCCATCGACGCGGAGCATCTCGCTCGGCGCTTTCTCGGGCGGAAATATGACGTTCATCGGGGACGGACGCCGTGTTGTGGGTAAAAGCAGCGACGGCAGCGCCACTATTACCGTCACAAACCAGCGCGGAACTATAGCATTCATCCGCAGATAATCCTTCAAAATATTGCCTTCCGCTACGTAAACACGTAGCATAGAGCTGTCCTGATCTCTTCCCTTTTCAAAAAATGAGAATACAAAAACTACAGGTGTCCCTTTTCGGAGTGCTGCTATTAGCGGCTTTGACCATAACCGCGGCGGCGCAGACCAGCGCGCTGTTAAAGCGGACCACCATGAAAACGGAATCGGTCGATTTCGGGGCGGGCGGCACGGTAACGGTGACCGGCGCGCCGCTTGGCTCGATCACGATCACGGGCGGGCAAAGCAACAAGGTAGAGATAAGTGCCGAGATCGAGGTGCAGGCGGGGACCGAGGCCGATCTGGCGTTGCTGGCGTCCGTGAGCGGATACGGGGTGGAGACGAATATGGGGCACACGACAATTACGAGCGTGCCCCCGACAAAACAGGCACTGAAGGGTAAGAAATTTAATAAGGCGCTTCTCGCGATGCCTTTTAAGATCGATTATGTGATCAAGGTGCCGCGGTTTACCGACCTAGAGATAACGGGCGGCGAGGGCGACCTGTCGATCTCCGGGGTCGATGGCTCGATGCAGCTCAAGTTTGTAAAGACCAACGCGCGGCTCGACCTGGTTGGCGGTGTTATCAGCGCGACGTTCGGCGATGGAACGGTTGATGTAACGATCCCGGACCGGAGCTGGCGCGGGCGCGCGGCGGATATACAGCTTGCGAACGGGACGATGAACGTGCAGCTCCCGTTGAACCTGAATGCGGAGGTCGACGCGAAGATACTGCGGACCGGAAAGATCGATTCGGCATACGGCGCATTTAAGCCGCGCGAGCGGGATATCCCGTTTGGCGAAAAGATCATCATGGCGAAAGCGGGATCGGGTGGGATCGCGCTGAAGTTTACGGTGGGCGACGGGATGCTGAATTTTACGGAGACGAAGAAGTAAGAGTTTGCCTACGAAAAAGACGAAATAAAGAATGATCTGCGAAATATATAAGAGAAAACCGGGCCACGAATTAACACGAATCAACACGAAATAGGAAGTTTTGAATTTTGCGCGCGGAAGGTGATAAGGTAATTTATCACTTTCCGTTTTTGTTTATTATATGACCATAAAAAGCGATGCATGGCTCCGCCGCATGGTGGAAGAGCAACAGATGATCGACCCGTTTTTGCCGCAGTTGGTGCGCGAGGTCGATGGGCATAAGATAATCTCGGCCGGCTGCTCGAGCTACGGCTATGACATGCGGCTCGCTGACGACGGCTTTCGCGTATTTTCACCAATACGGCACGACGAGATCGATCCGAAGAAATTCGACGAGAAATCGCTGATCGAGCCGCCCGAACGCACCGCCGAGGACGGCGCGAAATATTACCTGCTGCCGCCACATCATTACGGCCTTGGCGTTACGGTAGAGACGTTCAGAATGCCGCGAAATGTGACGGGGGTCGCGCTCGGCAAATCGACCTATGCGAGGGCGGGGCTGCTTGTAAACACGACGCCGCTGGAGGCAGGATGGACGGGACGACTGGTGGTGGAGATCGCCAATCTGGCGAACCTGCCGCTGCGTGTCTATGTCAACGAGGGCATCGGCCAGATCCTGTTTTTCGAATCGGACGAGGATTGCGACGTTTCGTACTCGGACCGCGGCGGGAAGTACCAGGGACAGACGGGGCTAACGTTTGCAAAGGTGTAAATGCTCGCTGAACTGAATAAATTATTAATGGCGGTTTTGATCCTTGCGATCCAAGCCGCTGTTTTTGCGCAAGCGTTGCCGAACAAGCGGCCGCGCGTGCGCGATGCCGGGGTGAAGATAGGCATCCTGCCGACGGGGGCGCTCAATTCTATAACCGATGTAACGGGCGTTACCGTCGGGCATACTACTATTATAAGAGGCGATAATGTCAGGACCGGGGTGACGGCAGTGGTGCCGCATGGCGGAAATCTTTTCCAGGAGAAGGTGCCGGGGGCGGTGTTTGTCGGAAACGGGTTCGGCAAGCTGATGGGTTCGACGCAGGTTGATGAACTGGGCGAAATCGAGACGCCAATTCTGCTGACATCGACCCTTGCTGTTCCGCGCACGGCGGACTTTTTGCTCGACTACATGCTCGGGCTGCCGGGTAACGAACAGGTGCAGTCGGTAAATCCGCTGGTGGCCGAGACCAACGACGGTTTCCTGAACGACATCCGCGGACGGCATATCACGCGCGAGGATGTGTTTGGCGCGATAAAGGGCGCGAAAGGCGGCGGAGTTGAGGAAGGCTCGGTGGGTGCAGGCACAGGGACGATCTCGTTCGGGTTTAAGGGCGGGATAGGTACGGCTTCGAGAAAATTGCCGGCGAGTTTAGGCGGGTATACGGTAGGCGTGCTGGTGCAAACGAATTTCGGCGGGGTGCTGACGGTGGATGGCGCACCGGTTGGAGTCGAGTTGGGAAAGTATTATTTGAAGGATGCGGTGGGCTCGGTTTCGGAAAGAAAGAACCACCCTGCAGCGCCCGATGTTTCGGCGGATGGTTCCATAATTATTGTTATAGCAACGAATGCTCCTCTCGATGCGCGGCAGTTGAAGCGGATGGCGGCGCGGGCCATGACGGGCTTAGCGCGCACGGGCGCAGCCGGAACGAACGGCAGCGGCGATTACGCGATCGCTTTTTCAACCGCTAACAGGATAAAAATGTCGGACGGAACCGCGGCGCCGCGTAAAACCGAAGTGCTGGCGAATGATGCGATGTCGCCACTGTTCCTGGCGGTGATCGAGAGTACGGAGGAGGCGATCATCAATTCCTTGTTTAAGGCGACGACGGTGACCGGCCGTGACAAACGCATCGTCGATGCTTTGCCGATCGAGCAAACGCTAACGATCCTCAGGAAATACGGTCGGATCAAATAGCCCCCTTATCTCGCCGCAGATACGATCCGGCCGGAATTTAGCGAGTTGAAAAGCTGCTCCGCCATTCCCGGGTTGAGGAACTTCAGCTTTGCGTACTGCCCGATAGCGCCTCCGCGGTTTCGGGCCTGGATATAGAGATTCCCTAACAGATATTGAAGCTGGTTGTCGGTTGGGGCAAGGGTGATCGCGCTTTGCATTTCGGCGATGGCCTGGCTGTAGCGTTTCAGGCCGCTGTAGGCGGCGGCAAGATTGACGCGGGCCTCTAGGTTATCGGGGTCGAGGCGTTTGGCTTCTTCGAGCGCGACGGCGGCCTCGCGAAATTTGTTCATTCGGAGATAGACGCAGCCGAGGTTGTAGTGAGCGGTCGTGTTGACCGGTCCAAGCCGTATAGCGTCCTTAAAAGCGGCGACGGCCTTGTCATACTTCCCGTTTTCGGTGTAAACCGTTCCGAGTTGGTTATATGCTCTCGGGTAGGCGGGTAGAATACTTATAGCCCGCCGAAGGGCCGTCTCGGCCATATCGAACTGTTTCAGATGATAACGTGCGGTCCCGAGATTGTAATAAGCGATCGCGTAATCCGGCTTTAGTGCGGTGGCGCGCTCGAGGGATTCAGCCGCGGCTTCGTATTTACCGTTGTTAAGGTTTGCCACACCTTCGGTATTCTCCTCTACCGGTCCCTGCCCAGCTATCGAGATCGTCATTAAAAGTAATATCAAACATAGGGCGCGAATAAACATTTCCATAAGTAAAACTCCTGCTTTTTATTTCTTCGATAACTAAACTAACGCATCAAACTTCACGTGTAATGATGAGCGCGTGACCGGGCTGTGACGTTTGCATGACTTTTGCTCAGGGTGCCCGGTTAAGCTGATTTTAATGTCACAAAGTGCGCGCACCCGGTGTATCCTTTACAAAAACGGAGACTTTGTTTGAGTTCGACAAGATCCTCAAAAAACGGAAAAATCTATCGCTTTGACGGAATTACGTTCGAGTGCGAAAACTTCCGCGTGGAGAAGGACGGGGCGAATCTGTCCCTGACACCGCGGGCATTTGATGTGTTGAGCTTCTTGCTGGACAACGCGGGGCGGGTGGTCGAAAAACAGGAGATATTCGAGGCCGTCTGGAAAGATACTTTTGTCGGCGACAACGCGTTGACCAAGATCATAAAGGAGCTCCGGCAGACGCTCGGCGATTCGGCCGACAAACCAAGATACATAGAGACGGTGCCGAAGCGCGGTTACCGGTTTATCGGAGAGATAGAAGAGGACATCACCGAAACCCACGAGGCGGTCATCAAGCCTGTCGCCGAGCGCCCGCAGTCCCGGTTTCCGAGGGTGGTGTTCGCGATGCTCGCCCTTGGGATCGTCGCGAGCATTTCGGCATGGCTGCTTTTGCGCCATGCTCCTGCCGAGACCAGAGACACCGGGGTCAGTACTATCGCCGTTCTGCCGTTCCGTCCTTTGAACTCGGAAAGCCGCGACGAATCGCTCGAGATGGGCATGGCGGAAACGCTGATAACCCGGCTCAGCAACCTGAAACAGATCGTCGTGCGGCCTTTCAGCGCGGTGCGGAGATACACCGATCCCACGCAGGACCCGCTCCAGGCCGGGCGCGATGCCAGGACGGAGGCCGTGCTCGAGGGAAGCATTCAGAAGGCGGAAGACCGGGTGAGGGTAACGGTGCGGCTTATCAAAGTGAGCGATGGGACAACGCTCTGGTCGGAGCAATTCGACGAGAGATTTACGGATATTTTCAAGGTCCAAGATTCGATCGCGGAGCGGATAACAGTTGCGCTTGCGCTTGAGCTAAGCCGGCAGGAGAAGGAGCAGATCGCAAAACACTCGACCGACAGCGCCGAAGCCTACGCCTTTTATATCCAGGGGCAGATGATCTGGCACAGGCGAGGGCCGCAATGGATACGGCAAAGCCTGGGCGCATTTCAGCAAGCTCTTGCAAAAGATCCGAATTTTGCGCTCGCGCACATCGCCGCGGCGGACTGCTACATAATGCTGAGCGGGCACCGGCAGATAACGATGCCAGAAGCCGAGGCCAGCGCAAAACCCCATATTATGCGGGCGTTGGAGATAGACCCGAATCTGGGGCAGGCACGCAGCGCGCTTGCCGAGCTGAAATATCAGTACGAATACGATTGGACGGGCGCAGAGGAAGAGTTCAAAAAGTCGATCGTGCTGAACCCTAATGTCGCCTGGATACACCAGGCATATGGGTGGTTCCTTATGTCACAGGGACGCTTTGCGGAAGCCGAGGTGGAAATGGAGAAAGCCCGCGAGTTTGACCCCAATTCGCTAACGATCAACGCGGGGCGAGGAAAACTCTTCTACTATTCACGGCTATACGACGAGGCAATCAAACACTTTAAAGGCATTCTGGCCCTTGAGCCGAAGGATTCGAGCGCGGTCAACGCCCTTATCACGATATACGAGCAAAACGGAATGCATGCCGATGCGATGGAGGCATATATCGCCATGAACAGGAATATGAAACCGGAACGAGTCGAGGCGCTCAGGGAAGCGTTCAGGACCGGAGGCCGGACCGCCTTTTTGCAAAAACAGCTCGAGTTTGCAAAAGAGACCCTGAAACGAAACGGGACAATTTCGCCGGCAACATTTGCCGAAATTTATGTGCGGCTCGGCGACAAGGAGCAGGCGTTTTATTGGTTTGAGAAGGTTTTTGACGAAGACGATCCCTCGATACTGCAGTTTAAGGTGGAGCCGGCATATGATGTGCTTCGCGACGATCCCAGATACGCAAAATTGCTCGCGCGGATCGGGTTGACGCCGTAACGCGTTGCGAAAGTCGTGATATAATCCGCACAAATTATACTCCTTCAAGGATCTAAGAAAATGAAAACACTCCTGGCTTTCGCATTTGTTCTGTCTTCCGTACTAACCACTTTTTCCCAGGCAAAGCCCGATGTCTGGAAGCCGTTTCAGCATTTTATTGGCGAATGGAAGGGTGTGGGCGGAGGGCAGCCGGGCACGGGCGATTACGAGCGGAGCTATAAATTTATCTATGATGGCAAGTTTATCGAAGTGCGCAACCGCTCGGTTTACGCGAAGCAGGAGAAGAACCCGAAGGGCGAGATACACGAGGACATCGGCTACATAAGCTATGACAAAACCCGGAAGTTGTTTATCTTGAGACAGTTTCATAAAGAAGGATTTGTCACCCAATATAAGCTCGATGATATTTCAGCCGATGGCAAAATCATCATTTTCGTATCGGAATCGATTGAGGGGCTTCCACCGGGGTATCGGGCATTCGAGACCTATAAACTAAACGACAATAACGAATTCACCGAAACATTTGAAGTCGCGGAACCGAATAAGGATTTTGAGGTCTATACCAAAACGGGCTTTAAGCGAACGGCGCCAAAACCTTAATCTATTTAATATAAGTAGGAAAAAGATTTTTGTTGTATTAAAGACTTACTTCTCATATTATGGACGCGTAATCATCGCGTTCATCCATTAAAAGCCCACCCTTCTTGATCCAGGTCACAAGACCGCGCGAGTACCAAATAGGAGGTCGGTCGCCATGCCTTTTCCAGGGTCTTTTTCCAAACGTGTCCTAGAGTTTCAGGTTTATTCCTTTTTCATCGATCACCTTCGCAGGAAAAGCGGAGGAATCGTGATGTTGGCGTTGTGCCTTGTCATATTGGCTGGAGCCTACCTTTTGTGGACCGGTAACACGATCGAGGCGCAAAAACCCGCGCCTTTCGATATTTCGGAAACTGCCGAACACGGTCAAATTCGAGGGCTTGAGCGCTCGAAAAGACGCCATCTTCATCTGGATATTCGTGTGAACGCGCAGAAAGAACTCGCCAAGGTTATCGAAACCAACGGGTTCGATGCGAATAATATTTCGAGAATATCCAGACGTGCGACCGAGCAAAGCAAAAGCGTTGACACCGGCCTCGCGCGTCTTCGCAAGCGTGTTCCGAATGCGGAAGCCAAGCTCTCCCCTCTTACGGGCGGTCTCGAGCTATTGAGAAGCGCTCGAGCTTTGAGCGAACCGGCACCCGGCATATCAGGCAAGGCGATCGTGCGAGGATTTTTGCGAGAAAATAAGGCGCTGTACGGGTTTAGCTATCGCCAGATAAATGATCTGAGCTTTCTGGGTGAAAGCGTCAGCCAAAAGAACGGGCTCAGAATGGTCCGTGCTGAGCAGGTGCTGGGCGGTTATCCGATATTCCAAAGTGAGACACGATTTCTGATCGACCGCGACGGGCGGATGATACGCTCGGTCGGCACGCTTGTTCCAAAGGCTTCGGTACCGAACCCAGGCGTTGAAGGCGTGATGACACCTGCGGAAGCGGTTAGAGCGGCAATGAGGTCATTAGACGTGGAGATCGCGGCGGACAGGATAGAAGTGATCGGGGAAAAAGGAAGCAGCACGGAGCTCAAGGCAAACGATCCCAACATTAAGGGGATAATTACGAGCAAGCTGGTGTATTTCCCTGTCGCGCCGAGCGTACTGGTGCCGGCGTGGTCGCAGATCATCTTTGCAAAGGACGCCGACTGGTATATTTTGACCGACGCGCGCGAGGGGACCGTGTTATGGCGTAAAAATATCAGGTCGGATGCCTCTACGCACGATGCCCGTTTTCGCGTCTTTGTTCAAGGTGACGGCAAAACACCGGCCGATAGTCCCGCGCCGAGTTCGCCGACCACCGCACTGCCCGGAGGCGGAACACAATTTGGTGAAATAACGCCTTCGATCGTAAGCATGTTCTTTGCCCAGGATATTCTAGCCAGCCCGAACGGCTGGATCGACGATTGCCCCGGCGGGG
>Ga0193752_1002197_pt1 | contig 14978 bp, 7 predicted proteins | sample H1c1metaG_FD_144924 | JGI IMG/M metagenome (GOLD analysis project Ga0193752, IMG submission 144924) | Soil microbial communities from a riparian zone of the East river system, Colorado, United States - H1c1 | ecosystem: Environmental > Terrestrial > Soil > Riparian zone | place: USA: East River... | reverse complement strand
CTGGACAATGCCGAAATAAAAGTGTATGATGCGTTGGGTGTGAAGAAAAATACTGTTTCGAAAAAAGAAATGATCTCTTTAAATTATGGTGAGGGCCTTGTGCCGGAAGGGAAACTGACTTATTTTAATGTTTCTCCGCCAGGCTACCCTGTAACGCTTGAAATTAATTACAGTATAAAATACAAAGGGTTATTCACTTACCCGGGCAATTATTTTCAGAGCTCAAATCAATCTGTTCAGAAAGCTGTATTTGATGTGGAAGTACCTGCGGATCTGTCTATGCGATATAAGATACTGAACTGCAATTACCAGCCTGTAATTAGTAAAGAAGGTAATAAAGACCTGTATCATTGGGAGGTGAAAGACCTTCGGGCATTTAGAACGGAAAAGCATGTTGGGTCCACAGATAATTACCTGCCCCAGGTTTTGCTTGCTCCAAACAAATTTCAGTTAGACGAGTATGAAGGCGATATGACGAGCTGGAAAAATTTTGGCGACTGGTACAAAAAGATTTGCCTGAAAACATCTGCCTTGCCTGAAGAACGAAAATTATTTTATATAGACCTTGTTAAAGACGCAAAAACAGATACTGATAAAGCAAGAATTTTATACAATTACCTGCAGAACAATATGCGGTATGTGAGTATACAATTGGGTATTGGCGGGTTAAAGCCTTTTTCGGCAAGTTTTGTAGATAATAAAAAATATGGCGATTGCAAAGCCTTAAGTAATTATTTAAAATCGGCGTTGGATGCTGTTGGTGTAAGATCAAATATGGTGATAATAGAAGGAGGAATGCAGCCGGGAATTGTACTGGATGACTTTCCTGCTCAATCTTTTAATCATGTAATACTGAATATTCCTCAACAAAAAGATACTATCTGGCTTGAGTGTACAAGCACCACGTTACCTTTTGCAGAACTCGGTCCTTTTACAGAAAACCGAAAAGCGCTGATGGTTACTGAAGAGGGTGGGGTATTAGTGAACACACCAACCAGTCATTATAAAAGGAATACCCAAACCATACATACCATTATTGAGGTAAATGAAGAGGGCGGCGCAAAAGTAAAAACTGCTTGTTCGCTCATAGGAGAAGACAGGAACGAATTGCTGATGTATTATCATGATCTGCAGGAAGATGAAAAGAGAAAGTTCTTCATCACCAACATGGAATGGAAGCAACCCGATAATTTTGAGCTAAACAATTCAAAAAATAAAGCAAACCCTTACCTGCTTTCTGCAACCATGGGTTATGAAAAGATCTATTCCTTTAATGCAGGCAGCAAGCTTTTTTTTGAACCCAGGTTATACCCCGTTTTTGATGAAGAGGTACCCGAATATGAAAAGCGCATGAGGGATTATTATTTTACCTGCCCTTACCAGGTTATAGATACAACGGTATATAAATTCCCCGCTGCATTTAGTTTAGAGAATATCCCAAAAAATAAATCCATCGATCTTTCCTTTGCACATTATACCTGTAATTATAACTGGGATGCTGTAACACGAACACTTACTACTATTGCATTACTGCAAATTAAAGAACGTATAATTAAAGCAGCCGACTACACAAAACTGCTCGACTTTAAAAAACAGGTTATGACCGATATGAATGAAAAAATCGTGATGAAGAAACAATAGTTTTATACTCAGCGCATCAGGGTGCCTGGTAAGTATAAGCCTGTCCACTTTCCATATTCAAACGATATCCCGTTTTACTGCCACGTAATTTGATCTCGTATAAACCGGGTGGCAACTGTATATCCTGTCCATTGTTGAGTAAGGCTACCCACAGTGATACACTCTTAGGTACTACTCTTCTTATATCAACCCCGTCTTTTGTGGCAGTAAATTTTGCAGCTCCTGTTATGGTGAGCTTTGTACATTCCTGCGAACGGATAGTAATGGTATCTATTTTTCTCATTCCATAACCGGTATGTACAATGTATCGTCCGGGTGCAAGGTTAAGCGAGTCGCCACCTTTGCCAGCGAATGTAACGACAGAGTTAGTAAGCCTGGCTCCTCCCGGTGTTGCCGGCTCATCGGTAATGGCAAACACATTTATTCCCTGTTTACCTGCTGTGCCGTCAAAATTCCTTGGGTCAAGCACCAATCTTCCCAACCGTAATGCCACATTTGTCTCTGCTCCGGCAGTAATGGTAATACCGCTCTGTGGGTAAGCCGGCATTGATATAGTAGCATAATATCTTCCTGCAGGAACCTGGTGGTAGTTTGAACTTATGATATTTTGCACATATCTTTTTTTACCATTTTCTTCTACATATAACCCGACAAGGGGGTTACTATAGTCTTTATATACCCTGCCATTTGCGTCAAGTATACCCAGTAATACCCAACCATGACCAGGTTTTAATATCCCTGCATCGCCTGTTGGTTTTTCAGGAACTTTGTCAGTTTTTATGATAGGATTGTAATTGGTGATCCTGCTTGTAAAACCTTTCAGGGAGGCAGTGCCTGATTCGCCACAATTTGCCTTTAAATTCTCCAGCTCACTTGCAATAAGTTCCAGTCCTTTTATCATTTCACTTTTCAGGCTCTTACGGTAATACCCTGTTTCAACGCCGGCGATCCTTATATCCGACGCATCAACATTGGCAAATTCTTCTTCTGCCACACCAAAATAATATAGCAAATGAGGTTGAAAAGTACGGATGAAACTTTGTGCAAAATATCTTCTGTCGTGGGTGCCGGGGCGTGGATCAAAACCTGTTGCTTTTTTTATATCATCAAGATGTGTATAAAAAAAGGCATAGATATTGGGGTCTGTGCCGCGGTATTCTTCGGAAAAAAGATAGTTGTGAAAGGCGGTATAGGTTTCCTTCTCTGTTAAATTCAATGTATTGAAATGAGGAGCCGGGTAAACTGCATGCAGGATAAAAGATAATCTTTTTAACCTGCCAAATGTTTCGGGCGTATTCAGTTCATCAGCATAATTGTCCGTGCATTCTTCTAATGTGGAGTACCTGGCCTTGTTAAAAAGGTATTTTTTACCTGAGTTGAAAAAATTTCTGAAGATATCCTCAAAACTTCTGTCGCAACCTTGCGATGCTGAACGGGATGCGGCAAATAATCCGAACCTGTTATTATCTGCAATGGTTTTTAATTCAGAGAACCATTCATCAAGCTGTACTAAATGTGTTTTTTCAATTTTTTGAGCAGCGGCTATTGTTTTTATCCTGTCATTTAATTTTTTTCCAATATTGTCCAGCAGTTGCCTGCAATCAGCAGGTTCATTCTGACAATAGGAATACTGGCTGAGCAGGAATTGAGAGGCGAGTAATAAGAATAAGTATTTCATGTTTTTTGATTTAAAATGTCCGTTGTTCCCGGGTATATAAACCAAACACAAATATTGTTACCCCTAAAATAGAAAAAATAAAATGTAAATGAAATCGGAAGGATAGAAATACCGCCTGTAACTTAAACAGTGCTCTTATCTTCTTCAATAAGAATAATAATTTACCGGCTTATTTCAGTTTTGCTTTATCGGGGCCCTCTTTATTTATTTCCTGCAGTTTGCAATTGTTTGAGTAGCTCTGCAATTTGTTTTTGCTGCTGGTCCAGCTGCGCCTGTTGCTTTTCTATTAAGGTTTGCTGTTGCTGAATGGCTTTTACCATCGGCGCCAGCAGATCGTTGTAACGTACACCAAGCATGCCTTTATCATCTGTATTGATGATGCTGTTATTGGCAACGCCGGCATCTTTTAAAGCAGTTTGCAGTTCCTGTGCAATAAAACCATATTCTGTTTTTTTATTGGGATCGTTATTGCGGATATAAGAAACCGGGTTGAGGGTTTTAATAAAATCCAAACCAAGTTCAGAAGACTGAATATTATTTTTCCAGCGCCTGTCTGAAGTGATCGTCCAGGCTACCTGCACACCTGCATAAGTAATATCTGTGTTGCCAATGCGTATCTGGTTATCGGTTGTTGGTGATGGAACTTCGGCGCCATTACCCAAAGCAATATTATTGCTGCCGGTAGTATTGGCAAAAAGCGCCTGGAAACCAATTGCGGTATTTCTTTCGCCTGTGGAGTTTGAAAATAAAGCCCTGTATCCAACAGCAACATTTGAATCTGCAATAGAATTATTATACATTGATTGAAAACCCATAGCAACATTCCTGGTACCGGAAGTGTTATTTCGCATCACTGTATGTCCCGAGGCTGTATTTTCAAAACCTGCATTATTAAGAAACAGGCTATTCATGCCGGTGGATGTATTGCTGTACCCGCTTGTATTTGAAGTTAGTGCAGCAAAACCGTTGGCCGTGTTTTCGCTGCCTGTTGAAGTGGCGTACATAGCTCCGGCCCCGGTAGCCGTATTTTTATTTCCTGTTGTATTGCCACGTAAAGTATTTCTGCCGGTAGCAACATTATCAAAACCCGTAGTGTTTAGTTGCATGGCGGCATACCCGGTGGCCGTATTGTAATATCCTGCATTGTTCGACTGTAATGCAGCAAGTCCCAATGCAGTATTTTGATATCCGGTAGTATTTGTAATTAAGGCGGCGGCTCCAACAGCAGTATTTTCACCCCCGGTTGTATTAGCCTGTAATGCCTGGATACCTACGGCAGTATTTGCATTTCCTGTAGTATTTGAAAGAAGTGCGTTATAGCCGGCAGCCGTATTATTAGTGCCGGTAGTGTTAGCGCTCAATGCGGAACGCCCTGCTGCAGTGTTTTGAATTCCGGTAGAATTTGTGAACAAAGCATTGGTACCGATGGCGGTATTATCTGAGCCGGTAGTATTACCCCGCAAAGCATTACCACCGGCAGCAGTATTGTAATTGCCGGTGGTATTGTTATAGAGTGCATAATTCCCGGTAGCAGTATTAACAATACCGGTTGTATTAAAACGTAATGCCTCATAACCTGTGGCTACATTATCATTACCGGTAGTATTGCTGGATAAAGCATTCATGCCGGCAGCAATATTATAACTCCCGGTAGTATTAGCTAACAAAGTACTTGTTCCAATAGCAGTGTTTTCAGTTCCGGTGGTATTTGCAGCCATGGTATTAAACCCAACCGCTACATTAGCGCTGGCAGTTGTATTACTACCCAAAGAGCCAACACCAACTGCTACATTGAAATTACCGGTACTGTTAGCAGATAAAGCATGCATACCGGTAGCTGTGTTATTTGCACCCGTGGTATTGCCACTCAATGCAGAACGGCCAGTTGCTGTATTTTGAGTGCCGGTACTGTTTGAGATCATGGCCGCGGCTCCAACAGCAGTATTATCACCTCCTGTTGTATTGAATTGTAATGCCTGTACACCCAAACCGGTGTTGCTGCCCCCTGTTGTATTAGACAGGAGTGCATTAAAGCCGGTGGCGGTATTATTGTTACCCGTTGTATTATCCTGTAAAGCAGAACGTCCTGTTGCTGTATTTTGAGTGCCGGTAGTATTTGAGATCATGGCAACAGCTCCAACAGCGGTATTATCATTCCCGGTAGTATTGGATTGTAATGCCTGGGTACCCATCGCAGTATTTGAATTCCCTATAGTATTGGATAGTAGTGCGTTAAAGCCTGTGGCAGCATTACCGCCACCGGTACTATTGCCAAAAAGCGAGTTAACACCTGTAGCGGTATTGTTATCTCCGGTTGAATTGGAGTGTAATGCAAAGCGTCCACTGGCTGTATTGTTTACACCGGTCGTATTCAAATAAAGCCCTTCAAAACCAATGGCGGTATTATTGCTGCCTGTTGAATTATTTTCAAGGGCAGATGAGCCAATAGCAATATTGGCGTTACCTGTAGTATTTGAAAATAAGGCATTGGTGCCTACAGCAATATTGTAAGTGCCCGTAGTATTGTAGTACATAGCTTCCTGGCCAACGGCTACATTTGCTCCGCCTGTAGTATTAGATCTTAAAGCAGTAGATCCAACAGCGGTATTAGCACCACCGGTATTGTTATTTAAAGCACTGAACCCTATGGCTGTATTTCCGTGGGCGGCCACTACTACAGCAAGTGCATCTGTACCTATGGCTGTATTGTTGATGCCCCCGGTAGATAAAGTAAGTGCATTCACACCCAATGCAGTATTGGAATTGGCAATCCTGCCGGCCGGTATATTATTTCTTCTGAAAAAAACATCCTGGTTATCTGTTGTACCAATAAAGTGTGTTGCCGGGTTGGTACCTGCATTACCGGTTAAAGCCCAGTTGTTACTGCCATAGGCACTTTCCCTTACCCACGCACTGCCCGACCAGGAATAATAGCCTGGTGAAATAGCATTGGCACCGGCAACAGTTGCCGTATTGTAAATCAATAAACTGGCTGCCGGCGATGCAATGGTTGCATTGTCGTTGGAACCTGTTAAAGCTATTCTTGGGATCAATATGCCCTTGCCTGTACTGCTTACATCCAGTATGGCAGAGCTATGGGCGGTTGCACCCGTGGTATTAATACTCAAACTTTGTGCTGATACCTGCATTCCGGAGAGTATCATAAGCAGGAAGCAGAAAAATAGTTTTATCATATATCAGCGCATTTTATAAAACAAACTAAAAAATGATAGGACACTGTAATTCGTAAGCGGGATCACTTGTGATTTGAGGTAAGTGTCTTTTAAATGTTGATTATACTATAAAGCTATATGCTAATTGGTTGGGTACTTATTTTTTAAAGTAGACAAATACATAAATCAGGGTAGACAAATTGCTTTTTTTGATCTTTGGGTGGACAAGGTTTTGTAATTTGAAGCCTTAATAGGTAAAATGTCCACTCATTTTTTTAAGCCACATAAAATAAAATATTGGAAAAAGGAACTGCTACCAGTTAAAAAGCTAAGGTTTGTCTACGCTATATTGCTGCTATTTGTTTTTTCGGAAGCCTATGCCCAACAAAAATACCCCCCACCTATAAAGTACAACCAGGCCGAGCTGGAAAATTTATATAACACCTGCCGGCAGTCAAGAGAAGATACCGTCAACAGGATCTGCCTGGGTTTCCTGGCCAGCCATAACCTGAGAAAAAATGCGGATGCTTTTAACAGTTTTTGCAAAGCCTTTAAGCAGGTTTGTCTCAATAAAAATGACCGGCAGGTTTACAGGCGTGTTCGTATTGTAGAATTGCAGGGCCGGTTAAGGCTTGATAGTGCTTCTGATTCGCAGGTGAGTAAGCAATTTGAAGGCCTGTTCAATGAGTTTATGAACGATGAGGATCATGCTGCCGCCCTGGAATGCTTATTTGAGCTTGGTAAATTTCCGCAGCGAATTAAAAATAATATCCAGTCCATTAAAGTTTTATTTTTTGCCGAAAAGCTTGCCGAAAAGTATAAACTGAAACAAAAAATAAGCTACCAGGGCATATTATTTTATATCGGTTATATTCTTTGGGAACTGGATAAGCCAGCCGGGTCTATCAGGTATTTTAAAAGATCACTTGCCACGGGCAATCTTATGTTTCAGGATTCGATGGTTACCATGAATGGGTTGGGTATGAACTATCAAAAATTAGATAGCCCAAAACAATCGCTTTATTACTTTAATGAAGCAGGCAGGATGGCGCTTGCGGTGAAAAATGATGTGTTTAATACGGTAGTAATGGGTAGCGCTGCGGCTACCTTGATGCAACTGGGCGAAGTGGGTAAAGCTTATGATTACAGTATGCGGTACAAAAATTTAAGTGTGCAATACAAGCTTTGGGAAAATGCTGTGGATGCGTTTTACAAACTGATACAAATAGAACTTGCAGGAAGCAATACCGGGCACGCAAAGGTTTTATTGGATTCGCTGAATGGTATCATGCATAGCATAAATCCCAATGACTTTGTTTCTATAAAAAGATACAAGGAAGCTGCTTATCTCTATTATGAAAAACAGGAAAATTTTCAGCAGGCACTGATCGCTTACAAAGAATTTGTTCACTATGATTCACTTTTCCAGGATTATGGGAATAAGAATAAAATATCGGAACTGGAGCTGAATGCAGAAGTCAGGCTTTACGAAGAAGAGATGGCAGCAAAGGAACGTGCCAAAAAGATCAGGAACATGATTGAGTCTGTTGGCATTATTATCCTGGTACTTGTTATCATAGTACTGGTAAGTTACTGGTATAAAAAAGTAAAGAAGACAGAACAGGCTAAAAAAGAAACAGACAAATTGAATCTTGAACAGGCAGGTGAAATTGAATCGCTTAAACAGCAATTACTTGAACAACTGGCAACTATCCGAAACGACAATATAAATTACCAGGCGCTTATTGCCTCGCAGCGTGATGTTAACGAAGGAACTGAACCAGCTACCTCAGCAACAATTGAAGTTGACACGAAAAAACTGCCCGGGGATATTTTAACTGCCGATGAAAACAACCAGGGTCAAAAGCCGGACGATATTCAGTTCCTTAAAGAATATAACCTTACACAAAAAGAACATTGGGCAGCATTTAAAGTTTCCTTCAAAAAAATATATCCTGACTTTGAGAACAATATTACCGGTAAAATAGGAGCTGTTTCCGGCGCAGAGTTAAGATTGATGATGCTTACCAAACTTGGCTTAAGCAATAAAGAAATAGCACAGACATTACTCATCTCCCCGGACAGTGTAAAGAAAGGTAAGTACAGGTTGTATAAAAAAATTGGTATCAATTCAGCAGCGGAATTACAGGAACTTTTGTAGCCTGCCAGCCATCTATTCTTCCACAAAATCGAGATCCTTACCAAAACTTTCTTTGGTAAAATACAATGCAGCGCCCGAGATAAGCATTACTGCAATGCCAATCACCCAGGCTGCTTTTATATAGCCCCAATCATTATAATTTCTCAGCGGTTTAAATAGCAATAACAGTAAGGGTGTAAAGCCTCTTACAAAATTGGTGATAGATGTTGCTGCGGATGCTCTTAAGTTGGTACCAAACTGCTCGGCACTGGTAATAATATATAAAACAGAAATGCCCGTACAGGTGATGACAAATGTAAGAAGAAAAAAAGATGCTGTTAAAGCATCTTCTTTTAAATGATCTGAAAGTAAACAGGGGTTTTAATTTTGTCTTGTATCTTCCTTGTTAGCTGCTTTATGATCCCGGTATTTTTTTATTCCATAAGCTGAGCCTGCAGCGATCAGCAGGCTTAACCCTCCATCGATCGGAACATCGTTAGGGTCATCCGGACCCTGTGCCAGGCATATTACCGGTAAAGCAATACATAGTAATGCGATCAAGGCGGGCAATACTATCCTGCTTTTTATTTTAAAATTTCTTTTACCCAACATGAATTAGTTTTTAATGATAGCTGCGGTTAATCTTACATTATTATCTCCCAGCAATAACAAACGATAGCTTCCGTTTGCCAGGGCTACACCTGGTTGTATATGTTTTAAGACCGATCCGCCATCATGCTGCAGTTTTGTATTGTACACCTGCTGGCCAAGATTATTGTACAGTACCAAAGTGTAAACTCCTTTTTCAAGATCGGTCAATTGCAACCCGAAGCTGTTGGTTGTAACAGGATTGGGTACAATACTGATAGCAGGTTTCAGATCACCAACATGTACATTTACGATCGACGTACATTTTATAGTTCCAATTTTGTCGAATGCTTTTACCCTGTAAAAATTATTTCCTTTTACAGGAGCCGCATCAAACCAGCCATAATTTACAGGAACATTGCTGTTACCAATGGCCGCAGTTGTATGTTGTTTGCTGAAGTTTACACCATCAATTGACTTCTCCACTTCATAATGATCCATATCGGTTTCTGTTTTTGCCTGCCAGTCTACCTGCACGCCATTGTTCTTTGCACGTGCCTGTATCGTGATCGCATCTATTGCCAATGGCCTGCCCGGCCCAAACACAACCATAAAACGGTTTGCGGCAGATGATAAAGGATCTGCTGTAACATTAAACGCAACAACTGTTGGATCAATAACACTCAGCGGCGTACGCCTGTTCAAAAAATTATCTACCAGTTCGGCAGCTAATGCAGGATTGGTAAATGCCTGCGGCCTGAACTCAAATTCATAAGCCTGCTGTTTCATGTTATTCATAAAAAGCGGCAGGGTATCTCTCAGTACGATCACCGGTCTTTGTTCAATGGCCAGGTGCTTTCCTTCCCGTGCGATGGAAATATTCTCATCCCAATTATTGATCTCACGGGCATCTTCATCATTTACTGCTGCGCTGAAATTACTGCCATACCAGGCATCTGCTTCATCAGCAAGTCTCCTGTAATTACTGGGTTCGGTAAAATACAATTGCACCGCAAAAGCTTCAGCCGGTGGAGGAGGCACTAAAAACACATCATTGTTATTACCCGCTGCCTTATGGCTTTCCAGCATATTCACTACAGGGGTACCAACGCCATTCGATTCAACAAAAAATGCCTGTCCCGATTGTATGTAACGCCGCGGGCCTGTTTCGGCAGAGCTTACCGTAACAAATCCTCCACGGGTTCCGTAATTGGGGTCCCAGTAAGTATAAAAATTAGTGATGCCTGTACTGGCTGCACGTACAGCTTGCCAATCAATAGGAGATGGATAAGGATTGGTAACTAAGTTCAATGTTCCTCCACCGGTAAAAGCATTGGTAAAACTGCTTACCGGTCCTGTAATAACGGTGCCGGTGGAACGCAATGTAGTGCTGCTAGTTGGCATATTGGGACCTAGTGGAATCTGCATGCTCACACTCCTGTCGCCCCGCAGGTATAAAAAATAACCCGTTAGTGCATTTAAGTTACTGTTGGTATTGGCAAAACTTGTGTAAGTGGGCACAATGGCATTTGCAGTACTGTATAAAGAAGATTGATTGGTTTGCGTAACATCAAAGCCATTGGCATTACCACCGGGCCCTGAAATTTGTGTTCCATAGTTGGGAGCTGCACTATTCATATTGGTTCCAATGGATGTATTCATTTCATTATTCATCCAGTTGAATTTAATAGAAGTTGAAGTATTAACCGTTGGACAAAGCAAACGATAAGCCCTGCCATAGTTTGCAGCGCCGGCACCTGTACCCGGCGTACGCAGTTTTATAAAACGCTCTATGGTAACATTGGTGGCGCCGGTTAAACTGCTTCCTGTAAGGTTGGCAATGCGTGCTGTATTAGTTGGTGTTGATCTTAGCGTAAGATTTTTTGCATTCAAATTAAGGCTGGCACTTGTAAGGGCAACGGTACCATAAATATCCAGCGCATTACCCAGCGTGGCGCTTGAGCCACTGTTGAGCGTAAGATCATTCAGCGAACGGGTTGCTGCACTTGTTTGGTTAAAATTGATAGTGCCTGCTGTACCTCCAATTACCAAAGCTGATGTGGAAGAACCCGTTAAAGTACCGGTTCCGGTTACCGGCCCATGGATGGTTAATATTTTATTTGCCAGTACCAATGAGCCATTGGTTAAAGCCAGGTTATTGTTCACTGTATGATTAGCCAGCATGGTTACCCCCGCTGTATTATTTACCTCCAGGTTATAAAAAAGAGAACCCAGCATATTTTGAGCACCACCACCGCCGGTAAAAATGAAAGTACCGTTTCCATAGCTGTGCGGTGCCGGTGTGTTATCCGTAAAATCGGCCGTGGGCGCAGCGGCACGGGCAATGGTGATGGTGCCTGCATTATTAAGCGTAGCGGTATTTTCCAGTGTAAGTCCACCGCCAACATACAGTATAGCCCCGCTTTGAACCGTTACAATGGAGCCGGTAGTGGCACGCAAAACATCCTGGCCATGCATGCAAACAGGCAATAACAGGGGACTAAGTACAGAGAAAATAAACTTCTTCATGTTGAAATGAATTGGTGACTATACTAAAATTAGCATCCCGTTCTTTTATTGAAGCCTGCTATTTAGTAAACGGGTGTTGTTGGTTAGTTACTGGTTTACTGCACCTGGATATTATACTGAAACAGGTGGGTAATTCCAGAAACAAAACAGTCAACAACGATGGGCCGTTCATACGCTCTTGTCCTTTCCCGATAATGCAATATCTTTCCTTACCTAAAACAACACCCATGTACAAAGCCTTACAAATGCTCACCGTAGCTGTGCTTATATTGCTTGCCTCCTGCAACCAAAAAACTGTAATCGATGATAATGACGGCATCGCAGCATTCAATGCCGACAGCATGAAGATGCATATCGCCATGCTGGCCTCCGACTCTTTCCTGGGCCGCAAACCCTTTACTGAAGGAGAAACAAGAACCATTGCTTACCTGCAAAAAGAATTTGCAGCAGCAGGACTTGAACCCGGCAATGGCAACAGTTTTTTACAGGAAGTGCCCATGGTAAATATAAAAGCTACTGCCGCACCTTCTATGCAGGTAAAAGGTCCCAAAGGAAATTTTACGTTAAAAGCTTTTGATGACTATATCATCTGGACCGACAAAACAGATCCCGCTATCAATATTGATAACGCCGAACTGGTCTTTGCAGGCTATGGCGTGGTAGCTCCTGAATACAACTGGAACGATTATGCAGGACTGGATGTAAAAGGCAAAGTAGTGATGGTGATGGTGAATGATCCGGGCTACTGGTCGGGCGATACAACTTTATTTAAAGGCACAGCCATGACCTATTATGGCCGCTGGACCTACAAATATGAAGAAGCCGCACGGCAGGGTGCCAAAGGTTGCCTCATTGTACATAACACCAAAGCCGCCAGCTATCCCTTCAGTGTTCCGCAAAACAATTTCAATACTTCCAAACTGCGTTTGGATAACCGGGGTAAGAATATTCCGTTAAGTGATATGATCGGCTGGATTACCGAACCCATTGCCAATAAATTATTTGCTGCCGCCGGTTTTGATTCAACGCTGCTGGTTAAAGCAAACCAACGTGGCTTTAAAGCAGTTCCCTTGAACCTGCAGGTAACAACCAGCATGCAAGTGGAAGCTACTTACAATAAGTCGTACAACGTGATCGGTAAGATCACCGGTACCAAACGCCCCGATGAAGTGATCATTTACACCGCACACTGGGACCACCTCGGCATTGGCCGCCCTGATGAAACCGGCGACTCCATTTACAACGGCGCCCTCGACAATGCCAGCGGCACCGCCGGCCTGCTGGAACTTGCCCGTGCCTTTAAAAGCATGAAAACACAACCCGAACGCACCATCATCCTGCTCTCTGTTACGGCAGAAGAACAGGGCCTGCTGGGCTCGGCCTATTATGCACAGAACCCCGTTTACCCGGCAGCTAAAACCGTGGCCAATATCAACATGGATGGCATGAACCGTTTTACCCGTACAAAAGATATGACCATCATCGGCGTGGGGCAGAGCGACCTGGAAGATTATTTAACAGAAGAAGTGAAAAAGGACAGTGGCTATATCTCCCCCGATACACATCCCGAAGCAGGCTATTATTTCCGCTCCGATCATTTCAATTTTGCCAAAGCAGGCATTCCTGCACTGGATGCCAGTGCCGGCAATGATGTGGTAGGCAAGGGAAAGGAATACGGAAAAAAACTGGAAGATGAATACACTGAGAAGAATTACCACAAACCCTCCGACGAATATGATGCAGCCACCTGGACCATGGATGGCGCCATCAAAGACCTGAAGCTATTATTTAAAGTGGGCAGGCGCCTGGCATTTGAAACAACTATGCCGCAATGGAAAGAGGGATCGGAATTTAAGGCGGTGAGGGAGGGGAAGAAGTGATTTCTGTTATGCTGAGGATTGAAGCATCTCGTGATTAAAGAACGAGGCCGGTAATTTGTGTTGGTCTGGGAATTCTTTCAACTAAAAAGCTGTACTTGAACCCTAATATCTTTTCTAATGCGATTAATAACAGTTTATTTATTGACGGAATGAAAATAGACCAAGGTAATTTTGTAGAAATAATACAAAAAACAAACTATTCAAGATATTTCTTCACAGATGGGATAAACTATGAAGACATTATACTATAGCATTGTATGGATACAACTAAAAATATTAATAGCACACTCGATAGTTCATTAGTGTCAGACGAGCTTATTAATATTACAACCGAACTAACAGAAGTCAGTATTGATAGTTTACTTCAGGACGGAATATTAAAAGATATACCAATAATTGGAACATTGATAGGATTAACAAGAATTGGTGTGAGCGTTAGAGACAAACTCTTTTTGAAAAAGGTACTTCTTTTTTTATATCAGCTTAAGGATATTCCAGGTGAAAAGCGCCAATCGTTCATCGAAAAAATAAATTCTGAAAACAAATTCAAAACAAAAGTAGGCGAGAGTATTATGCTCTTAGTCGACAAAATAAATGACTATTCAAAAGCCGACTATTTGGGAAAATTATTCGGAGCAACTATTGAGGGAAAAATCGATTACGCCACTTTTTTAAAGCTTGCAAATGTTATTGACAAATGCTACATACCTGACTTGGATAATCTAATTCCTATTTATCAGGAAAATTCAAAGGTAGTTGACGATACAGATAAGGATATACTTTATAATTTGGGATTACTAAAAAATCTTGGGGTTGATGGTCAAGTCTACATGTATCGGAGTGATGAGAAAATACCAAATAAAAAAAATCAACTTGAGATTAATAAATATGGTAGGCTAATTTTTGAACTGCTTCTTCAGAAATAGGATAAAGCCATTTAATCCAACTGGGGCAAGTGTTCCCTACTGACTTAACTGTTCCCTTCCCAAACAATCAAATCAAAACGAAATGATAATGGATCAACTCCCGATACAGATCGGGACAGGTGTCGCCTTTCAATCCTGCCAACCGGCAATCATAGTTCTCATTAAATCATTCCAATCCTAGTTCAGACATCTACCGGCGTCATGTTATGCAAGCATACGATCGAAAGCCATGCATTTCCAGATCCCACGACCTCTTTTGACCCATAATGACCTACGAACGACCTCTGCGGTTCCTGGTCTTACCCGGGTGCATAGGGGGTTAATAGCTGTTTAAAAGGCATTGAACAGGGGTTTAATTCGTGTTTAGTAGCTCTCTTGTAGCAGGGTTTAACTATTAAACCCCTTTTAAACCCCTTTTAAACC
>Ga0193752_1002196_pt1 | contig 14979 bp, 11 predicted proteins | sample H1c1metaG_FD_144924 | JGI IMG/M metagenome (GOLD analysis project Ga0193752, IMG submission 144924) | Soil microbial communities from a riparian zone of the East river system, Colorado, United States - H1c1 | ecosystem: Environmental > Terrestrial > Soil > Riparian zone | place: USA: East River... | reverse complement strand
GGCACCAGACTGATAAAATCTGTTGAATAACTGCGCGTAGTCTTTACTGTTATTCAGTCTCCTCAACGCCTCGTCAAGGGACAGATTCATCTCGTCGGGATTTTCAATGGGCGCCAGGGCCTGCTGTTCCAGGCTGTCGGCCCTGCCATCCCAGAAAAACTTTTCCTGGATCAGGAGGTTCATCGCTGACGGCGAGTTCCGCTTTCCCATTCTCTGGTGTACACCAACACTGACCCTTGCAGTGTCGGCGAAGGCAAATTCTGGCCTGTGGCAACTCGCACAACTGATGGTACTGTCTTCAGAAAGGATCGGGTCGAAAAACAGCTTTCGGCCCAGATCTTCCTTTGTATTGATCGTACCACTGGTGAAAGAGGCCCCCGAAAGAATGCAGAGGCAAAGAAGGGCGACAATGGTGATGGTCGTTCTCATATCACTATTTCACTTTGCCAAGCCTCAGCCTTTCCATGCCATGCATCCTTTCCGTACAACTGTCCTGGATGGTTTCAAAACGCATGGAGTCCGCATTGTTGTAAAAAATGATCTTGTAAGCCCCTGCGACCCCGTTACAGCCATTGTCGGAGAAATGGAAGACGCTGTCTACATAAGTGTAGGTGCCGCTGACAAAGGGCTTCTTGTTGACGAACCCTTCGAAACGATTCCCAGATTTAAATACCACGGTGGTGACACTGCCCTTCGGAGAAGGTTTTGATTCCCACCGGCCCTTGAGTTCATCGGTTAGTAAAAAGGAAGCGGCGACGATCTGAATAAAAATCAATAGTAATTTCATTGTGTAAAAAGTTTCGTCAAACTTCATACAATGGGCAAGTGTGGGCAATGGTATATTAGTACCAATGAGCGACCTAAGTCTGGAATTAGGACGGGTCACTACGCACAACTAATACGAACACTTGTAACAATACCGGACATAGGAGAGCAGAAGAAGCTGTAATAATCAATTATGTCTCAACTGATTGCAACACTGGCATTTTAGTGGCCATAGATTGTCATCAAACATCAATAATTCAAAACAGGTGATCAGGAACTTTTTAAAGACGGCATTCAGGAACCTCTGGCGCAACCGGGGTTTCACCGCTATCAACGTATTCGGTTTGGCGATCGGGATAGCTACCTGCCTGGTCATTGTATTGTTTGTATTGAATGAACAGAGCTATGACCGTTTTCATGCCAAGGCCGACCGCATCTATCGGGTCACCTTCGGCGGTGTTGTTGAAGGCGGAGAGCTGAAGGAAGCAGTGACCATGCCTCCCGTGGCCCAGGCATTGAAGACCGATTTTCCCGAAGTGGAACAGGCCACCCGGCTTAGGGATTATGGCAGACCGAGGCTCCGGTACCAGAGCAACATGTATAAGGACGATGCCTTTGCATTTGTGGATTCCAATTTCTTCCAGGTATTTAGTTTTCCTCTACTCAAGGGTAATCCCGGCACTGCCCTGATCGAACCGAACAGCATTGTGATCACCACTACGCTCGCAAAAAAATATTTCGGCGATGAGGATCCGATGGGTAAGCTGATTGAATTTCCAGATCAACATACATCCCTGAAGGTTACCGGCCTTATCAATGAGATGCCCACCAGTTCGCATTTCAGGTATTCCATTCTCGGCTCCCTGGCAACCATCCCGGAGGCGCGTGATCCCAGCTGGATGACTTCAAACTTTTATACTTATGTGGTGCTCGCAAAGGGCGTGGACTACCATAAGATCGATGAAAGACTTCCCGGATTATTTGAAAAGTATGTAGGACCACAGATGGTTCAGGCAATGGGCATGACCATCGAGCAGTTCAAAGCCAACGGAAATCATCTCGGCTTGCACCTTCAGCGCCTGACCGACATTCACCTGCATTCTGATCTGACCGGCGACATTGCGGTTCATGGTGACATCCGCTATGTATATATTTTTACAGCGGTGGCCATCTTCATACTGCTGATCGCCTGCATCAATTTTATGAACCTGGCTACGGCCAAGGCTTCATCAAGGGCAAAGGAAATCTGCGTGCGTAAGGTGATCGGCTCCGGCAAGGGTCAGCTCATCAGGCAGTTCCTGCTGGAATCCCTGCTGTTGACGGGTATCGGCCTTGTCCTGGCTGTTGTATTGGTATTCTGGGCCCTCCCCTTGTTTAGTGATATCGCTGGACAGGACCTGTCGGAGCAGTTAAGGAGCAATCCCCTGGTGCTGCCGGGCTTGTTGCTGTTTGGTTTGCTCACCGGCATACTCGCGGGAAGCTACCCGGCCTTCTTCATGTCTTCCTTCAATCCCATAACAGTATTAAAAGGAAAGTTTACTTATGGTAAAGGCACCATCAACCTCAGAAGCGGTCTTGTGGTCTTCCAGTTCTTCATTTCCATTATTCTGATCGTGGCAACGGCTGTTGTCTTCAATCAGCTTTCCTATATTCAGCACAAGAAACTCGGCTATGATAAGAACCAGGTTGTGGTGATACCGGATACCTGGTGGCTGGGTAAGAACCAGGAGGCATATCGTCAGCAGTTGTTGGCCGATCCAAGGATCGTCAGTGTAAGCTCTTCAAGGTATCTGCCCGCAGGTCCATCCAACAACAACAATTTCTTTGTTTCCCGCGACGGTCGTGCTTCCGAAGGCATTACGACCCTGCGTTATGAAACAGATGAAAATTACATACCGACACTGGGCATAGAGATGGCATTGGGCCGGAATTTTTCCAGGGACTATGGTGCCGATTCTACGGCCATAATACTGAATGAAACCGCCGCGAAGTTATTCGGCTGGACTAAGGATGCCATAGGCCACACACTCAATCACCGCGATAACGATGGTACCAGCATCACCTATCATGTAATTGGCGTGGTGAAGGATTTTCATTTCAGGTCCCTGCACGAAAAGATCACCCCACTGGTGATGACGATGGGCTCAGACTTTGGCACCATGATCGCGAAAGTAAAAACTGCTGATATTTCCGGGATATTGTCTACCATGAAAAAAAACTGGGACGACTTCAAACCCGAAGAATCCTTCTCCTATTCCTTTCTCGACGACCGCTACAACAATATGTACAAGGCAGAACAAACGATTGGCAAGGTGCTGGGGATATTTACTTCCCTCACTATCTTGGTTGCCTGCCTGGGCTTGTTTGGACTGGCGACAATAACCGCGGAACAGCGCACCAAAGAGATCGGCATCCGTAAGGTACTCGGTGCAAATGTAGCAGGCATCGTTTCTTTGTTGTCTAAGGATTTTCTGAAATTGGTACTGATCGCTTTTATTATTGCCGCGCCCGTTGGCTGGTATGTGATGAGCCGCTGGCTGCAGGATTTTGCATACAGGATCAATCTCAGCTGGACCGTCTTTGCCCTTGCTGCTGTGCTGGCTGTGGTTATCACCCTGGTGACCGTGAGTTTCCAGGCCATCCGAGCCGCCATTGCCAACCCGGTCAATAGTCTACGCTCCGAATAGTTTCAATAATCTTTTGCATCGACTTCCTGGTAAGCCTGCGTGGAAATTCTACCTTATCTTCAGCATCAAAATTTCCACTTTGAAGCAAGCAACCCTGTTAGCAGGCGCAATGGCCCTGCTCATCAATCTTTCAGCCCAGTCAAAGATCACGGCCATCAAGGCAGGCCGACTGATCGACACCGAAAAAGGAGTCGTACTTACCAACCAGGTTATTCTGATCGACAGTAACATGATTACCGATGTTGGTCCGGGCCTGGCGATACCAAAAAATGCGACTGTCATCGACCTTAGTAATTCCACCGTGATGCCGGGTTTGATTGATTGTCATACCCACCTGACGGACCAACCCACCGGTGATTATTATGGAGACATATTCAGAAGAACACCGATGGACCGAGCCGTGCTGGCGCCAACCTTTGCGAAACGCACGCTGGAAGCGGGGTTCACGACGGTACGGGATGTAGGAGCAGGAGCATTTGTTGACGTGGCGCTGAAAAATGCCATCAACAACGGATCTATTGATGGGCCGAGGATGCTGGTGGCTACCCTGTTCATCGGTTCAACGGGAAGCCATGGCGACCTCAATGGTTTTTCACCCTTCCTCGATTTTGAATGGCCAAAGAACATGAGCGGTGTGGCGAACGGAGTGGATGAGTTGAGAAAACAGGTAAGGTATAATATCAAATATGGTGCGGACCTGATCAAGTTTGGTGCGAGCGCTGGTGTGCTGAGCGAAGAAGAAAGTGTCGGTGCGCCACAATTCACGCAGGAGGAGATGAACGCCATTGTTGCGGAGGCCAAAGTTTGGGGCAGGAAGACCTGCGCACATGCCCATGGAACGGATGCCATCAAGATGGCAGTCAGGGCAGGGGTGGTGTCTGTGGAGCATGGCAGCTTCCTCGATGATGAGGCCATCCAGTTGATGAAACAACATAATACCTATCTGGTCGCGGATATATATAATGATGATTACATACTCAGTGAGTATGCGAAGCTGGGTTATCCAAAGAAAATCGTAGACAAGGAGCGATTGGTGGGCTGCATCGGACCCGAAAGTTTTGCGGCGGCGGTGAAGGCAGGTGTGAAGATAGCTTTCGGGTCCGATGCAGGTGTGTATCCGCACGGCGACAATGGCAAGCAGTTTTTTTATATGGTGAAGTTCGGGTTGACACCTGTGCAGGCGATCCAGGCGGCGACGATCAGCGCTGCCGATCTGCTGGGATGGAAGGATAAGGTTGGATCGATTACAAAGGGCAAGTATGCGGACATCGTGGCGGTTGATGGCAATCCCGAAGACAATATCCGATTGATGGAAAATGTTTCATTTGTAATGAAGGATGGCAAGTTATACAAGAACCCGCGCCCAACCGCGGAGACTCTGAAAAAGAAGAAATAAAAAAAGGTCGACAACAGCACTCTTTTTGGGAGCACTGTAATCGACCGGACCTTTATTTTTATGATTTTGTAAGAGAGGATCGAATTATTTATCTCCTCTGTTGAATTCCTGGATCTGTTCCATTTCGCCGTTTGCAATTCTCACTGTTTTCAGGGTTGTTTCATTTTCAACCTTTACAAAATAGATGAGGTGCTGCGGAACGGTGAGTTCTGAAACGGTAACGATGGAGTAGTCGTAGTACACCGACCTTACCTGACTTCTCACGTCTTTTGGTAAGTTCTTTTCTCCGTAGATACGCAGCGTGCTGGACCATTTGCCTTTTTTGTTGTAGTCGACGAGATGAGTTACCCCGTCTTTCCGGAAGGTGGCGCGTGAGCCATAGCTGGAATTGCTCCATTCTTCGGTATCCACAGCGAAAGTTTTCACGAAGTGTGCCCTTGCTGTTGAGCTGATTTCACGGGCATCGGGAGTGAATGAAGTCGTAGTTACGAATCTCGTGGAGACTTCGGTCCTTACAGGTCATTGTCGCCTGACTGAGCATTTAAGGTTACGGAGAAAAGAAGCGCTGCTGCTGTTGAGCAGATGAGGGTAGGGATCTTGGACATCATTGGATTTTTTTGTACGTGCGATAACGAGAATAATGTTGTTTTTGTTGTGGAGGTGATAAACTAAGCACGTTCATTCACCACCTCCTGATTTGTTTGACGGCGCAAGATATATCGCAGAAAATCAAATAGCATTAGTAAAACTACTTCGTGGAAATCTTTACCTGTCTCCCCGGTCGAAATCTTCTATCTCTTCCATATAGCCGTCTACCACTCTTACTGTCTTGAGCGACTTATCGTCCTGTAGTTTGACAAAATATAGTTTGTTTCTTGGAACTGTGAGTTCTGTGACAGTAACGATATCAAAGTCGTAGTAGACAGATTTCACGGTGTTCCTTACATCCTTGGGCAGGCTCTTCTCATTGTAGATTCGGATGGTAGAGTACCATTTACCCTTCTTGTCATAGTCGACGAGGTAAAGTGAATTGTCTTTTTCGAATCTTGCACGAGTGCCTTCTTTATTTGCGCTCCAGCTTTCGTTGAGGTCCTCCCCGAAGTTTTTCAGGAAATGCCGCATGGCTGAAATGTGCATGCTGTTTTTGAATGCCGACGAGGTGGTTACCGATTGAAAGGACTTTGCCGCATTTGCTTTGGAGGCAAACTCTTCGGAAGGCTGTGCATTGGTGGAGCTGGAGATCAGTGCGGCCGCTGCGACGGCACCGATCATTAACATCATTTTAGGCATTGTCTGGTATTTAGTATTGTAAAAAAATCTGGTTATGTTTCCCGGCTTTTACATCCGGATTACTGAGGGACTAACGGACAGCTGCATATGCGTAGTAAATCTAGTATAGCAATCTGCGCGTAAGATGTTAAAGCACTTTTATCATTCAATTTGGATGGGTGATCGGTTATTAAACATGGTAAGCGGTTTTAATGATTATCAATTTTTGTTTGATTGTTTCTGATGGCTTGTTTCTTGTTAAATGATCCGTAGGTATCGCATCGGGCAGATCTTCTCCACCCCGCTGCAGGAGCGGTTTTCAGCGTTGTGCCTATGGTCTTGTTGTTACAGTGTTCGGGGTCGGTTAGATCAGCAGTTTTCGTTCTGATGATGTAAAATTATGCACGGCTTTGGAGGTTAGAAACCCGAATCTTGCGGATTTGGTTTTTAAGTTCGGGTTCATTGCAGTTTTTCCGTTAGCCTGGGAAAGCCTTTTCATTTTTATGATCCGGCCTTCAGTAAAATATGACGCAGGGCATAGTTGATTTGTTACAGGCAGTCCGAAAGTTTTTTTGTTCGGTGGTCATTGTTCGCAACGCTGAACAGTAGTGGCGCATTAAGGATGCTAAGGTTGCGATGCGTTAATTGAGGATAGTTGGACCGATCCTGAGGTCGCGCTCGGACAGAGATGATGAGTGGTTATTAAGTTGTATGGATGGTCGCGGGATTCGATGTGACTGAATATTGGTGGTGTTTTCAAAGTGTTAAGATTCGTTGGAAGTTTCAGAGGTCGCCTCGCAGGTAGCTGTTCAGGGTTTTCAGTTCTCCTTCGACGATGGAGATGGTTTTGAGTGTAGTCGAATTCTGGATCTGGATGAAGTAGGCCAGTTTGTCGCCGCTGGAGACTTCATTCGTGGTAAGGATCGTGAAGGAAGGGAATTCGGCGTGCACTGGATTGGCGATCTGTGTGGGCAGTGATTCGGGTTGGTAAACGCGCAGGGTGCTAACCCAGTTGCCGGCCTTGTTGTATTCAATGTGATAGATGATTGCATTGTTAACATAGTCGGCGCGATATCCATCTTCTGTTGTGGTCCAGTTTTCATCGGTGGACTCGCCGAAGGTCTTGGTGAAATGCCGGATGGCGTTTACATTGACTTCGTTCAGGTATTTTGTTTCGGGGAATTCGGGACGGTAGTTATGAGTAGGCCTGTTGAGGGCATAGGAGTTCGGTGAAACCTGTGCATTGGCCGCGAGAGTAAATACCAGTATGGCTGGCAGCAAGAAATAGCGTGACATGATCTATGGTTTGTGTGTTTAGGGGTCCGGAACTGAGTGCCCGGACCTATTAGTCTCCGCTTTTGTTTTTTTGGGAAACAGAACACATGAAGAAGTTTTGTATTGTGTTGCTCGGCCGCTTTGTCCGCCTTTGCTCGCCATAGCCGTAGGCGAACGTACCCATGGCGAAGCCGCAAAACTTCCACCCCTTAACTTTTTACTTTTTACTTTTGATCCATGTATGGATCAACCTGGGACGACACCATTATTGCGCTCGCCACTCCGCCCGGAGTTGGCGCCATTGGTGTGATCCGGATCAGCGGGAGCAAGACATTTGAAATAGTAGACGCCCTCTTTCCATCTAAAGACCTGCAGAATCAACCAAGCCATACCATCCTGGTGGGCCTGCTCCAACATAAGGATCAGATCATCGACGAAGTCGTCCTTTCCCTTTTTCGCGGTCCAAGGTCCTATACCGGCGAGGACGTCATTGAGATCTCCTGTCATGGTTCCCCCTTTATACAGCAGCAGGTGATCCAGACCTGTGTGGAAGCTGGCGCCCGGCTCGCCAGACCCGGAGAGTTTACCCAGCGCGCCTTTCTCAATGGCAAGCTCGACCTCGCCCAGGCGGAAGCCGTGGCTGACCTGATCGCCAGCAGCACGGAAGTCGCCAGGGACACTGCACTCCACGCCATGCGGGGAGGGTTTTCCATCGTTCTGGCCAACCTGAGGGAACAGATGATCAGGTTTTCGGCACTCATCGAATTGGAACTCGATTTCTCGCAGGAAGACGTTGAATTTGCCGACAGGACGCAGTTCTACACACTCCTGCAGGGGGCTTCACTGGTGACCAGAAGGTTGCTGGACTCCTTCAGGTTTGGCAACGTGATCAGGAACGGGGTTCGGGTAGCGATAGTAGGCAGGCCCAATGCCGGCAAGTCGACCCTGCTCAACAACCTGCTCAACGAGAACCGCGCCATCGTCAGCGATATTGCGGGAACCACAAGAGACACCATTGAAGAAGTACTGAATATTGACGGCGTCTTGTTCAGATTGATCGACACTGCAGGGATCAGGGAGCATACCACGGACATCATCGAACAGGCGGGGATGGACAAGACCTTTGAAAAGATTAAAGGCGCCGACCTGGTGGTATATGTGTTTGATGTCAATGAAACGGGGGTAGATGAATTAAAAGGACTTGCTACTTTATACAAAGTCGATCCCAATAAATTACTACTCGCAGGCAACAAAACCGATCTACTGAAAACGGAAGCGGAGTTGGAGAAGTTCAGCAAACTGGAGAATACCTTGTTTATCTCAGCAAAGAAGGATCCCCATCTTGACAGCCTGAAACAATCCATGTTCAACAAGGCCGCGCAGCGTTTATCCACCGACGATACCATCGTAACGAATGTTCGTCATTACGAATCCCTGCGCATGGTGGAAGCTGCGCTAAAAGATATTCTTCTAGGTCTCGATGCTGGTGTTGCAACCGATCTGTTAGCCCTCGACGTTCGCCGCTGCCTCCACTACCTCGGCGAGATCACCGGCGAAATCACCAACGACGATCAACTGGACTATATTTTTAGTAAATTTTGTATTGGAAAGTAATTTGAGCAAGTTTCCATGTTTGTAAGGAGGGGTAGGAGGGAATTTCATGCGAAATTCTCATTTCTTACGATCGCGATGTTACTAATTTGTTACCGGAAGCAGAAGCAACGGGATTTGGTAGGCTCTGAAAAGTGTAAAGACTGAATAAATAACTCATTCTGTCCTCAATGTATTCACGGGGTTCGACAAGGCTGCCCTGATCGCCTGGAAGCTCACCGTCACTCCGGCAATTATCAACGCAATTGCTCCCGAGACAGCAAATACTATCCAGCCTAGCGGCACCCTGTATGCGAAGTCATGCAGCCACAGGTGCATACTGTACCAGGCCAATGGCATCGCAATCACAAACGCCAGAACCACCAGCTTCAGAAAATCTTTTGATAACAGCATAATGATTCCCGACATAGATGCACCAAGCACTTTCCTTATTCCTACTTCCTTCGTACGCTGGGCAATAGTAAACGACGCTAATCCAAACAATCCCAGGCAAGCAACAAGAATCGCCAGGCAGGCAAACCACAAAAAGATCTGGCCCAACTGCTGGTCGCTCTGGTACTGCCGGTTGAATAAATCATCGAGAAAGAAAAATTCAAATGGATCGTCAGGGAAAAAGCTCTGGTACTTATGTGCGATAGCAGCAATTGTACGGTCCAGATCACTAACATTCACCTTGAGCGAATAAAACGATGTGTATGCCGTTCCCAGCTTGAATATGATTGGATCAATATTAGTTTTCAGCGACTCCTGATGATAATTTTTTATCACCCCTTTTACCCGAAGTGTGTCACCGCGGAATACTACCTGCTTATCAAGCGCATCTGCCGGTTTCGGAAACCCCAACGACTGTGATGCAGTCTCATTTAATAGAATGCCATCGTCTACATCAGCCAGGTTAGCTTCCGACAAGTTGCGCCCACTGCGCATCTGTATCTGGAATGCGTCAACAAAATCCTCATCGAGATCCACTTCATTCATCGCAATACCAGTCTCGGGATCGGCAGATAGCAGGTATGCGGGGTTTGCGGACCATATCTCCTTTCCGGGCACATTGCTCGACCTTGTGAGTTTGCGAACCGCCGGCAATTGAAGGATTTCGTTTTTAAATGCTTTATATGTTTCGTTGGCGCCGCTCATTTTCGGGCCATTAATCACCAGCGTCTGGCTAATATTCATTCCGAGGTCCTGGCCGCGCATATACTGCAACTGTCTGTACACCGTAAACGTTCCGATAAGCAAAAAAACTGTAGCGACAAACTGTACCGTCACAAGCGTTTTTCGCAGCGCTTGTCCGCGACTCGTTTTTGCATACCCCTTGATGACCGTTAATGGTTTGAATGAAGACATTATGAAGGCCGGGTAGATGGCAGACAACAAAGTACCTGCAACAAACACCGTTGCAAACGTCAACCAGTAACCGCCAATGTTCCACAACTGGCCCGATAACGGCTTTCCTGTGAGCTCCGAAAAATAAGGTAATGCGATACTTAACAAAAGAGCGGAAAACCCTGCAGCGAGTAAATTGATTACAAGCGATTCAAAAAGGAACTGGCGGATCAATTGTCCCCTGCCTGCACCTACCACCTTGCGGATACCTACTTCCTTTGCACGGCGGACAGACCTGGCAGTTGACAAATTGATATAATTGACCCAGGCGATAGCCAGGATGAAACCTGCAATCAGCAGCAGGAAATATACCGAACGGCTGTTGCCATTCACCTCTGCTTCGTTACGGATATGCGAATACAGGTGGATACCGGTAACAGGTTGCAGCTCCAGTACCGTTTCTTTGCTGCTCATACCTTCAATACGGTTGATAAAGCCGGGAATCTTGGCCTGAAATGCTTTCGCATCTGTTCCCGGTTTAAGTAACAAATATGTATAAAAGTCAAAGTTATTCCAATTACGATTGTAGCTGGTGTAAATGAGAAAATCGAATTGCAGGTGCGAATTCCGGGGCACATCTTTCAATACTCCGGCTACGAGAAAAAGATCGTTATTCACCTTAAGCGTTTTGCCTATAGCTTCTTCATTATTGAAATATTTTCGTGCAGCCGATTCAGAAATAAGTATGGTACCAGGGCGGTTGAAACCTTTTTGAATGCTTCCCCTGATCAGTGGAAAATTAAACATTTGGAGAAAGGCCGAATCGGCGAACAGCACCTTGTCTTCGTTGAATTTGACATCACGGTAGCTGATCACACCACTTCCATATATTTCGTTGACTGTTGTAGCAGATTCTATTTCAGGAAATGTAGTTTTCAAATCTGGTCCGGTGGCGGTAAAAGTCATCGCACTATGATCATTCATCACACCTAGGTTGAAATTTTTCTTCGTCACCCTGTAGATGTTATCAGCATTGGGATGAAAACGATCGTAGCTGCGTTCAAATCCCACATACTGCATGATCACAATGCAGGCAGTGAGACCAATGGCGAGGCCGCCGATATTGACAGCAGAAAAGCCTTTGTTTTTGATCAGCATTCTCCATGCGGTGAACCAGTAATTTCTGAACATAAGTGTGTTTTATGAAAATTCAGAAAGTTACCGCTAAGAGAGTGCCACAGTGCCTGTCTGTTGAGCCTCAATAACTTGAAATACCGGGATAAATTTGTTAGTGTCCGTTATTGAACAACAGGGAATGAATGCGGACAACTGAAGACTAGGAGTTGGGATGCAGATTGCGAGAAGAAAAAAATGCCAGGTATGAAGACGAAGTTATACCAGTCTATTATAAAAATCACTACGGATTCCTATTTGCCTGTACCAGCTTTGTTCTTCATTTGTTTACCTCTTACAAATACCGATTCAATTTCCAATGTGTTGGAAATGTCTTCCAGCGGGTTTTTATTTAGTAATAAGAACGAAGCTTCCTTTCCGACTTCAATTGTCCCAAAATTCGCATCAGCCTTCAGAAAATGGGCCGGGTTAATCGTAGCCGTTTTTATTGCTTCATAATTTGAAAGCCCGGCCTCACATAGCAGCTGCATTTCCTGGTGCAAAGAACGACCCGGCACCAATCCCGGAAGAGTAGGAGCATCCGTGCCAGCCAGCAACAAAACACCAGCCCTGTTGAATGCACCGACCAGCTCCAATTGATACTCGTATCCAAATTGCAAACGGGAAATAGATAAAGTACTGCTGAATTTTTTGGGAATAAAACTTGTCTCCTTTGACCATTGCCATGCTTTCGCTATAGGATGAGACAAAGCCAACGGAACTGCTTTTACATACCCATCTAAGTTGATGGCTGATTCAAGAATGGACTTGTACGCAATTAGCGTTGGACTGACGGTCTTTTGATAGAACCTGACAGAATCGGCCAAAGCCGGAATGTACATTGAATTCGGTTTCTCCGGAATCTTAATATCGCCCATAAAATAATTGACAGGTGGGTTATACAGAAATTCCTCGGCATGTGCAATCAGTTCCTGGTTGCTATGTAAAACGCCTGAAGTGGTGACTCTTTGCGGAATGTGACCAGCTATCCGTAGTCCATATTTGTATGCTTCACTACTTATTTCATTAAACCCCTCTTCGGATAAGTCTGAATAGATTTTTACAAAATCGTAACCAGCCATCTTCAGGCTTTGCAATAACGCTTTTGCTTGGGACGCGGTCATGCCCGAATCGTTAACCCTTGGTCCGGAACACTGAATATCTGGCCCAAACACCAAACCTTTTCTTATGCTGTCGCGGTGCTTTAAGAGTTGAGGCGTACCATTCAACGCGAGAACCTTCACTATGCCATACTGCAGGTAAAGGCTATCATAGGCCTGAAATAAAGCTGCGTTGGACCCATAATGCACATGGCAGTCAATCAATGCAGGTATTAGATACTTTCCATTTCCTTCAATAAACAATCCTTTTCGCAACGCCGATTTTCCAGGTTCAATATGCTGAATCCTGTCATTTTCAATAACAACATCCATTCCTCTCAGTATTGTATCCTTATAAAGAGGAATGATATTCACGTTCGCAATTGTCAGCCTGCTGCTCCTATCGTTTTGGCTACACGAAATACAGCAGAGCTGAAAAAGAAACATTAATAGCAGAATAGAGCGGTAAAGCATGGAGCATTCATTCAATATTGTCCTAAAATTTTTCATGTCGATCTTTTAAACTCCGTTTATGCATGTTTTCTAGCTGTATTATCTTCAACTATTCCGGACAGAAAATGTCTACAGCACAGCAGCAAACCGCCAACGTTAGGGGTTTTGCTATAGCGAAAACTTCATGTATCTAAGTAAGCAGGACTTCAATACCTGTCGCATTTAGGCACTGCAATTGTCGCAATCACCCTGCAAGCGGCACGGTATTGTCGCCGACATTTGTGTTGTAACTAAATCATTTTTAAAGCATAAATCATGAGAAAAATTAAAGTCATATCAATGATTACCTTAGATGGAGTGATGCAAGGGATTGGCAGACCTGAGGAAGATCCATCAGGTGATTTCAAATATGGTGGATGGACCGCACCATATGGCGACGAAGTGGTTGGTAAGGACATGCAAAAATTAATGCAACCTACAGATTATCTTTTGGGTAGAAAAACATTTGAGATTTTCGCCACCTACTGGCCTCAAAATGCAAAACTATGGCCAGGTATCAACAATGGAACAAAATACGTCATGTCCAAGACCATGAAAAAGTCAGACTGGAAAAACAGCGTCTTTATCGAAAGTTTGGCAGACATCAAAAAGCTCAAAAATTCGGAAGGGCCGGACATTCAGGTCTGGGGTAGTGGCAAGCTTATCCAGCTGTTATTGAAGAATGATGTAGTGGACGAACTTCGACTCCAAATTCACCCTTTGACACTTGGCACAGGAAAAAAGTTGTTTGTCGATGGCGCGATACCGGCAGCCTTTACATTAACGGAGAGTTTGCCCACGCCAAGTGGAGTAATTATCGCCAATTATAAGCGAGCTGGAGAAGTCAAGACAGGTACTGTTGGAGTTTCTCATATCGAATAATCATAAGGTTGCTTGCGAATAAGGAGCCCTCGCAAAAGCGAGAGCTCCTTATTGCATAGTATGATTTTATCTCGCAATCACCATACGCTTGGGTGTCGGCAGTTCGACCATCGACTACGAGAGTAATATTGTATGTTCCGGCCGCGAGATGATTAGTGTCAAATCTGTGAATCGGGTTGGTAGTGCAAATACCTACGTTACCTGAGGGATTTATAAAAAGTCTTGTCACATTTCCCGTATAAAGACTTAGCGGTATAGCATTGGTGGTACCGAGTTTGGAAGCTGCTGACACATTGCTGTTGCCGGTAAGACTCCAGAAAGGAACTACGTTCTGGCCGTTGGCGGCACAGAAGAACGCATTCAGCAGAATGAGCAGGAGTAAATTTGCGGACGCAAATGATAGTGGTTTGGTTACAATGGAGGGGCGTGAATGATTTGATAAATGCCAGTTCCGAAGGGGTTGGACGTTTTTGACATACCAGGCGAACGATCCGGACACTTTTTCTCTTGTCGGATTTGCCTGCTTTCGGGAAACAGATTTCTTTTATCGGTAGAAAAACAGGGCAAGAGAAATATGGGTGTCCGCAGATGACTGAAGGAATGGGCTCGGCCGAGGCTGAGGGGGTAGCTGATCCGATTGCGAGCCAGACTGCTGCTGCGAGGTGAGGCCGCAGGGATCAGGGAGCATACTACGGACATCATCGAACAGGCGGGGATGGACAAGACCTTTGAAAAGATTAAAGGCGCCGACCTGGTGGTTTATGTGTTTGATGTCAATGAAACCGGTGTGGATGAATTAAAAGGACCTGCTTCTTTGTATAAAGTAGATCCCAACAAACTATTACTCGCGGGCAACAAGACCGATCTACTGAAAACGGAAGCGGAGTTGGAGAAGTTCAGCAAGCTGGAGAATACCTTGTTCATCTCAGCAAAGAAGGATCCTCATCTTGACAGCCTGAAGCAATCCATGTTCAACAAGGCCGCGGAGCGTTTGTCCGCCGAC
>Ga0193752_1002193_pt1 | contig 14991 bp, 10 predicted proteins | sample H1c1metaG_FD_144924 | JGI IMG/M metagenome (GOLD analysis project Ga0193752, IMG submission 144924) | Soil microbial communities from a riparian zone of the East river system, Colorado, United States - H1c1 | ecosystem: Environmental > Terrestrial > Soil > Riparian zone | place: USA: East River... | reverse complement strand
ATGTTGCTTGCGGGCGCGAGCAACATCACTTGGGTGCTCTCCGATCCGACGGTCGCACGCATCGACGACGACCAATACAGCCTGCCGAACGAGGCGATCATCGTGCCGGTCTCCGCGGGGCGCACGACGCTGCATGCAGGTGCGAGCGGCCTAGGCCGCGACATCCCGCTCGAGGTCATCAGCGAATGAGCCCAAGCGGGCTTCAGCTCAGCAGCTCGTAGCGGCGCTGAAACTCGTCGTCGGTGTTGTAGTACTGCTCGCCGGCTGGGTTCTGCACGATCCACGCGCCAGCCTTTACTGTCGCCTTCATCTCTTCGCGGCCGTCGATCACCGTGACGATGTCGGTGTCCTCGCGGACCTGCAGCGCGCGCACTGGCGCGTCCTTGATGTAGTGGTCGGGCTTATCGGGCACGGCCTTGTGCGTTGCGAAGAACGTTCGCAGCTCGACGCCATACGGTTGATCGCCGTCGTCGACGCGCATGTGCGGCTGATCGAAGCGTTGCGTTCCCCACGACAGCTCGTAGGTCGCGGGCTCCCAGCACAGCACCGCGCGCTTCGACGTAGGGACCGGCCGATACAGCGCGCTGTTGCTCTCGTCGAGCTTCGGTGCTCGCGCGCGATTCATTCTTCCGAAACCGGTCCGGTCAGGGGCGCATCGCCGGTTTGCACGATGCACTTGATCGACGAGGCGCTATCGTCGCCCACGGCGGTGCCGCTGAGATCTGCGACATCGGTCGCAAAGGTCGCGCATGCACCGGTGAAGAAGACATCCGAGCAGACCGTTACGGCGTCGCAGCCGCCGAGCCTCACCGACGACGCCGTGTCATTGCCGATCATCGCGTTGATCAGATTCGGGTGCGACGTGATCTTGCGGCACAGGCCGCCGAAGTTGCGTTCTTGGCAGAGGACCGCCATCGGCTTCTTTTCGGCGACAGGCACGGCTTCGGTCGCCGGTTGCGGTGCTGGCTCCGCCTGTGGCGCTGGATCCGGCGCCCCCACCACGGCGTTGGGCTTCGGCTTCACCTTCGTGCCGAGCTTGGACCTCGACACGGGCGTAGTCGGCTTCGGATCCTGCGCGGTTGCCGGCGTCGGAATCACCGGGGCGCGACTCGGCGGGGCGGAGACCACCGGGTTGGGCTCAGGCATGGGTGCGGCCGCCGGCGGCGGAGTCGCTGTCAGCGCTTCGGGCGTTGTTGGCTCGGTCCGTTGGCTCAGCGCGAATGCGAGCACCACGCCGGCCGTGAGCACTGCGCCGCCCGCGGCGGCGAGCACCGTGCGCCGAGACTTGGTCGCGCGCGTCGCGTCGCGCTGAAGCGCAACCGTAGCGGGTGACAGCGAGTCGGGCTTGACCGCGGAGTCACCCGATAGACCGAGACGCGCCGCCGATGCGCTCGCCATGCGCGCGACGTCGTCGGGCGTGATCGCTTTCAGCGTCGAGGTCCTGCTGCCGCCCGAGAGGCGCTGCAGCAGCTTGCGCAGCGCGATGTCGTAGTCGCCGGTGAAGTCCTCGCGCTGCAGGCGATTGATCATCAACGGCACGGTGCCTTTGGAGAGCACGATCGGTACGACCAGCTTGCCGCGCTCGAGCGCCGCGCCGATCTCGTTCTTCACGTTCTCGGACTTCGCCGACGCGCTCGACAGCAGCACCATGATCGTCTTGGCGTGGTCGAGCGCCTTCTCGATCTCGTCGTCCCAGTTTTCGCCTGGGCCGATCTCGACTTGATCGAGCCACACCTCGAGGTCGCGCTCCTTGAGGTCGCGCACCAAGCGCAGCGCAAAGGCCGAGTCGACCCGGGAGTAGCTGATGAAGATGTCGTGCATTTGAGGTCCGGCCCCGCGCGCATCATCGCTGAAGAGCAGGGCGGCCGTCGAGCTTCGGGCGTCTTTAACGCTTGGGTTGAGGCGGGAGCGCGGTCTTGGGATCTTCGGGCCAGGCGTGGCGCGGGTAGCGGCGCATCAGCTGTTTGCGCAGCTCGGGGTAGTGCGTCTGCCAGAAGTTACTTAGATCGGTCGTGACCTGCACCGGCCGCTGATTGGGTGCGAGCAGGTGGAGCACCAGCGGCTCGTCGCCCAGCATCGGGCCGCGCTGCATGCCGAAGAAGTCTTGCAGGCGCGAGGCGACCCACGGCGAGCGATCCGCTTCATAGCTGATTCGCAGACGCCGCCCGCCCGGCAGCTGCATGTCGTCGGGCGCGAAGCGATCGAGGGTCCCGATCGTGTCCGGCGGCACCAGCGCCATCAGCGCGTGCAGCAGCGCCTGCGGCTGGCTGCGCAGCTCGGCAAAGGTGCGCTTACCGAGGCAGGCGTCGCGCAGCGCTCGCTCGCGGGTGCCTTCGGGCAGGCCGGTCGTGCGGCCGACGCGGCTCGCGTGGCGCACGCGGCGCTCGAAGCGCTCGACCGGCTCGAGCTCGAACAGCTCGTGCAAGCCGCGGTTGGTCGCGGCTTGCGCGAGGATCGCGGCGGTGCGCTCGTCCGGCTCGGCCAGGCCCTGCGACTGGTCGAGCGAGATGCCTTCATAGGTGAGCCCGGTCGTGCGCTCGACGCGCTCGCGCGTGCTGTCGAAGCGCACTTCATCCAGATCCACGATCCGATCCGGCCACAGCTCGAGCAGCATCTCCGGCTCGATCGCGCTGACCAGATGCGCGATGTTGCCGCGCGCGCTCTCTTGAGCATCCAGGATGGCGACCAGCTCAGCATCGCGCACGACGCTGAGCGGCGCTTGCTTGAGCGACCCGCCGCGGCCGAGCACGAGCTGGTCGCTACCGGCCGAGCGCCGGCGCGCCACGCGATCACCGAAGCCGGCGAGCAGCGCCTTGAGCAGTGGAGCATCGCCCCACGCGGCCTCGTCCGGGGTATTGCGCTCAACCCCGCGTTCGAGCCCGCGCACCAGTCGATCGCGGATGCGCCGCACGCTCGCCACAGCGCCCGCGTCCAAATCTTCGGCGCGGATCGCGCCGTTCGAGAAGCCCGAGCTCTCGACGCGCTCGTAGCGCTCCAGCCGATCCAATGCGTCCGACGGCCCGGTCTGCACGTCCGCGCGCGACTCGCCGAAGCGCGCGCGCGCGTGCCGCACGATGTCGCGCTCGCCGAGCAGCGCCGCGAGCGCGCAGCCTTCTTCGAGCCGGCCTTCGGACTGCGCCTGCAGCGCGATCGCAGCGAGCCGCGGATGCACCGGCAACCGCGTCATGTGCCGGCCGCGCTCGGTCAGCGCGCCGAGCGCGTCGGATGCGCCGAGCCGTTCGAGCAAGTCCTGGGCAGCGCGCATGGCTTCGGCCGGCGGCGCTTGCAGCCAATCGCTTGGCTCGAGCTGCACGCCGGCGGCTTTGAGCGCGAGCAGCGTCTCGCACAAGTCCGCGCGCACGATCTCCGGCTTGTCGTGCATCGGCCGGCTGTCGTGATCGTGCTGGGTGTACAGGCGCAAGCACACGCCTTCGGCGAGGCGGCCGGCGCGGCCGGCGCGCTGTGTCGCGGAGGCGCGGCTGATCTTGGCCAGCGCCAGCGTCGGCAAGCCGCTCCATGGCGAGTGGCTGGCGACGCGAGCGAGGCCGCTGTCGATCACGATCCGCACGCCTTCGATCGTGAGCGAGCTCTCCGCGACGTTGGTCGACAAGATCACCTTGCGGCGCTTGCCCGGACGCACGGCGCGGTCCTGCTCGTCGGGCGAGAGGTCGCCGTGGAGCAGCGCGATCTCCAAATCGCGCGCTTCAGAAAGCTCGCGCAATGCTTCAGAGCTGCGTCGGATCTCGGCTGCTCCGGGCAGGAACACCAAGATGTCGCCCGAGCCGCCGGCCAAGCTCTCACGCAGCACGCGGCGCACCGCGCTGGCCACGCAGGTTTCGATCGGTCGATCGTCGGGCTTGTCGTCGTGGAAGACGTGCACCGGAAACGTTCGTCCCGGCACGTGCATCACCACGCCGCCGAGCAGCTCGGCGACCGGGCCGGCGTCGAGCGTCGCGCTCATCGCCACGATCGAGAGGTCCGGCCGGTGCGTGCGCTGCAGCTTGCGGCCGAGCGCGAGCGCCAGATCACCCTGCAAGTTGCGCTCGTGCAGCTCGTCGAGCACCAGCGTGCCGATGCCGGTCAGCTTCGGGTCGCTCATCAGCTTGCGGGTGAGCACGCCTTCGGTGACGAAGCGCACGACGGTGCGCCGCGAGGTTTTCTCGTCGAACCGAACCTGATATCCGATTCGCTCACCGACGCTCTCGCCCAGCTCATCGGCGACCCGAGTGGCCGCCATGCGCGCGGCCAGCCGGCGCGGCTCGAGCACCACAATTTCGCCCCGTTCCGCGAAGCCCGCTTCGCACAGCGCTCGCGGCAGGCGCGTGGTCTTGCCGGCGCCCGGCTCGGCGACCAGCACCAGGCTCTTGTGGGCTCGCAGCGACTCGATCGCCTGCGCTAGGTACGCGTCGATCGGCAGCGCTTGCATTACGGCGGATCGATCCTGCACTAGGGTGCACGCGACTTGCGCATCCTGGAAAGTCGCGAGAGTTACTTGTGAAACCGCAGCTGCGGTTGTGCAGGGCTTATGTCATAAAGCCCGCGCCCGCCAGTTGGAAGTGGGCCGTTTGGGGAACGGGAGTCGGCGTGCTTAAGAAGGTCGCGCGTATGCTGGTGCTCGCGTGCGCGCTTACGGCGTGCAACGCATTCGACGGCCAGCTCGTCCCGCCAGCGATCGACGCCGGGCCGATCGAAGACGGCGGCCAGCTGGACGGCGGCCCGGGCGGCAGCGGCGGCAGCTCCGGCTTCGGCGGTCAAGGCGGCGCCGGTGCGGGCGGCCAAGCCGGCAATCCGTTCCCGGGCGACGCGGGCGTCGACCAGTGCGAGCCGGCACCCCCGGACAGTCCCGAGGGCTGCGTCGAGATCTGTCCCGAGCGCTGCAACGGCGAGGACGACGACTGCAACGGCCGGGTCGACGAGGGCCGCGCCGACGTGCTGTGCGCGCTCGATAACGCGGTACCGGTCTGCGTTGCTGGCGAGTGCTTCGTGTCCGATTGCTTGCCCAGCTTTCGCGACTGCGACGACAAGCCCGAAAACGGCTGCGAGGTGCCGCGGACCGACGTGCGCAACTGCGGCACGTGCGGCCAGGTTTGCTCGATCCCCGGCGCAGTCGTCGCCTGCGTGGACGACGCGTGCGAAGCGGTCGGCTGTGCGGATGGCCTCGGCGACTGCGAGATGGAGAGCGCGGACTGCGAGACCCGCCTGAACACGCCGACGAACTGCGGCGAGTGCGGTGAGGGTTGCGAGGACCTCCCGAACGCGACCGCGGAGAGCTGCGCGACCGGCGCGTGCGTCGCGACGGAGTGCGCGCTCGGCTTCGGCGATTGCGACGATGAGCGCCCCGGTTGCGAGCAGGCAGTCAACACCGCCGAGCACTGCACCGAGTGCGGCATGTCGTGCGACTTCGTCGGCTCGAGCGGCGATGATTGCGATGACTTCGTGTGCCGCGCCGGTCCGTGCGACGACGGCTACGGCGAGTGCAACGGCGTCCGCACCGACGGCTGCGAGCCGCTCACCACGCTCGACAACTGCGGTGCGTGCAACCAGACCTGCGGCGGCGACGACCTCGAGAACATCGAGAGCGCGTCGTGCGACACCGGGTCGTGCGTGCCCGAGTGCTCGCCGGGCTTCAAGGACTGCGACGAGCAGCCGTTTACGGGCTGTGAGACCAGCATCCTGACCGTCGACGACTGCGGCGAGTGCGACGAGCCGTGCGTGCTCGACAACGCGACCGCGACCTGCGGCTCCGGCAGCTGCGCGATCGCGACCTGCAACCCGGGCTGGCTCGACTGCAACGAAAGCCCGATGGACGGTTGCGAGAAGTCGAGCAACGACGACGACACCTGCGGCGATTGCGACAACGAGTGCATGCCGCCGGATCCGGTGTGCTCCGGCGGCACGTGCGGCGACGTGGTGTGCACGGTCGCCGGTACCGCGGACTGCGCGCAGGACGGCTTGCCGTGCGAGATCAATCTGACCAACGATGAGCTGCACTGCGGCGCCTGCAACGCCCCGTGCCAGTTTAACGCGGGCATCACCTCGCACTCCGCGCCGCTCAGCTGCATCGCCAGCGTGTGCGAGGTCACCTGCGATACGGGCTGGGAAGACTGCAACAACAACTACCGCGACGGCTGCGAGACGCCGCTCAACACGCTGACCAACTGCGGCAGCTGCGGCATGGCCTGCTCGATCGCGAACGCGGGTGAGTCGTGCTCGACCGGCCAGTGCCTGGTTACGACCTGTGCGACCGACTTCCGCGACTGCGACGGCGACATGCGCAGCTGCGAGCGTGCGGTGAACACCACGACCGACTGCGGGGCGTGTTACGCCGCGTGCGTCTTGCCCAACGCGACCCCGGTGTGCGGCGGCAGCCCGGGCGCGCGCTCGTGCGGCGTCGGCACGTGCGTGCAGTTCTTCGACAACTGCGACGGTGCGGCGGGCAACGGCTGCGAGGTCAACCTGCAGACCGATGCCGACGATTGCGGTACCTGCAACTACGACTGCAACGCCGAGGAGCACGTGAACACCGCGACCTGCTCCGGCGGCTCGTGCAACTTCAACTGCGACTCCGGGTTCCGCGACTGCAACACGCTCGACGGCGACGGCTGCGAGACGGCGCTCAACACCGCGACCAACTGCGGCGGCTGCGGCGTCATGTGCTCGCGCGCCAACGGCATGTCGAGCTGCTCGACCGGCACGTGCGAGCTCACCGGCTGCAACGGCGGCTTCGACGAGTGCGACGGCAACGAGAACAACGGCTGCGAGTCGCTGTCGACGATCGCGAACTGCGGCGACTGCGGCGACGCGTGCTTACCGCCGAACGCGACCGGCAGCTGCGGGACCGGCACCTGCCAGGTGAGCAGCTGCGCCTCCGGTTGGGCGAACTGCGACGGCGATGCTGCCAACGGCTGTGAGCGCAACACCGCCGTGCTCGGCCCGTGCCTGCCGGAAGCCGGCTGCACGCGCACCACGTTCGGCGGCAACGAGTACTTCTACTGCCCGACCGTGCGCAACTGGACCGATGCGCGCGCGCGCTGCCGCATGCAGCTGTACGGCGACCTCGTGCGCATCGACAGCATGACCGAGAACACGTACGTCGTCGGCTTGATCGGCACGATGGCGGCGTGGATCGGCGGCACGGATCAAGACACGATCTCGGTCGAGAACCAGTGGCGCTGGTCGAACGACACCGCGCTGTTCTGGACGGGCCTGGCCGGCGGCACGCTGGCGCCCGGCATGTTCGCGCGCTGGAACGGCGGCGAGCCGAACAACTCCGGCGGCAACGAGGACTGCGCCGAGATCCTGAACGGCAGCGGCCTCTGGAACGACCAGCCGTGCGCGACGCGCAGCATCCCGTACGTGTGCGAGATCGCCGGCGACCTGTGCCCGGCCGATCCGATGAAGACGGCGCCCGGCCAGTGCGGCTGCGGCGTGGCCGACGTCGACGCCGACATGGACCGCACGATGGACTGCATCGACGGCTGTCCGAGCGATCCTGCGAAGGTGGCGATGGGCGCATGCGGTTGCAACGTCGCGGACACCGACGGCGACGGCGACGGCACGCCGAACTGCAATGACATGTGCCCGACGAACCCGGCGAAGGTCTTGCCCGGCATGTGCGGCTGCGCCACCGCCGACACCGACAGCGACAACGATGGCACCGCCAATTGCAACGACATGTGCCCGAGCGATCCGACGCGCACCGCGCCGCCGTGCGCGTTCACCTACGGCGCCACGAACTACGACGCGACCACGCTCAACTACGTCGGCGCGCCGGTCGTAAACCTCGACTGCTCGCCGACGATCGACACCTCGGGCACGGTCACCATCACCGGCTGGTGCGGCGGCACGGCGCCGACGCCGGTCATCCGCACGCAGAGCGGCGGCCCCGAGGTCGCGATCTTGCCGACGCGCAACTTCACGCTCGCCGCGGGCCGCACGCTGCGTGTGATCGGATCGCGGCCGCTGATCCTCTCGGTCAACGGCGACGCGAGCATCCTCGGCAACATCAACGTGCGCGGCGTCGCCAACCAGCCGGGCGCGGGCGGCAACACCGCATGCACCGCCGGCGCGATCGGCGACAACGGCGGGCACGACAGCGGCGGCGATGACGGCTCGGCGGGCGGCGCGGGCGGCGCTTATGTCACGGTCGGCGGCGGCGGCGGCAACGGCAACGGCGGTCCGGGCGGCGCAGCGGCCAGCACCGTCGAAAACACCTCTACGCTCGCGCTGCGCGGCGGCTGCCAAGGCGGCAACGGCGGCGGCAGCGGCGGCGGCCGCCTCGGCGGCGGCGGCGGCGGCGGCATCGAGCTCTCGGTCGCGGGCACGCTCACGATGAGCGGCACCGGCGCGCGCATCAGCACCAGCGGTGGTGCCGGCGCGCGCGGCAATAGCGACGAGGACGGCGGCGGCGGTGGTGGCAGCGGCGGCATGATCTTGATCGAGGCCGGCACGCTCAACATCACCGGCGGCTGGGTCACGGCCAATGGCGGCGGCGGTGCGAGCGGCAACAACACCGATGGCGTGAGCGGCTCGAACGGCGCCGACGGCATCGACAACGGCAGCGGTACGACTCCGGGCGGCGCAGGCCAATCCGACGGCGGCGGCGGCGGTGGCGTCGGCGCGGGCGCGAGCGCCGGCGCGGGCCGCGGCGGCGACGGCAACACGTTCTTCTTCTTCATCGGCGGCGCCGGCGGCGGCGGTGGCGGCGGCGGTCGCGGGCGGATCCACTTCCGCGGCGTCACCAGCTGCAACCTCGGCGGCTCGAGCAGCCCCGGCGCCACGCGCGCCGGCGTCTGTCAGTAGCTCTCGGCGACGCCGTGGCCTTGCGGCTGGCCTCGAGCGCATCAGCGCAGATGAGGTCTTCCGGCACCCCCGGCGAGGGTCGTGTTTATGCGGCCTATCCCGCCGCACGCGGCAGAACGCGCCAGGCGCAGCGAGGCTCGCGTGCGAAGCCGTTCAGACACGCGGAAAATGCGCCTTGATTTCGGATTGCACTCGCTTGGCCTTGGTCTTGCAAAACTGTTCGGGTCACGCGGGCGCACTTGAACGCTCGCCCATTTTTTCGACCGTGCACCAAGGATTTGCCATGTGGATTCGAGCTGGATACGAGATCTCTCTGAGTTGCGTTCGCGAAACTCCGTTGATGGCGTTGTTGAGTATTCATCCATCGCGCGCTCAGGACCTGCGTACCATCGCGGTCATCACGTCGAGCCACCGATCGCCGTTGCGCGCGTCGCTCGACGAGTACGGGAATCTTCGCACCGTAACCGTTGCGCCTGCGGGCGTGATCACGCTCTCCACGGACTTCGTGGTCGAGGATTCGGGTTTGCCCGACGTGGTCCCGGTCGGAGCCCAGGAGTGCCCCGTCTCCCAGCTGCCGGACGAGGCGCTGAGCTTTCTCTTGCCCAGCCGTTATTGCGAGGCCGACAAGCTCTCGCCGCTGGCGTGGTCCCTGTTCGGCGGCGTTCCTGCGGGCTATCAGCGCGTCCAAGCGATCGTTCAGTATGTCCATAATCGCTTGACGTTCGGATACCATTTCGCGCGCGACACGCGCACCGCGGAGAGCGCGCATGAAGAGCGCGTGGGCGTGTGCCGCGACTTCGCGCACCTATCGGTCGCGCTGTGCCGTGCGATGAACATCCCGGCGCGCTATTGCACCGGTTACCTCGGCGACATCGGAGTTCCGGCCGTGCCGTGCCCGATGGACTTCAGCGCGTGGTTCGAGGTCTACCTGGGAGACCGCTGGTACACCTTCGATGCGCGGCACAACACCCCGCGCATTGGTCGGGTGCTGATGGCACGCGGTCGTGACGCAGCGGACGTGGCGATCACCACGACGTTCGGTCCGTCGCAGCTGGTTTCTTTTCGCGTTCACACGGACGAAGTGCATGAGCCATCGACGCGTCGCGCCGCTTAACGAGGCTCGGCCGCCGGCTACGCGCCGGCAACGCGTGCGACGAAGAACACGAGCGGCGTAAAAATTCCGCGCTCTCCGCCTTCAACCAGCGCATCGGCGGCGCGATTTAAGATCTCAGCGGTCGCACGCGTGCCGCTGGGCGCAAGCTTGGCGCGCTCGAGCGCGGTGACTATGATCGTCGTGAGCTGCCGGCCCGCGCTCGTTCGGCGCAGACCATGGATGCTGAACGGGCTCGCCTTGAGCGGCTCGTACCAAGGCATCTCGCGCTGATCGATCCGCGCGAGGTCGCGCGCTTCGAGCAGCTCGAGCCCAGCGCTTGCGAAGGCTTGCTCGAAGGCTGCGATCGTGATCATCGGCGCGATGCCGTTACCTTCTTCGATGCCGCGTCGCACGCGCTGGTGCTCGGCATCTTGCGCGTTGAAGGCCTCGGTCAGGCACCAATCGGTGCCCGCGATCAGGCCGCCCGGCTTGACCACGCGCGCCAGCTCGCGCAGCACCCGCTCGCGTTGCTCGGCGTGGCAAATCGCTTCGAACGAATACGCCGCGTCGAAGCTCGCGTTCGGATGCGGCAACTGAGTGAAGTCCGCGAGCACCACGCTGCAGCGGCCGTCGAGCTTGTGCTGAGCGTTGAGCGCGCGCGCTCGCTCGACCTGATAGGCATTGATCGTAGCGCCCTCGATGCTCGCGCCGTGGCTGCGCGCGATCGAGCGCATCGGCCCGCCGATGCCGCAGCCCGCATCGAGCACGCGCATGCCGGCTTGCAGCGCGAGCCGCGACGCGACCCTGTGCTCGAGCCGCGCGATGCTCGCGCTGAGCGACTCGCCGCGCTGGCGTGGCGCGAAGTGAAACGACTGACCCCAGCCGTACTCATAGAAGTCGGTAACGAGGTTGTAGAAATGCTCGGCGCCAGCGCCGTGATCGATCTCGGGCGCCGAGCCGTCGGCTTGGTAACGCGCGTCGTGATGCGCGAGCGAGTCCTTCGCACGCGCCGAGGAAAGCGCGCCACGCACCACGTCGATCAAGGAGCCCTTAGCCATGCGCAGAATCTCCCGTCAAAAGCGGCCGAGCCGACGCCGACCATAACCATGCGAACAAGCCAGCCGCGAGTAGCGCAAGCAGCGCGAGCGCTGCCTTCCAGCGGAACGGGTCGCCATGCGCGCGTCCGCAGATCGTGTACCAGCTCGCGCCATCCGATGGAGGCTTCGGCACGCACGCGAAGCTGTAGTCCTCATCGAAGTCAGTGGGGCACAGAAACGCGTAGCGCTTGAGACCGGTGATGTCGGTGGCTTCTACGTGACAGGGCCCGACCGGCTGATGAACGCCCGTGCTCACGTGGGTCTCGGGTCGAAACGAAAGGCCGATCAAGAGCAGCGCGACACAGTGGGCGAGCACCCAGCCGCGCGCGACGCGGTCCGCGTGATCGAGCGGCCGCGGCTGGGCCCCGCGAACGCCGCGTACCGCCAGCCCTGCATAGAGCGCGAGGCCCACGCCGAGCGCCAGGTAGCGGGGCGTGCCGCCGTCGAGCTGCTGCAGCGCCGTCATCTGCACCATCATCACCAGCGTGGTCAGGCCGGCGACCTTAGCGAGCGCGGCGACGAACGCTTTGCTCGATACCGGCTCAGCGTTTCGGTGCGCCAGCCACGCGAACGCGCCGCTGAACGTGAGCACGAACAAGCCGCTGCTACACGGCGCGCCGAGCACGCGCACGGCGATCGTTTGATCGGTGTCGTGCCAAGTCCACCACAAGAACTTCGCGCCGACAATGTCATACGGCACATAGAACACGTATGCAGCGAGGCCGCTCAGCGCCGCGCTGGCCAAGCGCGACATGCCGAGCCGGCGCACGCTCACCACCGGCCAGTACAGAAACGAGACGTACACGCACGGGATGTACAACGGCATCCGCGGGGTGAGCATCACCATCGCTTGCGCCTGCCAAAAGTTGTCGACCAACGGCAACGCCATGAAGATCAGATCGTTCGCGGTGCCGGCGACGAGCGCGCCGAGCCAGATCAGCTGGTGATCGCGCCCGCGACGGAGCGCGTGCCATAGCGCAGCGAGCGCGGTGGCGATGAACAACAGCTCGCCGAGCAGAAAGCTCGGCATTGCATGCCACTGCTCAGGCGGCGCCATCCGAATCCTTCACGGCGCCACGCCCGCCAAAAGTCGTCTCGTCGTAGTGCCGATCGAGCCTGCGCGCCGTGCCGTGCAACCGATCGAACAGATCGGAGTGATGGCCGTAGTTGCAATGAAAATACACGTGGTGGTCATCGTGAAACCGATTGCTCGTGTGCATCGGTAGAGGCCAGCTGACCCGCACACCGGAGTGATCGATCGCCCCGATCAAATAGGTATAGAGCACCACCGCCACGTACACCGTCCAGTGCACGGGAAGCAGGAACGCACAGCCGATCAACACCGACTGGTGCATCAGGAACTCGAGCGGATGCACGGCGGTCATCGTGAAGATCGTCGGCGCGAGGAACTTGTGATGATGGCGATGGATGTTACGAAACAGCCAGCGACCGTGCAGGACGCGATGGCTGTAGTAGAGACCGCCGTCCATCATCACCGTGAGCGCCACCGCGCTGATCGGCAGCCACCACAGCGGCCAGTCATGGACGTCCATGTACAGCGCCGACCAGCCGCCGAGCACGACGTACGTCGCGAAGCTCCCGCCGATCACGGCACCGAGCAGGATGTTGCTCGAGCCCAGGACTAAGCCGAGCCGCACCTGCTCGCGGCTCGGCATACGCGCCGGCTGGAGCTTCCAGCTGTGCGCGTCGGCGCGGCGCCGCACGTAGAAGTGGTAGTGCACGAGCCCGCACGCGCCCCAGTACGTGACGACGGTGACGCCGACCGAAATGGCGACGGTCGTCAGCCAAGTCATCAGCGTGCTACTGCCCTCCAACCGTACCTCCGAGCGAAAGCCGGCCGACCATAACACGCCAGGGCGTGCCCCCGATTGCAGCGGAGGGGGATGCATGATTGAAGTGGTGAACACTCGAGACGGCTGCCCGGAAAACGGGCGCTGCCTGCGCCGAGATAGGAGCCATTCGTGTCCAAAGAGAACGTAGCGTTGTTTGTGCGGATGACCGCCGAGAAGCGTGACTTGAGCAAGAAGGCTTCGGGAGCTCCGACCACGGCGGGCTGGATCTCGCTCGGGAAGGACGTCGGCCTTACTTTTGGCGAGGGCGACGTCGTCGGTTTTGTCCAAGAGATCACCGGCAAGACGGTGAACGAGCAAAACGCGATCAGCGAGTTCCTCGCGGCGATGACCTCGGACGCGCTGTCCGACGCGGATCTCGATCAGGTCAGCGCCGGAACGGTGAGCACGGGCGGCCTGCCGATCGCGTACAGCTCGGCGCTGAGCAAGTCGATGGTTCGAGCCGGTTATGTTCCCCCGGGCGGGATCAGCGGCGCGACCTACAACTATCCGCCGGATCCGGTTCCGAAGAGCACGTCCACGGGCTTTCAGGGTGGCGGCGGCATTTCCATGTGAAGGCTGTCTGGATGGAGGGCCGTTCCGGAGAGCTGGGGGCGATCTTTTCCTGCCCTGGAAGCGACCAGCGCGCGGCCCTGCTCGAGCAAGCTCAGACCAGCGACGCGCGGGACTACATCCACGGATTTCTGCGCCGTCGTGCCGATGAGCTCGAGCGGCGCAGCTCCGGCGTGACCGCGATGCTGGAGAGGGTGCTCGACGGCCCCGCTCCTCGGGGCCTCGGGCTCGCCTTCCCTTGGCAGTCCGTCATCGCGTCGTTCTCGGCTGACGAGCCGGACGCCGCGTTGGTGGGAGCGAAGATCGCTGGACATCTCTATGGCTGCGGCCAGCGAGCAACTTGGGCCGCACGATTTGCTCGGCCGCGCGCGCTCCGTATCGATCGATGCATCACTCCGAAGGTCGTCGCCCTCGAGGTTGAAGGTGACTCGATCGAGCTCGAAACTACGACGGGGAGCCTTCGCACCAACCTCGCTCATGGCGAGGGTCTTCGTGCGCTCGGCCTCGTTCAGATCAGCGCCGAGGAAAAGATCTGGGTGGCGGGGGCCGAAGACGACGACGCACTCTCGCTCAATCACGAATATCCGTTCACCCAAGCGCCGCTCGAGCATCGAGTCCAAGAGCTTGCGGCGGCGGTGCAGCTCACGCGCGAGGTCGCGCCCGAATACGTGCCCTGGTTCGCCGGGGCTATCCGGATCGTCGCGTCGCTCGAGGGCGTGGGGGGCAGCGGAAGCCTCCGCAGCAGCTCGCCTCAGGCCGAGCGCGGTGTCGTCTATATCAGCTCGCCGCTCGAGGTCTGCCGCGTCGCAGAGTCTTTGATCCACGAGGCCTCACACCAACACTTTCAAGCGCTCCATACGGCCGCCGAGCTCATGGTCGCGAGCGCCGAAGAGCGCGTTTACATGTCACCTTACAAACACGAGAACCGTACCATCGATCGCATCCTCTTCGCGGCTCACGCCTTCGCGAATGTGATCGCCTTTTACGAGAGGGCTCTGCGAGTCGTGAAGGACGAGGCCGTCATCATGCGCGCTGAACAAGCCCTGGCGTTGCACCGGCACAATCACGTCATTCAGAAGAAGTACTTGGAGGAGTCCGATGAGCTGACTGAGGCGGGGCGCGCGCTCTACCGCACGATCGATGCGACGCTCGAGCCATGGGACAACTCGATGCATTCAGGCGGGCGAGCCTGGAGGACGGCATGACGCTCTCACTGCTCTATCAGGTTCGCGACATGGTGGAGCGCGCCTGGCAAAAGGCGCAATTCAACCACGACGTGTTCGCCGACATCGCCGAAGCGGCGCTGATCGAAGCGGACTTCCCGAGAAACTTTCGGTTCGACTGGGACGAGCTCACCCGATGGATCCTGCAGCGCGGCAACGTGCAGGCGCAAAACGGCCGACCCACGTTTAGCGACCTGCCGTTCGCCGTCGCGCACGGCAACGGCGGATTCTACGTCGAGCTGCTCACGTGGACGAACTCGACCTCGTCGATCCATCAGCACTCCTTCTCGGGCGCCTTCACCGTCGGCCAGGGCTCGAGCATCCACTCCACGTTCGAGATCGAAACGCTCGAG
>Ga0193752_1002192_pt1 | contig 14992 bp, 9 predicted proteins | sample H1c1metaG_FD_144924 | JGI IMG/M metagenome (GOLD analysis project Ga0193752, IMG submission 144924) | Soil microbial communities from a riparian zone of the East river system, Colorado, United States - H1c1 | ecosystem: Environmental > Terrestrial > Soil > Riparian zone | place: USA: East River... | reverse complement strand
ACTCCCCTCTGATGTGCGACATCTGATCCCCTTTGCCAAACCTGCTTCACTCCGATTGTGCTACAGGTGGCAGAGGGTTTTCACACAGTCTGTTGCACGCGGGTGATGTTTTGAATTTTCTTTTGGGCGCCAAAAACAAAACGGCCCCGCGATTTTCATCGCGAGGCCGCCTCTTCAAACCAGTGGCGAACAACTAGCGGCGTATCGTTCGTTCCGCGGAAGTCGATGTCTGTGCTCTTCGCTGCGAAGCTGCTTTGCGGCGATCGCGCTCTTCCATGTTGACGATGCAACCCGGGCCATCTACTTTCGGATGTGAAACCGCCTTGCCGGCGAGCATTTCTGTGAGCGCCATCTTCAGGTATTCGTGATCCGCTTTCGGACGTTGCTTTTCATAGCTCAGCCGGTCATCGAGCGGACCGCGATACGCCAGCGTCCAGTTCTTTGGATTGATGACAAAGACTTCCGCTGTGCGACTGACATCGAACTGTTCGGCGATCAACTGGTGGCCGTCCATCATCACCGGAATGTCGAAACCGTATTCCTTCGACTCGGCGGCTGTCGCTTCCGGTGTGTCTTGCAGATTCGGATTCAGCAGCAGGAACTCAACGCCTTGGGCTTTGAAGGCAGTCCGCACATCGCGTAGCGACGGCATCCATTGCCGCACGATCGGGCAGCCGTTGCCTTGAATCATGATCACTACGGCCTTCTTATCGGCGAGGCGCTGCAACTCATGCGTTTTTCCGGCGTCGTCGGTCAATGTAAAGTTGTCGATCTTGTCGCCCGGCTTCAGTGCCCAAGCGGAACCGGAAGCGGCGACGGTTGCCAACACCATTAATGGAAGGACTTTCAAAGAACGCAACAAGCTATGCATAAGAACTCTCCCACCACGCACTGACAACTTGAACATCGACCCGGTAACCATCAACTAGGTACACATCGATCAGGGCCTTCTCTACAAGATTAGACCGGCCGGGGCCGCATAACATTCCGTGAATAAAAGGATAACCGAGCGGCCTACCCCGAATAAAGACAGTATCGACGTTGCCGTCATGAACGTTGGCAAACTTAGCGGCAAATCTGCAAAGTTTTGTTGGCTGGCGCCACAAATTGCTTAAATGCGGCGCGCGGGAACCATCAAGCGGCTAATTATCCGATTTGACCATTAATGGGATATGAATGGACAACGAGCACCCACTCGGTGGCGGGCTATCCGTTCGAGGGCGTAAACAGCGCCTTCAATTCCTTCTTTAAGATCTTTCCGGCTGGATTTCTGGGAAGTGGCTCCATCCAGAACTTCACTTGAACGGGAACTTGGAAGCTCGCCAGCTTCGTGGCGCAGAACGCGCGGATTTCATCGGCCGTCGCAGTCGAGTCCGGCTTCAAGTGAACAACAGCCCCCGGCTCTTCGCCCAAGATGCGATGGGGAATACCGACCACCGTCGCGTCCATGATCGCTGGATGTTCGTACAACACGCTCTCGACCTGGATGCAGTAAATATTTTCGCCGCCGCGGATTAACATGTCCTTCGCGCGATCGACCAAAAAGCAAAACCCTTCGTCGTCGAGACGAGCAACGTCGCCGGTGCGGACCCAGCCGTTGATGAAAGTCTGCGCGGTCGCATCGGGGCTTTTCCAATAGCCTTTGATGACTTGCGGCCCTTTGACCCACAACTCGCCCACTTCGCCACGCCCTAGTTCCTGCGTGCCTTCCGCATTCATGATTTTGATTTCACCAACGGCCGGCGCCGGCCCGCAGGAATCGGGGCGGCGCTCGTAGTCCTCACTATTGATGCCCATGTAACCGCCGGAGACTTCAGTCATGCCCCAGCCGTTACCGGCTACCGCATGCGGAAACACGGTGCGAATTCGACGAACAAGCTCCGGAGCAGACGGCGCGCCGCCGTAAGTTACCAACGTCAGTGACGACAAATCGTACTGGGCGCGAGCCGGATGCTCGATGAGCTGCCATGCTATGGCCGGAACGCCGCCGACTTGCGTCACGCGTTCGCGTTGAATCAGCTCCATCGCTTTTTCGACTTCCCATTTACGCGTCAAAATAAAGCGATTGCCAAGGAACATCGCCGGCACCATCCACGCGTTGAACCCCGTGACGTGGAACAACGGCACCGACAACAGCACGACGCGCTGCGGATCATTCGGCGTGACTACCGGAGGCGTATCGCCGCGACGCAAGAAGGATCTATGTTGGACGCACTGGCCGGTAAGCGCGTTCGTCATCATATTGAGATGTGAGCCCAACGCGCCTTTAGGTCGGCCTGTCGTGCCTGAAGTATAAAAAATGGTTGCGTCGTCATCGCCGGCGATATGCGCATCAGGCAACGGCATCTCGCCCAGTGAAGCCCAAGAATTCGGCGCACCGATCAGCGTCTCCAACAAAGAAGCTTTCGAGTTCTGAACGGCCGCGGAGCGAGCGACGTAAACGCGGCGCAGATCGGGGCACGTGTCGAGATGATTGACTAAGCGCTCGTAACGCTCGCCATCGACGAAGGCCACCTTTGTTCCAGAATTCGTCAGCCCGTATTGCAGCTCATCGCCCGTCCACCAAGCATTCAGCGGCGTCGCAATCGCGCCGCAGATACTGGCCGCAAAAAGACACACGGCCCACTCGGGTAAGTTGCGCATGGCGATGGCGACGCGATCGCCCTTCTCCACACCTTGCGCACGCAGCTCATGGGCCAGCTTCACCGTCGCTCTATAAAACGCCTCGTAGGTGACTCGCTCATCTTCATAAATGATGAATACTCGATCCTGGTAGGACCGCGACAGAATGAACAGGTCGCGTAGCGTCGCTGGCGCATTTTTCCAAGTTCGAGTTGGAAACCCGTTCGAGATCACGTCGATCATTTCGAATCGGGCGCCAGGCGCAGTGAGCTTGGCGTGAGCCTCCTGGATGGTCATCACAGGAGGCGTTGAGGTGGGAGACGTGGAAGGCGCTGATTTCATGGACAAAAACTTCTCAATGCATTCTGGTCACGTGCGCGTGACCGCTCAGGTGCGAAATCGTCATTCGATCTCGGCAGGTTCTAAGGACAAGGTTTGCTAGTCTAACGGTTTGCCCCGCGCTCTCCCATCCGGCGATTCGCTTAGGTGAATGCTAGGGCGAGTTCCTTCTCAACTTAGAATGGATTATCTAATGCGGCCGGATCGCCAGCCGATGGATCAGACATATTAATGAATACCGTTCATACCAACGTTCATACCGGCCAAACGCGCCACGGTCAGCGCACTTACACCCTAGAAGGCGGCTGCAATTTCCGCGATCTTGGCGGCTACTCCACGCTGAGCGGTAAGACGGTGCGCTGGGGGAAAATCTTCCGGACCGGAGTCCTCACCTACTTAACGGATGCCGATCATGCATTGGTTGGCCCGCTCGACATTCGCGCCATTTGCGATCTGCGGCGCGCCGAAGAGCGACATCGTGAGCCGACGCAGTGGCGGAGTTCCGTCCGGCAACTCAGCTGGGACGATGGCGCCGCGCCGCCTACCATCCGCGCATTGGCAACGAAACATCCGAATACCGCCGCCGGAATGCGTTCGGCGATGATCGATTTGTATCGCGTGTTGCCCTCCTGGATGGCGCCGCGGTTGCGTGGCATGTTCGACAGTATCGACACCGACGAGATGCCGCTGATCGTGCATTGCGCCGCGGGCAAGGATCGAACAGGGATCGCGATCGGCTTGCTGCTCGCAATGTTGGGCGTCTCGCGCGACACCATCGTCGAGGACTACTTATTGACCAATCAAACGGACTTTCAGATGTTTATTCGATCCAAGCAGCACGCACAACTTGGGCTCGCTGCCAACGCACATCCGCTATTGGAATTGCCGGACGACGTGCGCAAGGTTCTGTTCGCGGCGGATGCCGACTATCTCCTTGCAACTTTCGAGCAATTGGACAAAGACTTTGGCGGCGCGAAGAATTTTTTAGAAACGCATGTCGGCGTGACGGCCGCACAACAAAAGCGCATCGCCGATCGGTTACTGGCTTAGCAGGTGACTGCCTAAGCGTCGCGCACCTTCCTTGCTGCGAGATTCGGGCGCTGCGCCACATGAGGCGCGTATGACCAGCTCGGCCGGCACCGTTTGCATGTGCGGACCGACTTCGTTTGGGTTATCGATCACTTCAGCGAGTTGATCGAGTGCACGAGCGCCCAAGTCGGCAATTTTTACGCGCACTGTGGTCAGCGGCGGCCGTACAAATTTCGCAGTGGGAATATCGTCGAAGCCCACGACTGCCATATCGCGCGGCAACTGCAATCCGGCATCGAGCAACGCCGACATGCACCCGATCGCCATCATGTCATTGGCGGCGAACACGGCGTCAGGCCGTCCGGACGTAGACAACAAGAGTTGACCCGCCTTATAGCCGGAGTCTTCGTTGAAATCACCTTGTAGTAAGTACTCGGGTGCGTTCGGCAGTAGTTCCGCGAGCGTATCTCGATAGCCGCGCAAGCGCTCCTGCGCGTCCATATTTTCGGCAGGTCCCGCGATATGGACAATTCGTTTGCAACCGATGGCTATCAGATGACGCATCAGCGCGCACGCGCCACCATAATTATCGACATACACAGAGGTGTGCGTGTGATCGGCGTCTGCAGTACTGAGCAACACCATCGGTAACGCGGTGTGAATGGTCTCGCGAATAAATCGGCCATCCACATGCGGCAGCATCACGAGCGCGCCATCGACACGGCCGATCATTGCGCGCAGAGCATCGCCGGTTTCCGCGACGGCGTCATGAGCTGTCGATACTAATAGGTGCAAACCGCGAGCGCGCGCGGCGGCGTCGATGCCGCGAATCAACTCGGAGAAAAATTCGCCATGGAACCTGGGCAGCAGCACGCCGATCATGCGGGTACGCCGCGTCATCAAACTCTGCGCGCCGCTGTTCGGCACGTAATGTAGACGTGAGGCCGCCTCTAAGATGCGAGTGCGAATTTCAGGCGTGACGGCGCCGGTGCCATTGATGGCACGAGACACTGAAGCCATCGAAACGCGCGCTTCGCGCGCGACATCTTTGAGCGTTGCACCCATTGCCTCGGCCCCTAAGGACCACCCCCTCACTCTTATTGATCATGTTCTTTGGAAAAAGGGTAACAAATGCGGAGGGGATGGGATACCCAAGGGAGCGTGGGTATCCCATATTCGGTCGATTTCAGGCCTCTAACGGTGGTTAGTCCAGCGGAAGCTTGACCTTCCGACGTCCGACGCGTCTTTGGCTTTCCTACCGGCAGCAACCGACTTGGGAATGGTGAGGCAGCCGACCTGTAGGCCACCCTTCGTCGTTGCCACCGCATCTCAGCAAGTGATGTCCCCACTGAAGGCCTTGGTGCTGAGGGTTTAGATGCGGCGGCGCGTTCGTCCAATGGTGGTGCAAATGAAGTTCCATTTGGCGGGCACCTTCTCGTTGGAAGTACTATCGCCCTTCCAAAACAGGTAGGCAACGGCGAAGGGTGGCCTGCGGGGCGGCGGTCAGCCTAGCGCCACGCTAAAAGTCTTAAAAAACCAATAAGGAACCTTCGCGTGCGCGCGGGTGGGTACTGAATATCAATGGCAGATGACTACGCAGGCTTTGCTGCTGGTCTCTCTGCGATCTCGCGGACGATTTGTGAGTGCGTGGCTACGTTGAGGCGATAGAAATAGATCACTACGCATGAAGCAACGAGGGCTGCGCAGGCGATTACTGTGACGAGGAGCTTGATGCCGTGAAGCGTCTCCGCGCTTTGCGTTTGGTTGGCGACGTAGCCGACATAGCTTAGGTAGCCCCCGACGAAGGCCGACGCCAGGCCTAGTGCGACCTTTTGGATTAGCGTCACGAATCCGAAGATGAATCCTTCGGCGCGAACGCCTGAGCGCCATTCGCCGTACTCGACCGTGTCCGGCACCATGGACCAGAAGTTCACGGCAATCGCACCCGCTCCGACGGAGAACACGCTCAGCAGAACGTACACGGTGGTCGTGCTCGGCTTGTCGATCGCATACAGAGTGGATAGGCCCCCGACAGCGATCACAAGGCCCGCGATCCACGCCCAGCGTTTTCCTAAATACTTGCTCGCAATGGTCCATGGCAGGATCGACAGCATTTGGGCGAATGGGATCATGCCGGACGCATTGCTGATCGTCGCTTGATCGAGGCCCATGTAGTACTGGATGAAGTACGGCAGCGTCGTCGTCACGGCAACGTTCGCGAAACTGAACAGAGCGATGGCGGCCATTACCTGCAAGAAGGGTCGGTTGGCGGCGATCATCTTCAACATGGCCGGAAGTGACGGAAATTCCGCCTCTCCATTCTTAACCGCAGCGTCTTCAATACGTTCCTCTGTCATTGCAAAACTGACGAGCGTGACGACGATCGCGCAGGAAGACAGCAACGCGGTTGACACGAAGTACGAATAGGCGCCTTGACTGCCCGCGAACTGTTCGACCAAGCGCGGCGTCGCGTAGCCGACGATCGAACCGCCTGTATAGGCGAAAAACATCCGCACGCCCGCCAGCCAATTGCGCTCCATCGAGTCGCGCGTCATCGATGCCATCATGGCGCCGTAGGGAATATTCACTGCGGCGTACAGCGAGCGGAACAGCAGCTGTGTTGCGAAGGCATACACAATCAACGACGTGTCCTTGAACGGGACCGGCAGGAACAAGAGCGTGAAACTCGCGGCCAGCGGCACGCAGCCGAACAGCATATACGGACGATAACGGCCCCATCGCGACCGGGTTTTGTTCGCGATCACACCGATAGCAGGATCGATCAAACCGTCCCATACCAAACCCGTCAAAATAATGAGACCCGCTGTGCTGCCAGGGAGTCCGAGCACGTCCGTGTAGTACTTGAGAATGAAGTACTGCAGCGGCAACCAATAGAAGTTGAAAGCAAAATCACCCAATCCGTAACCGATGTAGCGGCGAGGAGTCAGCGGCGCGGCCTGGGTGTGAATGTTCATTATTGTTCGCTTTATCGAAAGGGAATGCGCCGGCGGTCAGGGCGCGTGCTAATCATGTCCAACGACGTTGCTCGCCGCCACGCGAGCGTACCAGTAGCCCGACTCCTTGATCGTACGCCGTTGGCCGTTCTCGAAATCGACATGAACGATGCCGAATCGTTGCGAGTAGCCTTCAGCCCATTCGAAATTGTCCATCAAACTCCAGTAATGAAAGGCGCGAATCGGGACACCTTCATGAATGGCGCGCGCCATGGCCGATAGGTGACCGCGCAAATAGTCGATTCGTTGCAGATCGTTCGTCTTGCCGTGCGCGTCGGGCCCGACATTGAAAGAAGCGCCGTTCTCGGTGATTTCGATAGGACGGTTGCCTGTCTCGCGGGACATGCGCACGAGAATGTCGTAAAAACCCTGCGGGTAGATATCCCAGCCGATATCGGTTTTCGGGTGGTCGCCCAACATGCGCGCCCATGAACTTTCGGTGTTGAGTCCCGGCACGCCGTTGCCTTCCGGCGCATCCCGCACGATCCAGGGCGCGTAGTAATTCAAGCCTATGAAGTCCAGCGATGCGCGCATCAGGTTCTCATCGCCTGCTCGAAATCCGAGAAGCGACGCTTGCTGATCTGGCGGCAGCACTCCCTCCGGATATCGACCGTGCAAGGCCGTATCGACAAACCAGAGATTCTGAAACTTGTGCCAGCGTTCCGCGGCCGCAATGTCCGCATAGGATTGCGTCGCCGGAAACATCGGCGCCACATCGAACGCGCTGCCCAGCTGGAGTGCGGAGTTGTTTGCCTTCATGGCCGCAAAAGCCATTCCCTGCGCGAGGTTCACCGTATGCGTTGCCCGCAAGAATTTGAGTGGATCGGTTTTGCCCGGCGCGTGCACGCCCTGCCAGTAACCGACGCCTGTAAATGTTTTCGGCTCGTTGAAGATCGTCCAATTCCGGACTCGATCGCCCAACGCCTGCGTCACTGCATCCGCATATTCGGCGAAGCGCGACGCGACATCGCGGTTGGGCCAACCGCCCGATTCTTCGAGTGCTTGCGGCAAATCCCAGTGGTAGAGCGTCACGATCGGTCTGATGCCTTCACTCAGCAGCGCATCGACCAGCCGTCGGTAGTAGTCGAGACCCCGCGTGTTCACAGGCCCCGCGCCTGTCGGCTGGATTCGGGGCCACGAAATCGAGAATCGATAGCTTTTTAAATTGAGCTGCTTGAGCAGCGCGACATCTTCGTTGCAGCGGCGATAGCTGTCGCAGGCGATGTCGCCGTTGTCATTGCCCTTCACCTTGCCGGGGGTATGCGAAAAACGATCCCAGATCGACTCGCCTTTACCGTCAACGTTCCACGCACCTTCGATTTGATAGGCCGCTGTCGCCGCACCCCAAGTGAAATCCGCTGGAAAGCGCAGCGGCGCCGCTGCTTTTTGCGCGACGTTCGAAGTCATCGGCACTGCCTGCATGCGTTGCCTCGGTCTTGCGTGACCCGTGTCGACATTGCCTTCATGGTGAACCGGCCCCGCAGTTTCGTTTTATCTTTATCTCAAGATCGCGCGGAACAATAATTCGGTCGCGCGCAGCGGTGCGGATTATGGCGAAGTTGCCCATGAAAGAAATCGCAGTGAATGCTTAAATTCCCGATGAAAGCGCTTTCAGGTCGAAAATATTTTTCTGCCCGAAGAAATGCCGCGCTGCGTCGGAACTATTTTTTTTGTGAAAGCGCTTTCATGTCGCGCAGCGCGTTGACACTCTAAAAAGCGGTGCGCAGACTCCCCGCGCCATATAGAGCCAAGCCGCCGCGCGCGTGACGCAACGGATGACCGCATAGGCGTAAGCAGACAACGTATACAGACGTATACATTCAGAAGGGGAACCAAAGAATGTCAGTCCATCGAGCATCGGCCACGGCGCCCAGCGATCGTCACCATCGAAACGGCCAACATAGATTCGGAGATCGAATGACAACGCGACGCTCCACGATTCTCAGCACCGCGATTTCTTCGTGCCTTGCGCTGGCGGCCGCTCAGCCGGCCTTCACGCAGGAAACCCAACTCGAAGAAGTCGTCGTCACCGGCTTCCGCGCCTCCTTGGCCGATGCGCTGGAGAAGAAGCGCGATTCCAACCAGATGATCGAAACGATCACCGCGGAAGATATCGGTAAGTTTCCGGATCAGAACGTCGCCGAATCGTTGCAACGTTTGCCCGGTGTGCAGATCGATCGCGAGAACGGTCAAGGCACTAAAGTGCGCATTCGCGGCCTGGACCAGAACGTCACGCTGCTGAACGAAGACATCTTCCTCACCGGTCTCGAACTCTACAAAGTCGGCGAAGGCAACTTCGAGCGCACGCAGTCGCTCGAGGGAATTCCCTCGGAACTGCTGGGCGGTCTCGATGTGTTCAAGTCCCCGTTTGCATCGCAAATCGAAGGCGGCTTAGGCGGCGTCGTCAACCTGCGCACGCGCAGCCCATTCGACTTCAAGGAAACGACGTTGGCGGGCAACTTCCGCGTTGCCGATTCGAGCGACAACGATGAAAGCGCCAAGCCGCTCGGCGCGATCGTGTTTGGCCATCGCTTCAACGACCGCGTGGCGATTTCAGCCACGATTTCCTACGACAAGCAAGACACCCACACCGATTCGCTCGGTGGACAAAACCGCGGCAACTGGCGCTTCACGGATCGTCCCGTCACCGGCGGTCCTACCTTGAGATTCTTCGCACCGGAGTATCGGTACGTGACCGATCGCGACGAGGAGCGCGAACGACTGGGCGGTTCCATTGCAGTCGCCTTTAGACCTTCCGACTCGACCGAAATCGAAGCGCAATGGTTTCACTCCGATCTGGACATTACGACGCGCGAGGCCTCGTTTAAGTTTGCTTTCGCCGGTGAGAATGCAACGTTGGTGACAACCAGCCCGTACGCCATCGACAGTAACGGCGTTTTACTGAATGGCACCATGCGCGCCGACTCAGCGGAAGCGCTCTCGTACGTGAAGAAGACTGAGATCTCCTCCGACAATATCCAAGTCAAATTCAAATTCGACAACGGCGGATCATGGCGCGCCAGCGCTGTGGCCGCTTACTCGATGGCCGACATGGAAGGTACAGCCGCGCACGCGGATGTGCGCCTCACTGCTTACACCGTGCGCAACGGCACGAGCGCCGGCTTGGTGGGCAATCCTGGGGCGCCCGCCAATTACACCTTCGCGTACAACAACAACGACGGCACGCTGCCTTCGTTCGGATTGGTCAGCAATCCCGATCTCTTCACGAATCCCAACAACGGCTTCTTCAAGTCGCATTGGGTATTCGGCGACAGCTCCGACACCGAAAATTGGTCGGTGCGTGGCGATATCCAATTCAGACCGGAATTCATCAAAGCCGACAACATCGAATTGAGCGGCGGTGTGCGCCTTGCGGGCCGCGATGTCGACTATGAATTCGGCCGCTACCTGGCCGACTATCACGGCAAGGGAGAGCTGGACGGCATTAACTTTGGGCAGAACTGGACCGCCTACGGCTACTTCCAAGATGGCGCCATCGGCTATAAATCTTGCGAACTCCCTGTCGGCACGCCAGGCCGTCCCGTGTGCTCGGCCGGCGCTCGCTTCGGTGATTCGCCCGCGTTGATCACGCCTTATCAGGGTTTCGTCAACACGCCGGGCCGCGTCGAAACGATTTCGAACTTCTGGGGTACGGGCAATGTGGCCGGCAACACCATCAACGTTCAGAATCGCACGCAAATGGAAAATGGCGTCGCCTGGATTCAAGGCCTGTATCCGAGCACGCCGTTCTCGTTCTTCAAATCGCCGCTTGATACCTTCCAAGTCGAAGAAAAAACGACATCGGGTTACCTGATGGCCGACATCGGCGATGCCGACGACAACTATCACTTCAACCTCGGCACGCGGATCATCCGCACCGATCTCGACGTATTCCAGAACGTCGCGCTATCGAATCCACGGTACTGGGGTACGGACAGCTGGAACGGCGTCTTGATGGATTACCAAACTGTCAACAACGACCGCTCGTACACGGACATTCTCCCGAGCGCCAACATCGTGCTCGATGTGTCCGAGAACGGCAAAGTGCGCATGTCTGCAGCTCGCGTCGTGTCGCGGCAGAACCTGTTCGATCTCGGCAAGGGTTTCTCGACCGACTTCACTCGCAACTCGACGACCGACTTGTTCGAGTTCACGAGCGGCAGCTCAGGCAACGCGGAACTCGATCCTTATCGCGCGACGCAGTTCGACCTGGGTCACGAGTACTACTTTGGATCGCAAGGTCTCGTAGCCGCCACGTTCTTCTGGAAGGAAGTGGATTCATTCGTGACGCAGGAAACGAAGCCTGAGTTTGTAAACGATCAAGCCGGTGGACGCTTTGGTCCAGTCACGCGCCCAGTCAACGGCCGCGGTGGCTACATTCGCGGTATCGAGTTGAGCGGACAGTACGCTCTCGACATGGGTCTCGGCTTCACTGCGAACTACACGTATTCGAAGTCCGAGTCGCCCACCAGTAACGACATCGACAGCAACCTGCCGATCGACGGCGTTGCCCGGCATTCGATCAATACCCAGGTGTACTACGAGCTAGCGGGCTTCGAATCGCGACTCTCGTACGTGTGGCGCGACAAGTCGTTCGCCGGCAACTTCGGCTTCGGCGATGGCGGCACGGCGCGCACCTACGGCATCTGGAACCGCGATTACGGTCAGCTCGATGCGCAGCTTGCCTACAACTTCCTCGATCGGAAGCTGGGCGTGACGCTCGAAGTCATCAACATTACGGAAGAAGAACAAAGCCAGTACCTGCAATACGAGAACCTGCCTTTCACCTTCAACTCCGGTTCAAGGCGAATCCTGCTCGGTGTACGTGGCAACTTCGGGTTTTAATAGAGCATAAAGCTCTCACAGAAGGCGGCCGGCCCCCCCACCGGCCGCCTTTTCCTTACTGGCTTTAAAGCTATTGATTGGGATGGATGTCCGAGCTCGCCACTCAATAATCATCGCGATGAATTCTGCTCACAGGATTTCGGTCAACTACACTGAACCAAACAGCCGGTGATGACATAGCGTTGCGGTTCAGAGGGTTCTATTCGAAACATAAAAAACAGGGAGTTTTTTGTGAGCCTACATGGATGTACTTGCGGCGTTTTCGAATAGAGCCCTCTGAACCGTAACGCGGTCGACTACTCATAGAAGAACAGAGGCACGCCATGCACTCAGACCGCCGCATCAAATCCATCGCCATCGTCGGCGGCGGCACTGCAGGGTGGATCGCGGCGAGCGCGCTGGCGCGTAAAGTCGGGCATCAATGCAAGATCACTCTAGTCGAATCCCCGGACATCCCGACCGTCGGTGTCGGTGAGGCGACGATACCCGGCATCCTAGATTTTCTGCGCCTGCTGGAAGTCGATCAACAAGACTTCATGAAGCACACGCAATCGACGATCAAGCTCGCGATCCGCTTCAACGATTGGCATCACCTCGGACATCGCTATTGGCATCCATTCGGTCCGTTCGGCGTATTCATCGATCGCTTGCCGTTCTATCACTTCTGGCACAAAGCGCGCGCCGTCGGCCATCCGGCCGATCTCAGTCATTTCAATCTTGAGATTGCGATGGCCGAACAGAACAAATTAATTTATCCAACGAACACGCTCGGTATCGCTAAGAATCTAAAGTACGCATTGCACTTCGATGCCGGCTTGGTAGCGCGCTATTTACGCACGTATTCGGAGCGACTGGGCGCACAACGGCTTGAACGTTCCGTCTCGGACGTGAAGCTGCGTGAGGACGGGTACATTGATGCCGTCGTCTTCAAAGAAGGCGATCAACTCCAAGCCGATCTATTCATCGACTGCACCGGCTTTCGTGGCGTGCTGATCGAAGGCGCAATGAAGACGGGCTACGTCGATTGGACGCCGTATCTGCCGAACAATCGCGCAGTGGCGATGCAAGTGCCGAATCAAATTCCACGCGGGCCTTACACCACCGCGACAGCGCGACCTGCCGGCTGGCAGTGGAGGATCCCACTGCAGCATCGCGTTGGCACGGGATACGTGTACTCAAGCGAACACGTCAGCGATGATACCGCGCTCAAAGATCTAACGAGCATGCCGGGTAACTCTGAGCCGCTGACGGAACCGCGATTCATCCGCTTTACCGCGGGCCATCGACGCGCGTTCTGGACCAAGAACTGTATCGCGTTCGGGCTCGGATCCGGGTTCATCGAACCGCTCGAATCCACCAGCATTCACTTGATCTACAGCGGTGTGTACAACCTGTTCGATCACTTTCCGGACAAAACTTTCGATTCCGTGAACATCGCCGACTACAACAATCAGATGATCGGTGAGTACGAGCGAGTTCGCGACTTCATCATGCTGCACTACTGCGCAACAGCGAGTACTGGCGCGAGTGGCAGCAGCGCAAGCTGCCGGATAGCTTGGCCGAGCGGATGGAACTTTACCGCCATACGGGCCGTATCTTTCCGAAGCGGCACGAGGTCTTCGTCGAACTCAGTTGGTTCTTCGTAATGGAAGGCATGGGACTGCGACCGGAATACTACGATCCGCTGACCGATGCCTCTGACTGGGAGCAGGTAAAACAGGCAATGCAAGCAATGCGGCAAAAAATCACCGCGGACGTTGCTGCTGCACCCACGCACGACAGTTTCTTCCCCGACAAACCGCAAGAGACGGCGCCTGCGCGTGGCTGGCAGACGCGGCTCCAAGCTTCTACTTAAGCTGACGTGATCCAATGAACGACAACTCCGCGCCTCCAAATCGCACACTGATCGCCTTCATCGCCGTCACTACCTTGTTCTTCGCGTGGGGGTTCATCACGTCGATGAACGATCCGTTGATCCCAGCGGTGCGCGCGATCTTTAGCTTGACCTACACAGAGTCGTTGCTGACGCAGTTTTCATTCTTTATCGCTTATGGCGTCGTATCGGTGCCGGGCGGCGGACTCGTCGCCAAACTGGGCTACACGCAATCTATCGTGCTGGCCTTGATAGCAATGATCGTGGGCTGCCTTTGCATGCCGCTCGCCACGCACATCGAAAGCTACGCAGTCGTGCTGCTCGCGCTCTTCATCATCGCAAGCGGCATGACTGTGCTACAGGTCGCGGCCAATCCGTTGTCTGCTGCGTTGGGACCGGTCGATCGATCGCATTTTCGATTGACGCTGTCGCAGGCGTTCAATTCGTTAGGCACCGTCTTCGGCCCGTGGCTGGGTTCGATGATCATGTTGCGAGGCGGACTATTCAACGAAGGCCAAGCGGACGCCGCCGTGAAGCGTAGCGAGTCGATGGCCAACATCGACCTCGCGTACGGATTGATGGCCGGCTTGCTGGCGCTGTTGACACTATTTGTGTGGCGGATGCGCGGACGTATCGCGGCTGCCGCTATGCATTCCAGCGCGCCCAGTTCGCTCATGGCCGCACTGCGCTCGAAATGGGCCGTACTGGGCGCCTTCGCAATCTTCTTCTATGTCGGCGCCGAAGTATCCATCGCAAGCGTGATGATCAACTTCCTGCATCAACCGGACATGCTCGACGTTCCCCTTCAGCGTGCGGGCACTTTACTCGGTTGGTTCTATTGGGGCGGCGCGATGGTTGGCCGCTTTGCAGGCAGCTACTTACTGATGCGTATGTCCGCACCAAAATTACTTAGCAGCGCGGCTGCCATTGCGGCCATGCTTTGCTTGATCGTGAGTCAGCAGAGCGGAATGCTTGCCGCGGTTGCCGCACTCTCGATCGGCTTGGTCAACTCCATCATGTTTCCAGTGATCTTTACGGTGACGCTGGAGCGCTCCAGTGCTTCGGCGGGGTCCACCTCGGGATTGCTGTGCACAGCGATCGTCGGCGGCGCCTTGCTGCCGCCATTGGTCGGTCTGGTTGCCGACAAGGCCGGCCTGCATTGGTCGTTCATGATCCCCATGGTGGCTTACGCGATCATTTCCGCAGTCGCCGCTGGCGCGGTTAACGTGCGTCGTGTCGCGACGGCCCCAGCCTCTATCCACTAGGGTGA